>Ga0209505_1001807_pt1 | contig 14231 bp, 4 predicted proteins | sample COGITO_mtgs_1103_2_FD_184794 | JGI IMG/M metagenome (GOLD analysis project Ga0209505, IMG submission 184794) | Pelagic marine microbial communities from North Sea - COGITO_mtgs_110331 (SPAdes) (version 2) | ecosystem: Environmental > Aquatic > Marine > Epipelagic ... | reverse complement strand
TTCGATAATCAGCCCACTTCCGATCTATTCATAATGAAGAGGCTTATCAAACCAGGAGAGCTCCTACCATTGCCGTATTCCACCATTGGACCCGACGCCCGTTCAAGCATCCATATGAGGGTTCACAGCCTCTCGTCCCCTTCCTCCTGGGGCAGTTTGGTTAAAGATACAAACAAATTTGTCCCAAAAATTCTCTCATACGAGGAAATTTTGGGATGTAGAGCTTTGAGTTCAGGAATGGAAGGACACGAAATACTCCTATGTGATGGGTCTGGCCAGACTTCGTGGTTTCTTTGCGTTGAAACAATCAGACTTAGTGTACAAGGAAATTATTCTGAAGATAGATCGTCTTTCGATTGGACACTAATCATTAAAGCTCCTTTGAAAATTCGGAATACTTTAGGAGGTAGCTGCAAGATCTCCTTATATTCCTCTGAATTTGATCTGCCAAATATGAAAATGGATAAAGCCGCATTTGTCAAAGCGTTGGAATCAAATGAAAGCATTTCCATCTATAACATTCATCCTGGATTCCACACCGTGATCGCGATTCATTCATTACGTGGCGGATGGAAGATTTCTGACAATGGTCGATTTGCACCTGTTTCACCTTCAGCATTTGCGTCTAAAGTAGCAAGAAATGGAGGCATGAATTCTGTCAATGAAACATTTGAACTCGAAAGAAGAGACGGTTCAAAGTCTTACTTAAATGCAGTTGCTACTATAGTTGGACGATACATTGGAGATTCTAGCGAGAAAGATTCAAGTGCGAATCGTTTAGTCACAATATGCGCTTCTGTTATGATCGTTAATAGAACAGGAACTTTGTTAGCATATCGTGCAACATACAAAGACCGTGACGGTACCAGAACGTCTACTCAAAAAGGTGATGACAGGTCCGATGCCGATTTGAATTCGAGACTGAGCGATCCCGCAAGCAGCACCAATACGAGCAGAAAGAGAACCTTTGACTCTAGAAAGAAAAGTATCGATGGAAGATCTGATCGAGATGGCAATGTTACTTCTATGCGACGTATGCCAGTTGCTACCATGCATTCGCTCAAGACGACGCCGGTCACCTCGCTCGAACATATACATTGGACCCCAGGTGATCGCGATTATTCAACCTCAGAAATGCGAATTTCTTACGCATCGCCGACAGAAATAGATGAAGGTAGCACTTTGATGCTTGAATTTGGGATATCAAACAGCGACGACGCGAATTTTTTCACTAAAAATCTTGAAATGAGTCCGCCTGTCCTTGTTTCTGAGTTTGATTTGAGCAGGCCAGTTATAATTGAAGCGAACGGATTGGAAATATCAGGTCAAAACGTGACGTCAGTCTGTTTACCAGTATCTGTTCGATTTGAACGACAAAGTCTGCTCAGTAAAGTATCGAAAGAAGAGGGATTCTTTGACACGGAAATTTTTGGTCAAGCTGTGACAGTCATCGTGGAACCTGCTATTACTTTGATGAACAGAACTGGAGAGATTTTGGATATCACGGATTCTCCCGATGCTTCAGCGTGGAAATCTATTCCTGCGGATCACTCGAAGTGGGGAGTACCTTGGTCGTGGCGCCTATCCGACCCAGAGCAAAACTTGTTCGCAAAATTACATCGCAAGAATGGGGCATGGAGTTCAAAATTTAATATTGATAGAGATGACAAAAATACATTAAGTGTGCGCTTGCTCGATACAACTAGCTCAGAAGAGGGACAGAATATGCGAGTGAAGTCCTTGAACATTGATATTGAACGCGATTCTCTTCTCACGTGCACTTCTACTATCAATTTCACCGTGAGACGAAATCCAATCATTATTGAAAATACAAATAACGAGTACGTTTTGGCTTTCCGTGAAATACTATCTGACGGATTAGCACGAGTAGAAAACGATACTGACTTTAACAGAGCTTCGTTTCATGAAAATCTTCGTGCTGGTAGTGATTGGACTGAGGTCCAACCAAATGCTTCCATAGCTTTTGCGTGGTTAAATGATTCGGAGCCTGATCGAGCTATAGAAGCAAAGTTCATTCGTGTCGGAAATGTTCAGTCATCTACGAAGAGAGAAAGGCTTTTTGAAAAATTACCATCGCGCATATACAGGGCATTTGATAGCAAAGGCTTGACTGAGCTTCCCGGTCTCGCAGTGCCCATATTTGATTCTGGAGGTGAAGGTTACTGGGCTTTTGAAGCACTGAAAGATGGACTCTCTAACACAAATCAAGATGACTTTAAAAGCACTTTGCTTACTTTTGCTACCGTATCTTTCACACATGCAGATGATGTGAACAGAAAACCATCGAAGCTTAGGTTTGGGTCAGCGCTATCTAAAGATGATCTCCAAAATTTTGCTCAAACACGGGAGGAAGCTTTACAGAATGAAACTGAAAGAATGTTTTGCCCGATCACCGCAAAACGCTCTCGATATTCATTCTCTCTGAAAAACATAACTTTGAGTTTACTCGATAAACGCATCAACGAGATCCTGGTAGCTCACGTCGATGGATTTAGCATATCGCACGATCAGAAAGAAACTTTCACAGAAGCGGTGATTACAACCACTTCTGTACGATTAAAGAGTTTACAAATTGATGATATGACGCACAAAACAATATACCCGGTTCTTCTGCGTCGCATTGACAATGATGTTGCGCAGGATAATCTATTTTCAGCACGTATTCGAGTTCGGGAAGATCTACGCGATAAAATAATACACTATGACCGCGTAGAGTTGAATTTCACGCGCACGCCGATCCACGTGAATATCAATGAACCGTCGCTTTGGTCGGTCTTACTATTTTGTGACTATTTTGTCCCACGGAGTTCTTCAGGGACAAAATCTGCTAAGAGCAAAAGCGGTGAAGGCGTTGGTATTGACGACGTTTCAGTTGTCGTTGGAAATATCGATCGAACGATATACGTGCAGCACTTCTCGATTGACCCTATAACAGTCGCTTTTTCGTTTCGCGCAGCTGGTCTTGATCGAATTCGCCCGAGACGCGCGCAGGAGCTCATCCCTGGCATAGTTGGCTTTATTAACCTTTCCGAGTCTACGGTAAAATTAAAAGGTTTTGCGTTGCATCATCAACTTACGAAGCTCTCGACATTCAAATTAGACGTGGGCAAAGCGTACGGGAAGCAACTCTTGGGACAAATATTCAGAGTTTTATCAGGTATTAGCGGATTAGCATCCGTAGGACTTGGCTTGGGTAAAATATCCAACATCTTAGGTGGACATACAGCAATTGGCGTCGGGATGAATCTTCGGAAATCAATCTCCAAAGCAAGTCATTCGAAAATATACATGCAAGACGATAGACCCGAGGTTGACTACATAACTTTTACAACTGGTGCGATTGATGGTCTCACTTATTTTACGTTGAATGTTGTAAAAGGAGCTACTGGAATTCTTTATAAGCCTGTTCTCTATGGCTATCGCGATGGCGCTTCAGGTTTCTTCAAAGGTGTGAAAAAAGCCACGTTAGGAACGGTTTCCAAGCCAATTGCAGGCGCCGTTGGGTTTCTTGGACACATCACATTAGGAGTAGAAGGATCTATCACAAACGCACTTGCCGCTCTTGGAGTAAAGACAAAGAAGAAGCATGTGAAGAGAATTCGTCCCGCTCGTCTCCCATCCATGGATGGTGTATTGAGAGCGTATGACGAGCAGGATGGAACGGCGTCAATGTTGTGGAGAAAAATAAAGCAAAGACGTTTCGTTCGACATATTTCTGATGATGAGGATTTCGCGTGGGTCATAAATATTGATCATGATAACATTATCATCGCAACTAGTAGGCGTCTCTTCAAGATTGCAGTTAAAAAACACCGAAGCAAGAGAGCTTTAAGCATTGAGTGGGATTTGTTTTGGAAGTCAGTAAAATGCGTGGAAAGGAGTAGGGAAGGAGACTACGTTGACTTAATATATTCCAATAGCAGCTACCTGGATCAATGCCAGCGAATCAGCGTTCCCGTTATTTTACAAGATACGCTGAGCGATAAGATTCTCTTATCGTCGAGATTGTTCTCGAGTAAGAACGAAAAAAGTTCTTCTGAACCTCGAAGGTCCACAAAATCGTCGATCAGAAAGAGTCTCGAAAGAAAGCGGGGCAATTTCGCTGGTGAAGAAGAAGACGATAACCAGTCGTTTTCATATTCATCGACCTCGTCTTCCTCAGGGTTGAGCGACTACTCTGAACACTTAAATCTCTCGACCTCGTTTGATGATAGAATTAATACCACTGATAATCGAAAGCTCGGTAAAGCGTTCAAATTTAGCGACGGTTACAAGTGCGTTTACTCCTCTTCAAAGAGAAGATCGGCAGGATTCAGCGCCAATGCGCCAGAAGAAGAAAACGCACCGAAAATTTTCGGGATATTTAATCCAGTATCGGGAGGAAAGAAAATTACTTTTGGATCAATACTCCAAATAGGAACCAATGCGGCCCCGTCATCATCAATTCCTATGCCAGTGGTCAACAAAACAACAGTGACCGGGGAAGATTCAATTTTTGCATATCCCGTGAAATTTGAACTCGCAGGTAAAATAAAAGGATCGAATGTACGCTTCTTCTGGCCGGTACCACCGGAAGGTTACGTAGCTCTGGGAGTATACTCTGTTAGAGGCAAAAAAGCTCCAAGTAAGAGAAAAAGTGTTGTATGCATTCGCCAAGATTTAGCGAAACCGTTCAAAATCACGAAAAAAGGAAGCTCTGCGTTCCCTGAATACGTATTTGTAGAAAAAGCAGATTTTACATTGTGGAGAATTTTGAATACAGTCAATACGTTTACAATCGTCGATGGTCACGCGCCCTTGCCGCCAGAGGATGAAACATTTGCAGACTTCAAAAGATACGATCTGTGATTATGAAAAAGAACTATGATGAGTAGTGTTGTAAAGAAGAAGATGATGATTAGTTTACTACTAGCTTTTATTACTGATTAAAACTGCACGTAACCTCGTTCGCATGTTTTGTCCTCATCGTTTTTCTTCAATGAAACAAGTACACCATTCTGTCTTTGTAATGAAACAATTTACACAACAAATTACACCATTTCACACGAACCACAACTCATAACTTTCTGGAAACAAAAGCGCGAGGAAAAGAGAGAGAGAGAACGTTACCTTTGATATTCGGCGATTAATAATATTATTATTATTGAACTCCAAAATACGTACAAAATAAGAGATGTTTGTTGCACTTGTTGATGTTTGAATAACGAGAGAGAACGACGACGAGCAAACAACACGATGACGACGTTCAACAACAACGGCGTAACGACTTCTCTCAAGGATAAAAATCTGTTGAGATTTTTCCTTCTCGGCGTCGGGACTTTACTCCCGTTCAACGTGTTCATCACCGCGAAGAAGTATTTTGACGTGACTTTACTCAGACACGATGGTGGGGATGCCGCCGCGGCTGCGAGAAATGGCGAAGGATGGTTTACGTTTACGAAAGATTCGTTTGAAAATGCGTTTAGTTTTTCGTACACGATGGCAAACTTGGCGACGTTAATCGCGATGAATAGGATGCGGGTGTTTGATGCGGGCAGAAGAAAGGATGATGATCCAAGAAGAAGAAGAGAAGAAGATGTGAATGAGAAGAGTAAATTATACGACCGATTGACGACGTATCCACTCTTGGCGTGCGCTGTATGTTTCTTCGCGACGGCGTTACTGGCGTTGGATGAACACATAAAAGGTACATTTGTCGTCTCTTTCGCGACATTTAATTTAGTTTTGTTCGGTATTTTCACTGGTTTGGTGCAGTCCGGATCGTTTGCATTAGCCGCGACGCGAGAGAGAAAGTTTTCCACGTCGGTGGTGAGTGGGCAAGCGTTGAGCGGGGTGCTCGCGAGTTTCGTGGCGTTGACGTGTAGCGGGTTTAATTTCGCGGCTTTGTATTTTGGTTTGAGCGGATTGGCGTGTTTACTGTGCGCGAAAGGCGGGAGAGAGTTAGTCTTGGAGATGAAAAAGGAAAATATGACGTCAAATATGGGCGACGATAGTATTAATAGTGGGAACATTAGCACGCAGCAATACGCTCCAGTCGCGATACTCGAGGAGGACAAGGAGGAGGAGAAGAAGAAGAAGAAGAAGAAGGAATCGAATAATGCATTGTCTGAGAACGACTTGGAATTCAACGTCGAAGACGAAAGGTCAAACGCGCGACTCATGGGCGCTTCTACGATGTCGTCTTCTTCGAACGCAACAACAGAAGCGTCGGAAGGTACCGAAGGCGCCGCCGATGAGCCGCCGATTAAAAAAGAGACGTGGCTCTTTCGGTTCGCCGTGTTTCTCACGTTTACAGTCACGCTCACCGCGTTTCCCGCAATCACTTCGTCCATAGTCACTCGCGCGGAAATGAATAACAACAGCGGTAGCGATGATAGTAACGGTGCATCCACCGACGGCGACTACTGGACCTCCTTCCTCTTCCTCCTCTTCAATCTCGGCGACCTCGCCGGACGCGTTTTTGAAGGTTCCTCGTACGCTCACAGTCGAGGGCTACAAAACGTCACCGGCCAAGTCGCGTTCCGTCGAAGTCTGTATCGAATAGTATTCGTTCCTTTGCTCGCTTCGTGCAACGTGAATCGATCCGGCTGGCGCATCCCTCGAGTCTTCTCCTTCGACTCGTTTCCAATCCTCTTTGTATTCTTATTAGGATTCACCAACGGTTTCAACGCCGCATGCAGCATGGCGCTAGGACCGCAAACGCTCTCTTCTGACCACCATTCGCCGCGCTCAGACGAAATCGAAAACGAAGACATTGAAATAGAAAACCCACCGTCGTTGGTGTCCTCCTCTTTGACGACAGAAAGGACGAACGAGGACGAAGAAAAAGAAGATGTCGCGAAAAGCGAAGAAGGCGCGTTTCTCGGCACCATGCTCTCCGCTGGAATCGCCTTCGGAAGCGTCGTCAGTGTACTCGTCTGCGGGATTTTCACGAGTGGTGGGTATTTGTAAAACAGAAAGAACTTGAACATAAAGTTGTGTACTATTACTACTCATCTCCGTATTAGTATTTTCTGTTCTTTTTTCTCTCTTTTTCTTCTCAAAAACAGCCGCCAAGCCGCCAAAAATTCCTCTCAGGAACTTCGTTTACCCGAGCGTTTTCTCCAAACATACATCCAAAGAAACAAAGAAGAAGAACGCAGAGAGAGAGAGAGAGGTATAAAGATGGGATTCAACAACAAGAAGCGCAAGTCAAACCCGAGCGATGGTAATAACAACAACAACAAAAGAATCCAAAAGCGAGACTTTAAGAAATCCAATCGCTCAAATTCGTGGGACAAAGAACCCAAAGGGAAACGACCGGCAAGAGGAGGAGGCAAAAAGAACAACGGCGAAGGGAAATACGGCGCGACTGAATACGTCCGCGAAAACGAGCACTTCGAAGCGTACTACTCGGCGCAAAAGATATGCTCGTCCGACGAGGATTTTGCAAACTTGATGCGCGTTTTGAAAACGGATTTACCGAGCAGTTTTAGAATCAACGGGGTTGGGAACTTTGCCGCGCGGATCAAGCAACGAGTGAAAAACGAGTTCGCGACGTTATCCGGAGCAGGGTTGGAAGATATTAAACCACCGAAAGCGGTGGAGTGGTATCCAGACTCTGGGGCGTGGCAATTTAGTTACTCCAGGTTACAGTTACGATCCGTGCCGCAGTTGAAGTCGTTGCACGAGTTTCTCAAATCCGGCCAAGAGTTTGGTTCGATCACGAGGCAAGAAGTCGTGTCGATGATACCGACGCAGTTTTTGAAGGTTGAACCGCACCATAAGGTTTTGGACATGTGCGCTGCGCCTGGATCGAAAACGTTCCAAGTTTTAGAGGCGTTGCATAGGGATTTTGAGAGTTACGATCCGAGCTTTGGGAGTTTTCACGCGGACGCGGAGGGAGGAAAAGCAGAGTTGTCCGCAAAGATGCCGACTGGGTTTGTCGTCGCCAACGATGCTGATTTGAAGCGCTGTAATTTGTTGACGCACCAAACGAAACGCGCGAATTCGCCGTGCTTGTTGGTGACGAATCACGAGGGGCAGAACTTTCCTGTGATTAAAGGTGAACCCGGGAACGCTCAGGATGATTTTAAGTTTGATTCCATTTTGTGTGACGTGCCGTGTAGCGGAGATGGCACGATGCGGAAAGCGCCGGATATTTGGGCTCGATGGCACGGCGGCTTTGGAAATGGTCTGCACTCGCTGCAGATCAAAATCGCAAAGAGAGCCGCGCAGATTTTGAAAGTTGGAGGGAGGATGGTATATTCCACGTGTTCGTTGAACCCGATTGAAAACGAAGCCGTGGTGATGTCGCTGATGAAAGCGACGAACGGGGCGTTGACGTTGGTAGACGTGAGCAAAGAGTTACCGAACTTGAAACGATCGAACGGGTTGAGAGATTGGCAAGTTTGGGGGAAATCGAATCGTCGATGGAATTCGGCGGAGGAAGCGCACGAGAACAACGAAAAAGTTGTCGCGAGTTCCATGTTCCCGGATAAAGAGTTTTTAGATACCATCCCGATTGAAAATTGCGTGAGAATTTTACCGCACCACTCCGATACCGGTGGTTTCTTTGTCGCCGTTTTCGATAAGGTGAGAGAATTGGATCCGGAGATTGAGACGCAAATCGAAAACGAGGCGAACGGCAACGAGAGTAAAAAGTCGAAAACGAGAGAGTTTTCGAAATTTAAAGGTTTAGGCATGGCGGAAGTGAAGTGCCATTTCGAGTACCCGTCCTCGTCCTCGAATGGTGACTCTGGAGATCAAATTAAGCTCTCTTTAACCGTGGAACAGCCGAAACCGCCGAAAGAGAAGTACTCTCGCGACCCGCAAGATGGTACGTTACTCTTCCTCAACGCGCACGGTCAAGACCAATCGAGACCGGGTAGGAAAGGGTTCGACGGGGTCGCGCCCGTGAATTCTCCGGACGTCGTCGATCCAATCAACGAAAAGTACGGCATTCACTCGCTTCAAATCGAGAAAAACTGTGTCACGAGAACCGCGGCAGGGAGCAAACCGAAACGCGTGTATTATGTCACTCCAAATTTACGACAGTACATCGCCGCCGATACGAGGGAAAGTTTACGCATAACCGCCATCGGTTTAAAAGTCTTCGAACGACAAAACTTAAACGACGATAAAGACTCTTACTTTGGCGCAGACTCGAAAGTTTTGAGCTCGTGCAACTACCGATTAAACCAAGACGGTTTATTCCTAACTTTGCCGTTCATGACAAAACAAGCGATCACGATCACCATCCCCGAACTCCTCCAAATCCTCAAACTGAGAGGTTTGGCGTTGGTTGAAAACGAACCGGTACCGGACGGTTCCAAATTCACTCCGCGACCGAGTTTCACCGACGCGGAAACTCGAAAACACGTCGAAAGTTGCTCCCAAGGCTCGCTCGTTTGTTTGCTCCGCGACGAGGACGTTCAGAAACTCAACTGCTCTCGATCCGAATTCGCAATCACGTGTTGGAAAGGCAAAACGAGCTTAAACTTGCTCGTTTCGAAAGTCGAAACCGAACACTTGCTCGAAAAGTTAAAAGCGCACACGAGAGATGTGAACGACGACGCATGAAAAGAAGACACAACAACACGTAAAAAAGAAGAAGAGTTAAAAGAGAGTGTTATCAAAGTTGTATACTTATTTTTACGAATATAATGAACGCTATTACATCACGATTTACTTCGCGTAAAATTCCCAATAACAGTAGAGGGAACACAACATCTCCACAAACAATTCACGCTTGAATCACGAATCATTATTAAAAACAAAAAAAAAACTGCTTTTGATGACGCGATGAAAAAAGTGCATTTCAGGATGCCTCTGCGTCTCAAATTTCTATTCAAGTGCAAAAGATCTCATAAATATCTCAAGAAAAAACCGCTCTTTACGGGGAAGGAGGAAACACATTCTCTAATCACACAAAGAAGGTCACGAGGAGTGCAGAGAGACAGCGCGCGCACACACACGCGTAAACAAAGAGAGAGATATACCATGAGGCGATCGACGCGCGCGCACAGATCTTCCTCTGGAAAAGAAGAGGGAAAAGAAAAGAGGAATCTTGAGTCTCCTTTTCCAATCCGGAAACGGAGTGACGACACGTCGGAGTTTGAGGATGATTTTGTTGAGAAGAAGACTACGACGAAGAAGACGAAGAGGATGGGCGGTCACTCGGTCGCTGCGAACGAAGAAGCAAAGATCAAGACGAGATCATCGAAACAAAAAAAAGAGATCGTCGTCGTTCTCGAACGAGGAGGGACTGAAACAGCGGCAACGACGACGACGACGACGGATGATGGTGACGACGTTTCTCCCCAAAACGAGGAGGAGAAAAAGAAGTCAACGAAAACGACTGAGGAAAAGGAGAAAAAATTACGAATTTTACTGGTCGAGGACGACATCCCGACCTCCTTAATCATAACGTCCATGCTCACGCAAGCCGGAGCGATAGTGACGAACGCATCCAACGGGAAGCAAGCTTTAGAGCGATTACGAGATAACAATTATCACGAAAAGATTGATTTGATTCTAACGGACATCATGATGCCGGAGGTGGACGGCATCGAGTTGTGCTCGATTTTATCGAAGAATCCGAAATTGAAAGAGGTGCCGATAATTGTCATGTCGGTGAGCGATCATTTGGAAGCTACCGGGGAAGTTTTGGATGAGAGTAAAGCGCACGCGATTGGTGCGGAGGGGTTTTTGCAGAAACCGCTGAGTAAGGATGTGTGTAGGAGCATGGTCGGGACGCATCATAGGTTACCGTCGAACGGGAGTTCGTCGAGTTCGTCTTTACTGTTAACGACAACGACGAGGAATGGTGACGGTAAAAACGACAATAATAATAATAATAATAATAATAAGGATAATAATAAGGATAGTAATAATGATAACAACATCATCATCATCAACAACAGCGGTTCTGAGGAGAAAGGTTCGGGCGGCTCGGACGATCCATCGACTTTCAAACTCGCGGTGAAAGAATCTGGCGGTCTCGGAGTCCTCGACGAAGAAGGGACGAAGGAAATGGAAGAGATGAAAAAATCGAAAACGGCCGACCGTTGGACTCGAAATCAAATGCGAGATGCAGATTGCGGATCAGATGAAGGTTCTGGAGCCGGGGGTGGGAGAGAATCCTCCGGAAACGAAGAAGAAGGAGAAGAGGAGAAAAAGAAGAAAGAAGATTCGTCGGAAAAGGAGACCATGAAAACTACTACTACTACTACTGTTACTGCTCGAGAACTCGCGACGGCGCCAATGCAAGAAGAAGGACCAGGAACCTCGGCGCGAAGGACTTCAGACCTCGTGACGAATATATTGCACTCGGAACAAAAGAAACTCTTCTCGGGTTTGTCGGTGCAACTCGTGCGCGCACACGGCGGTCCAACGGCTGTTCTCGAACTCGCGTTACCGCCACATTCACACAATAAAGGCGAAGGTAGTAACAACGATGGTAACGAATATACGAACGATTCTGATCGCGTCAAATTACGCCGGTCTGAGTCGCGCTCGGCGTTTCAATCATTCATCAAACAAAACGAGAACAAAAACGTTGGCGTGGAAACGGTAGCGTTACCGATTGATCCGATGTCGATGGTTTTTCCCAATCTGAATGATGGCGCGAAAGCAGATATGACTCCGGATGGTAAGAAGAAGAGCGGAAAGAATGCGACGAAAGCAGCGCGTTCGAGATTATCAAAGAAAAGTACTTCACCGCAGGCGGCGATGACTGAAGCGAAAGATGTGGAAGCTGCGGAACTCTTGGTCCAGTACCAGATGCAACAACAACAACAACAAGAACAAGAACAACAAGAACAAGAACAACAAGAACAAGAACAAGAACAACAACAACAGCAGCAGCAGTACCAGATGCAAATGCAACAGCAGCAATTCATGCAAATGCAAATGCAATTCCACCTTCAACAGCAGAACTTCATGGGGGCGGCACAGGATCCGGCCACGGTGCAAGCTAACGCGCAAGCGTATCAAAATTTGATGCAGTCGTTGGCGATGTCTCAGCAGCAACAGCAACAGCATCAAATGCAAATGCCTCCTGGATTCAATCCCGCCGCCGCGGCTGCAGCAGCCATGTTTGCTTCCTCCTTGAATGGAGCGCCACCGCCAACGAGCATACACAGTAACGCCGGAATGGGCATGTTTCCGTACTTTCAACAAAATCAAGAATACGTAAATTCATTCGTGCAAGCGTTGGCATCCGCCGTCGAGAAGGCGCCGATGACAATGTTAGAACACCAACATCAGCAGCATCACTATGCGCCACAGCAGCCGGCCCAACCGTTCGTAAACACATCTGCGGCGCAAGTGAAGTTGGACAACATTGTTGCCAACAATACCAACGCTGCCGTCAACAACGTCAACACCGCCTCAACCTGTGCCGAGCGAAGAGCGTTGGCCATCGCTCGATTTCTCAAGAAGCGCAAGGAGCGTAAATTCGAAAAGAAAGTTCGATATGCCAGCAGAAAACGGCTGGCGGAAGCTCGACCAAGAGTTCGCGGTCAGTTTGTGAAAAAAGTGGTTGCCGTAGAAGAGGTACCGACGACGATAGCGGCGAAGATCGCGACGACGACGACGACGAACAGCGACGAAGAGGCGAACAAAGCGAGTGAAGAAACTTTGAAAATGAAAGTTGTGGACGAATAAAGTGTGAAAGCGCTCCTCCTCTCGCAGAAGCAATAACATATAACAACATTAAGATAAACGTAATAATAATTCAATCGTGTAAATGTATAACAGCTAATACGCGGCATTCTATCTATGACTATATTAAATCTCATCTCTACCTACTGTATCTATCTCTCACGTTATCGGAAGGAAACTCACGTATCGCTGATTTTGCATCACGAGGAAAGCGCAAGTCCTCGGCGCCAAAATCTCGACCTCTTGTTCTTCTTCGCATTCTCCTTCAACGCTCGACGACGGTTGCTTTCGTTTCCTATCGCTGCTGTTCTTCATCTTCATCATCTTCTTCTTCGTTCTCGTGGTTGTCTGCAATGCTTCACAAGAAGGTTGATTCGGAAACGCGTGGGCGCAAACAACGCAAAACTCAAACTGATCGTCCTTCTCGATCATTTCATTCGTCGCTTTGAGCGCTCGCTCGAGGTGATTTGATGTTAAAAACCCGCTCCATCGTGCAGTATGAAGGCGACAGGCAGACGGAGACTCCTTCGCCGCCTCTTCCTTCTTCTCTTTCTGCCGACTTCGCAAAGCAGCGACGCTTACAATTTCGAGTATTTTCCGTAAAGTCTCCTCGTGCTCACCAGATGTTATCGCGGCGCTCTCTTTGCTCTCCACGGACCGCCGAAACGATTCAACGAGTTCAAACAACCTATTTTCCTCTTTCTCACATTTCGCTTCTCCTGTGCACTTTTCAATTTTCCGACTCGAAATCTCAACCGCGTTCTCGCCGCTTGCAAAACTAGACCTCTCAATCTCTATCGCTTCGTTTCCAACCTCAAAGTGCGCGAGGAGCACATTACTGCCACCACCATCACCAGCTATGTTACCCAACTTCCCTCCAGAGGAAGAAGTTTGACGATGAAAAACCCTCCTCGCATTATCCGTCACGCGGTCGTGCGTCGTTCGCCCGGGTACAAAGTTATCGCTCCGTAAGTTTATCGCGACGACTCTCCGTCTCCTCTCTTCTTCTCTCTCAGACGAAGAACTTCGAGAGAGCGGTCCGGACACGCCCAGTCTCTCGCACAGACGCTCGCTCAAAATAGCTTCGAACCGGCCTCGAGCGATGGAGAAAATATCCTCCTCCTCGTCGCCAATCGAGAGTAAACTCAACTCTTTTTTCTTCTTCCCTTCTTTCTCTTCATCTTCTTTCACGTACTCGTGCACAAAATGCGCGTTCAAAACATCCGCCATGGTGCACTTTCGAATCACAGAAAAAGATGCACGATCTAGGGCATCGATCGAAAGAATCTTTGCTGCCGATGATGCCTGTTCGTTCGCCTCGTTCTTCTGAGAATTCTCGTTTGAAGTTGAAAACGCGAACAGTTCAATCGAGGAGAGAAATGTCGGCACGAAATCATCAGACGAAGAGGAGGAAAAAAAAGCGACGTGTTTGGGATGGTTGAACGAAGAGTATCGACATCGCAAAGTCGTCGTCGTCGTCTTCCGATGTTTGCTCGTTTCTTTCTTCCTCTTCTTCTTCTCCTTCCTCTTTTTCTCGCGCATGATGATCGCTCAGAAAGAGCGGG
>Ga0209505_1001782_pt1 | contig 14321 bp, 17 predicted proteins | sample COGITO_mtgs_1103_2_FD_184794 | JGI IMG/M metagenome (GOLD analysis project Ga0209505, IMG submission 184794) | Pelagic marine microbial communities from North Sea - COGITO_mtgs_110331 (SPAdes) (version 2) | ecosystem: Environmental > Aquatic > Marine > Epipelagic ... | reverse complement strand
ATAATTTTCTTAAAAAATTAAGAGTTTAGAATAGGGAATTTTTTACTAGATGATTTTTGGTATGAATTGAAAGCACTTTTTTCACCACTACATTTCTTACATATGCATAATTGAGATACATTTGGAATATCACAAATATCCTGAAATTCACATTGAGTACATCCAGCAGGAGAACCACATACAATACATTGTAATTCATTGGTTTGAGCACATTTTTCATGTTTTACACCAGTACCTTTTGACCATAGCCCAATTTCATTAATTTCAATTTTTTCATTACAAACAATACAAGTTCCAGGAAACTTCATTGGGATTTTTATCCAACTCATTGTATCAATTCAATTTCCTTGTCAATAATATCACCAAAAGTTTCTTCTAATTCTAATTCCAAAGTTTTATTTTTAATACAAAATAAAACGTAAGGTAAACACAATGTTACAAATGAACTAGAAGATAGATGTAATTTTTTTGCCATAACAGAAGACAATGATTTAATTTTTGCACCATCCCAGCGAATTCTATTAAGTAGCGGCCATGACAAATTGTATTTAGAATATCTTACTCTATCATCTTTTTGATATAAATTAATTAAAATATCATTGAGATAACGTAGTAATCTCCAATTTTGTGTTTTCATTATTTTTCCAAATAACATATCAGCATTTGAAATAATTTCTAAATATTTTGCAAGTGTAATACTGTCTAAATCACTAGTTATTACACTAGAATAAAATGCATTAATTTTTTCTCTAGGATCAATTTGTATTGAATACAATACGCCTCTAGCTTCTTCAATGGAGTTTGCTTTGAAAAATGCATTAATTCCATCTTCAATGTTTATAGTTTCAAAAGAAGTTTCTGTTTGAGGATTAAATCCAGTGATCAAAGATTGAGTCAGATTAATCATTGAACGAATATCACCCTTAGATTTATCAATAACTTTGATTAAAGAACCAGGACTAAGTTTTTCATTTTCTTTTTGTAGAATATTATCCAAATAAACACGCAATAGTCTTGGGGGAATTTTTTTAAAGGATATTGTTGTTACTGTTTTTTTAATACTTTTCATTTTATCTGAATCATCATAATTAGCAGCAAGTAAAATTGGGATGTTTGATTTTTTTAAAATATCAACAAGTGCTGCAGCACCACCGTAATCTCCACGACCATGAATACCATCAACCTCATCTACAAATATCATAGGAGTTCCCAAAACACTGACATTGCCTAAAACAGGTGTAAGGATTTCATTAATTCTAGATTTACTGCGTACATCACTAGCATTAAGACCAATCATATCATAATCAAATTTTTTAGCTAAAAGATATGCAATGGTAGTTTTTCCAATTCCAGGAGGTCCAACTATCAAAAGAGGTTTAGTACCTTTTTTCCATTTTGCAAACCATTCTATTATAGATGCACGAGGTTCTTCATTACCTACCATATCAGAAATACTCTGAGGTCGATATTTTTCAGACCACATCAATTTAATCACTTAGTTGGAAGATTATTGTTTAAGTCAGACCAAATATTTTCTTCTTGTAGTTTTTTGTACCAAAATTGATTATAATGTTCAACAGTAAGAAACAGAAATTCCAAGAACTTTGTATGTGAAAAATCATCAGGTAGTTTTTCAAGAGCATCTCTTGCTTCACTTAGATATGATTCACTATGATTCATTGTTTCTTCAAAACCACTTTTTGCGTCATTCATTTTTAATGAATAAAATAATGGCCAAGAAGGAATTTTTGCAGCCTTGTCTCTAATACTGTCTTCAATTTCATTTCCACATCCAACAGATTCTGCAGCTTTTGCCATTCCAGTGTAAAAAATATCAGCTAAAGGTGCACGATTCAAAGCCATATTTCTACCCGCAGTTCCCATAACAGAACGATATTTTTTATAACTCTCAACTAATTCTTCTTCAGTAATTTCTGCAGGTTTATCCTTTAGTTTTGTATCAAGGTATTGTCCAATTCTTGCTTGTTTGAAACCTTCTTCAAATTCTTTCAATACATCCTCACCACCTTTTGAAATTTTTTCTCTAGCAAGTTTCAAAATATATGGATTCATTAGTTTGTAATCATCTAAATATTCTAAATCCTCATCTTTGTCAACAATCCTATCCATTGGTTCACTAAGATCAATTGCAATTATGTGACCATCAACAATATCTTCTCTCATTGTAGTATTTTTGTCATCTTTAAAATAATCTGTAGATGCATCAAAGAGACCATTAAAAACAGGAAAAGTCATTTTGACAAAATTTGAATTTAAAATTCTAAGAACTCTATCATGTAAAGTATCAAAGTCTTGTAATTTAGATTTTATAGGCTCAATTTCAGATGAATTTAAAATAATCTCAGTAGAACCTACTTCTTCAGCAAATTGTTGTTGTGTAGTATTTGGAGAATCATCTGCATTAATTTGATCAAATAAATTTTTTGCAAATCTTTGAGCAAATGCAGGGAATGTATCTTCTGCCTCCTGTTTGTATTGATTAAATTGTTTGAATCCTTTTGATTTGAATAAACCTTGTTTGATAATTTGCTTTCCAGGTTTGGTTCCCATTAAAGCACCTTTACTAAAAATTGATTCGTCTTTTCCGCTCACAAACACAATTCTATGTGTTGTTATTTATGCTTTCAAAACAAATATTTTCTTCACTTAAATTACGAAAGAAAAATTATTTTTTGTGGAAGTTATAGAAATTCTAAAAGAAGCTTCAAATCAAATTTATCAAAATGTAAAGGATCTTGCAGGAACAGAAGATGCAGCAGGTGATTTTGGAAGAGGTGCAGGTGGAGATATTTCACGAAATATTGACATAATTGCTGAAAAAACTGTTTTAGATTATCTAAAAGAAATTAATTTTGAATGTGTTGTATTGGGTGAAGAATGTGGTAGAGTTGAATTATCAGATAATCCAAAAGGGTACATCATAATGGATGCAATAGATGGTTCAGCCAATGCAGTACGTGGCGTACCATTTTTTTGTAGTTCACTAGCATTTGCAACAGAAAATAAACTTAGTTCAATTACAGATGGTGTTATAACAGATTTAACAAATGGTGATATGTACTGGGCTTCACAAAATAAGGGCGCATTTTTTAATCAAAAACAAATCAAAGTTCAACAAAAAGAACCAATCTACAAAATTGTGGGAATTAATACATCAGGAGGTTCAAATGAATTAATGAAACGAATGTACCCAATATTTCAAAACCATAATCATACAAGACATTTTGGTGCTAATGCATTAGAAATGGCGTTGTTTGCAAGAGGTTTGATGGATGTGTTTATTGACTTTCGAGATAAAATTAGAATTCAGGATATTGCTGCAGGGTGTATAATTGTAAAAGAAGCTGGAGGATTACTTCTAGATGCAGATTTGAATCCACTTGATGCAGATCTAAGTTATGAAACAAGAGTATCATTCATTGCTGCAGCAAATCAAAAAATTCTAGATGAAATAATGTCACAAATTAATTAGAATAAGAGTAGTTATCTGATCTTTAGGATTACATCATAAGAGAAATATATTTATCCAAAGTAACAGGAAACCTCGTTGTATGGTTACCGAAATGAAGGCAAAAGTTGTCTACAGAGAACTTCTAAAAGAAGACCTAGTAGTCATACGATTAGTTCCGGAAAATGGAATGCCAGAATACAAGACAGGACAATTTTTAACAATTGGTCTTCCAATACCAGCAGAAAAAAAAGTAGTTAGAAGAGCATATTCAATTGCATCACATGCTGAAAATAGAGATTATTTTGAATTTGTAATCAGATGGGTTAGAAAGCCACTTCCAGGTCGTGTAACAACTGAATTATTTTATCTTAGTGTTGGTGATGAAGTAACTTTAGGTGATCCAACTGGAGCAGCATTACTAATTAGCGATAAATTACATAATGGTAAAAAAGATAATAGAAGAGTAATTTGTGTAGGTGGAGGAACTGGTTTAGCACCATTTGTTGCATTTGCAAAACATTTTCATGATACAAATGATACTAGAGAAGTAATTGTTTTACATGGTGCAAGTTATGTTGATGAATTAAGTTACAAACGTCTCTTAACAGATATGGAATTAGAAAGTGAGAAAAGAGGAAGAGACAAATGGAATTTTAGATATGGAGCAGCAATTAGTAGACCAAAAGAATTCTTTAACAGATCATGGAATGGTCATGTTGGTAGAGTTGAATCATTTTTCAAACCAGATAAAAAAACAGGTTTATCACCAATTGAAGAAATGGTTGGCGAAGAATTAACTCCAGAAAATTCAATCATCTACATTTGTGGGTATCAAGGTACGATTGATGGAGTGATTGACTACGTAGGACCAAAAGGTTTTGTTACAGAGCATGAAAAGAAATCAGATGGCAGTTTTGGAATCAAGTACGAGTCATACGGATAAAAAAATTAACCTAGTTCTATAACTAAATAAAAAATATCTTAATTTTTATACTGATATCAATTTCAACAAAATATGCCTAAAATTATGTGTCGTGATTACGGTTTTGAATGTGATTTTATAGCAGATGGAGAAACTGAAAAAGTTATTGAAGATTTTAGAAATCATGCCGAAGACATACATGGAATAGATTATTCTGTTGAGGCAGTAAAACAAATTCTAATAAGAAAACAAAAATAATAAAATTTTAAGCATCTAATCTTTTCATTCTAGCAGATAAAACTGGTAATTCTTTTTCAATAATTTTCTCAACTGCAGGAATAATTGTTGCTTTATCCTTTACACTTTCATCGTAGATTTCGGCAATTTGATCTCTAAATAGTAATTTAATTCCAGGAAGAGCTGTAATTCCTTCATCAACGGTTCTTGGATCAGATAAATCTAAAATCAATGTGCCTTTTTTCTTTTCTTCCATAACCAGATGAATTCTATCATAAGTAATTAAGAAATAATCAGATGTAGTTGCAACAAAAATTATATCATATTTATCAAATGTAGAATAAACATCATCAAAAGGTATTGGATTTCCACCTACAATAGTAGTAAATCCAGTTGCGCGTTCAATTGATCTACTTGTTACATCATAAGAGATTTCTTTTTTGTTTAGAGATTTTGCAACTAAAGCAGCAGGATTACCAGTTCCAATCAACAAAACTTTCTTCTTTGAATCCAATCCAGCTTTTTCTTCAACTAATTTAACTGCAGTATCACCAAGAGAAACAATATCTTTTGCAATACCTGTAGTATCTCTCATTCTAGTAGATAATCGAATTACACTTTCAAATAATTTATTTAGAATAGTACCCGATGTTCCTGCAGATTTAGCATGAGATAATGATTGAACTATTTCATCAAATACTTCTTGTTTTCCAACAACAAATGAATCAATTCCAGAACCTAAACGTAAGAGATTAAGATAAACATCATCACTTTTGTAAACTTCAATAGTTTGATCAAAATGATCAATGTCAATTTGTTCTAATTCTGTCAAATTTATCCATGTTTCTTTAACTTGATTTAAAATGAGAGTTTTACCCTCAGCCCTTCTTGCATCTGGTGAATCAGTAGTTTCTGTATTGCTAACTGTAAAAATTTCAATTCTACTTGCAGTTTGAATAATTATACATTCATCAACACCATCAATGTTCTTAAATTCTTCTGCTGCTGCACCAACATCTTTGAAAGCAAATTTAGATAATTCATGTATAGGGACATTTTTGAAAGTCACTCTAGCATTCATTACATCAAAAATTATGTGATCCATATCATCATACCATCCTATGCACTAATTTTATTCCTTCCGCCTTTGGCAGTTCTAAAAACATTCATTCCAATATAGAAATTTTCATGTATGGATTCTAAGTAAGTTATTTCATTTTCTGTTGCAAGTATTTCTTTTTCAGTTGAATCAGGATCACTTTTTTGTTTAGCAAGTTTAGCTTTTAATTCATCTAAGAAAGAATCAACACCACGTTCATAATTTGATACACCACCATATTCTGGACTAAGTACGTGTTGTGGATTATATTCCGGAGTTTGATCCTGAGGTGTTTCAGCTTGTCTTGTAATAGATTCTTGTTCATCTGATGAAAGTATAGGTCTTGGGAATCTATCTTCTTTTTCTAACCAAAATTCAGGTTCACCCATCTCTCGTCTAAAAATTTCTTCACCTTTTCTTTTGAAAGTAAAATCTGCTTTTTTTGCAGTATCTGCTTTAACTTCAGCAGCAATTGCTTTGTATTCTTCGTCAGCTGCTGCTTCCAATTCTGCTCTTGCAGCATTTGCTTTTTCAAGAGCAAGTTGCACTGCAGCTTCTGCATCAGCAACTGCTTTTGCATTTGCTTCTACCTTAGCTGCTGCTTCTTGAGCAATTTTAGATTCTGCTTCAGCTTTTGCTTCTTCAGCTTTTTTAATTTCCTCAGCAGATGGTTCTTCAGATTTAGTCTCTTCAGTAGATTTTACTTCCACTTCAGATTCTTTTTTCTCTTCAGACAATAAATTTCCCTAAAATTCCCTGAATTTTAAGATTCTTGTAAGAAAAAACTTGATAATAATTTTGATAATTAGAAATGTTGATCGCTAAAAATCAAATAATAAGAGATAATGGCGCCCTCGGCGGGATTTGAACACGCGTCTCAGCCGTGACAGGGCCGAATTCTAGACCGGGCTATACTACAAGGGCACAAGTAGTATGAATCAAAATCCTAGATTAAAAGTTTCTGACATAACACCTAGATTAGTAAAAGACTAAATTATACACGAAAATAATTTTTTGTGTGGGTCTATGGCGCAGCCAGGTAGCGCACCGGACTTTTAATCCGGTTGTCAAGGGTCCGAATCCCTTTAGACCCGCTCCCTTTTCATTAATTAAATAAGTTCATCAATTGATTTTTTGAGTTCATCAAGTGAGGATTTGATTTTATTTTCTCTTTTAGACATATCAGACCTCCAAGTATTGATTTTTTGAGTTCTATCAGAGATCATTCTTTTTTGTTCATCATACCCAGAAGAACCAAATGATTTTCTATCTTTAAGAGAAGAAACAACACTAGTAGTTGAAATAATTTTTGAGACTATTTGATAATCCACTTTAGTTCCTTCAATAGATTTTTTGATTTCTGAAGTAGTTAATTTAGAAATAGGCTTTTTGGAATCATGTGCCAATTGAACTAAAACACCTGCAATTTTGTGAGTGACTCGAAATGGAATTCCTTCTTGGACTAATTTTTCAGCAATATCTAATGCAATTAAATTACTGGATTCAGTTACTTTTTTCATTTGTTTTTCATTAACTTTCATTGTTAGTATAATTGATTTAATAATTAATAATCCACTGATAGATATTTTTGATGTGGACCAAATAGATGATTTAATTTGCTGCAAATCACGTCCATAACCTGAAGCTAAACCTTTGACAGTTGTTAAAATTGCAGTGAGATTTCCAATAATTTCTGCAGTTTTACCTCGAGTTAATTCTAAAATATCAGGATTCTTTTTTTGTGGCATCACACTTGATGGTGATGTAAACTCATCAGATAATTCAATAAATGAAAATTCAGACGTTGACCAAATAATAAAATCTTCAGAAATCCTACTCAAATTAGTCATTAAAATTGAAACCATTGCAACATACTCTGCTACAAAATCACGTGTGCTTGTTGCATCAAGAGAATTTTCAATGACATCATCAAAGCCTAACATTTTTGCAGTCATATGTCTATCAATGGTAATACTTGTTCCACCAACAGGTCCAGCTCCAAGAGGGCTTTGATTAATTCTTTCAAAAGTATTAAACAGTCTTTGGAAATCTCGAGATAAGGCATCGGCTTGAGCTAAAAGATAATGAGAAAATAAACCAGCTTGAGCTTGTTGAAGATGAGTATAAAATGGCATAATCGTTTTTTGATGATTTTTTGAAACTGAAACTAGTGATTCAATAGTATCTAGAAGACAATTACAAATAATGTTAATGTCATCTCTAATTTTCATTCTAATATCCAAAACAACTTGATCATTTCGAGATCTTGCAGTATGCATTTTTCCACCACTTGCCATACCAGACTTTTTGATAACTAATGATTCAATTAATTCATGAATGTCTTCTGCTCCAGATGATGAATCAAATTTTTCAGTTTTTAGATTTTCTAAAGAGGATAGAATTTTTTTTGCATCATTTTTAGTTATAATTTTATTTTCAAGTAACATTACTGTGTGTGCCTGACTGCCAATTATATCATATAATGCAATTTCAGAATCATCATCTATAGATGAGACATAATCTAAGGTGATTTTGCTTAAATCAGTACCAAGTCGTGAACGATACATCATCTAAGGTTGTAAAATGGTTATATATAGCATAAATGTTTTTCCGACATGAGCCAAGATATCAAATTACTTAGGGTCAAAATTTTTGATGAATTATCAAAAATTGTAGATCCAGAAATCAATACATCTATTGTAGAATTAGAATTAATTGATGAAGTAGACATCAATGATAGTAATGTCAAAGTGGATTTGCATCTAACTAGTCCTTTCTGTCCAGCAGTATTTGGTTTCAAAATTTGTCAAGATGTTCATGATTATCTTTTGAAGGTAGACGGAGTAGAAGATGTCAAAGTAAATGTATCAAATCATTTCATGGCAGAGCAAATCAACAATCAGGTAAACAATAGCCCTAATCCAAATAAAGTAAATGAATTACCTAAAAAAACAGATTAATTTCTAAATCCTAACAAATATCCTCTAAGGAATTGAATTCCCATAGCAGGATCAACTCCTTTTGGACATACCTGACTACATGAACCAGCAAAGTGACATCTCCAAATACCATGAGATTCATCAATTATGTCTAGTCTAGTGTCTTTTCCTTTATCCCTACTATCAGCAACATATCGATATGCTTGTGCTAATGCTTGAGGTCCTACAAAAGAAGAATCAGTAGTCATAGTTGGACATGCAGAATTACACAATCCACATTTAATGCAATTTGCAAATTGGATGAAATTTTCTACTTCTTTAGGAGTTTGCAAGAATTCTTTTTTATTTGAATCTAGTTCAGAATCTAATTCAGAATCATCATTTATCAAATAAGGTTTGATTTTTTGATGTGTATCAAATAATCGTTCAAATTTTACAGCTAAATCACGAATTACGGGAAAATTATTCATTGGTTCAACAGTTACAACATTAGAATCTAATTCACTAATTTTAGTAAAACATGCCAATCTAGGTTTTCCATTAATCAACATACCACAAGATCCACATGTTGCTTGTCTACAAGAATAACGAACAGCTACTGAATGATCATGATGTTTTTTAACATCTAGAATTGCTTCTAATACTGTTGTCCATTTTTCATAAGATACAGTAAACTCCATAAATTTATTTGAATCATCAAATTCAGGATTAAATCTTGAAATTCTAAGTAAAATGGATTTTGTTGTAGAAAGTGGATTTGGTGGTTGTTCATCTGCAACACTAGAAACCTGAGCCATTTCTATACCATCCCCATATTTGTCATAATTATTGTTCTTGAGCCATATCCAATTAATGCAATCATTCCTATTACAACACCGTATGAAACAGCCTTTTCATAAACCCTGCCTTGTTTTAATTCTAGTAAAATAACTCTTAATCCATTAAATCCATGTACTGCAAGTAAAATCAAGATTAATTCAAGCATAATCACATATGGAACAGATCGATAATTTGCTAAAACATTTTCGTATGATAAAGAATCGGCAAATCCAGTTGTTAAACGCATCAAAATATGAACTGCAACTAAGCCGACTGATGCTAAAGCAGTCCCATAGTGAATTTTCATTATTGTACTTTCTTTCATTTTATTCACCAAACATTACTGCCATTCCATACATCATTGCAACTGCAGCAAGAACAATGGAGGAGTAAATTCCTATTTTATGTCGATAATTTTGAGATGCAGGATCATATGGATAATCTGGTCTGGCAGGTTTTCCTACACCAACACCACCATGTCCCAACATGATTCTAATTCCATTTCCAGTATGAAAAACACACATTCCAATTACAAGAACTAAAAAGATATGGCCTTCAGTGGTTTGAGTCATTGCTAGAAAATCATCCCAACCCATTCGACCTCGTAAAATATTACTTGTTTCATAAACATGTGCAATAAAGTAGCCTAACAATCCCAATCCAGTTAAACGCATTAACAGATAGGCTATTCTTTCAATTCCATAACGGCCAGGATTAGCCATTCCTTTGATGCCTTCTTTATTTTCATCTCGAGTCATCTAGTATTTTCTCTCCACTGGTTTGTATTTAGTAATTGTTACAGGATGTTTTTTCATTATTGGTTCATTTGGATCATAATAAGCAAGTGTATGATATAGGAAATTTTCATCATCACGTTTAGGATAATCAGTTCTTGAATGAGCACCACGAGATTCTTTACGATTTATGGCACCAACTAAAAGTACCTCAGCAACTCTAAACATTGAATCGAGTTCCATTACATTTGCAAAATTAGTATTGTATTCTTTTGCTTTATCATCAACGTGTTTCCAAGCTTGTTTTTTCAATTCACGAACTTTCTTTAAACCGTCAACAAGATCAGTTTCATTTCTATAAACATATGCCTTATCATTCAAAGTATCAGTTAATTCTTGTCTAATTTCATATGGATTTACATCTCCATTTCCTCTAAAAATTCCATCATAGATTCGCTTCTCTTCTGCTGCAACTAAATGATGAGGCCATTGATCACCATTATTATTATTCATAGCATATTCTGCTGCAAGTTCACCAGTAATTTTGCCCCATACAATACATTCAGAAGTTGAATTAGCACCTAAACGATTGGAACCATGTACACTATTGCACGCCACTTCGCCTGCTGCCCAGACACCTTGAATTTCGGTGGCGCCATCAATATCAGTATGTAATCCACCCATCATGTAATGGCATACAGGTCTAATGTCAAGCAAATCTTTTGAAGGATCTATTCCTGAAAATTTAATTGAAATTTCTCTAATACCACCTAATTTTTCTTTAATTTTTTCATCACCAAGATGTCTTAAATCAAGTTTCATACAATCAACTCCAGTTTCATGTTTAAATCCACGACCTTCTTGAATTTCGGTCATTATTGATCTTGAAACAATATCACGAGGAGCTAATTCCATTTTTCCAGCGGCGTAAGTTTTCATAAATCTCTCACCTTGACTATTAAGCAAATATCCACCTTCACCTCTTGCACCTTCAGTGATTAAAATTCCAGATGGTAAAATTCCAGTTGGATGGAACTGTACAAACTCCATATCCTTTAATGCCATACCTGCACGGAATCCCATATCCAAACCATCAGGAGTTGAAGAAAGTGCATATGTTGAAAAGCTGTACAAACGCCCAGCTCCACCAGTTGCAATAATTAGTGCTTTACCTTTAATGGTGTAAAAATTACCAGAACCTAATTCAATAGCAGTTACACCCATGAATTTTTTTCCGTCGTGAATAATTGATGTTACAAACCATTCGTTGAGATATTCAATATTTTCATATTTCTGACAAGTATCGTACAAAGTTTGCATTTCATAAAATCCAACTTTATCTGATGCATATGTTGCTCTAGGAAAACTATAACCACCGAAATTACGTTGATCAATTCTACCATCATCTCTTCTAGACCAAGGCATTCCCCAATGATCTAATTGACGAATTTGTTGAGGCATTTCTACACATAATCTTTCAGCTACATCTTGGTCTGCAAGAAAGTCACTACCTTTTACAGTATCATAAACATGAGATTCAATTGTATCTCCCTCATCTTCAAAAAGTACTGCTGCAGTTCCACCTTCTGCAGAAACAGAATGAGAACGCATTACTTGAACTTTAGAAACAACACCAATCTTAAGATGTGGACCTTTCTTTGCAGCTGAAATTGCAGCTCTCAATCCAGCAAGACCGGAACCACAAATGATTAGATCAAATTCTAATGAATTAGCCATTTTAATACAAAATCACTATTTCTGGGTTAAATATGAAGTATTGTTCAGAAATATTAAAATATATCACTAGTGATATCACTAGTGATGATTTCTGAATGGTTTCAAAGAGTAGGAAGTTCAGTTCCAAGAGGATTTTCAAGATATTTCATTTTGGAATTACTAAAAGAGAAAACATACACGGGAAAGGAAATTATCGATTATGCTGTAGAACAAAGTAATGGGATTTGGAAACCATCTCCAGGATTAATCTATCCATTATTAGGTAGACTACTTGACGAAAAATTAATTGAAGAAACAAAAGATGGCAGATATCAATTAACAAAACAAGGTTTAGAGACAGCACAAGATGTGGACAAAATTAATGATATTGTTAAAAATCAATTAGAAGTTCTTTTCAGATTAGGAAACGTTGGAAGATTTGTTGCATTAGATTTACTGGAAAAAATTTCATCCATGGGTTCTATTCTAAGTTCCAATTTATCAAACATGACAGAGGATGAAACTCAAAAATATAAAAAATTCCTTCAAGAAGAATTAGAGAAAATGGAAGGTAAGAAAGTAGATAAAAAAAGTAAAAAAATTAAAATCGAATAATAAAAAATTAATAAATAATTCAAAAAAAATAGAAATTTATGAAAAAATTATCTAGTATGATAAAATCAAAAAAACCTCTGGTCATACCAGGAGTCTATGATGCAATTGGAGCAAAAATTGCTGAAAAAGTTGGATTTGATGCAATGTTTCAAACTGGATATGGGACATCAGCTACATTATTTGGAATGCCAGATTACGGATTTATTGGAGCAACAGAAACAGTAGATAATGCAAGAAGGATATCAAATGCAATCTCAGTTCCACTTATTGTTGATTCAGATACAGGTTATGGTAATGCACTAAGTGTTTGGAAATTAGTAAAAGAATTAGAAGCTGCAGGTGCAGCAGGAATATTTCTAGAAGATCAAAAATGGCCAAAACGATGTGGACATATGCAAGGAAAAGAGGTAATACCACAAGAAGAATATACAGAAAAGCTGGGTGCTGCAATTGATGCACGTGAAAATAAAGACTTCGTCATTGTAGCCAGAACAGATTCAAGAGCAACAGAAGGACTTGACAAATCAATTGAAAGGGGAATTCAAAATAAAAAAACAGGTGCTGATGCCATATTCATTGAAGCACCAAGGTCATTAGATGAAATGAAGAAAATTGGAAAAGAGATCAAAGCACCTCTAGTAGCAAATATGATTGAGGGAGGAGCAACTCCAATGAATTCAGCAGAAACATTAAACAAAATTGGATTCAACATAGTTCTATATCCATTATCAGTATTATTTGCAAATACATTTGCAACAATGAATATTTTACAAGAATTAAAAAATTCTGGAACAACTTCAAAATATAAACAAAAAGTGGTGAATTTTGATCAATTTAATAAATTAGTGGAGTTAGATAAATTCAAAAAAATGGAAACAAAGTACAAATTTACAAAAAGAAAATAAAAAATTTTAAGTAAAGTGCAATTATTCTGCGTTTCTCTTTACTTCAATTTCTATTGTTGAAACATTTCGTGTTCTACCATCTTCTGATTCCAAAGATTCTGAATCAATTTTGACATTTCCGATAGAATATCCGGCATTTTCAGTTTTTCGTGCAACAATTTGAGCTACATCTACAGCACGAGCTATGCTGAGTCCCCTAGCTTTGATGTTGACAGATGGCACATTTGCCAATTGAATTAGCGTTGATGTTACATATGCCATCAATGGTTTTTTACCAATGAATATGGTGTCTCTAGTTTCAGTGGACATGGATAGTATAGTATTTAACGATAATTTAAAGTTAAAATGAATTTTTTATAAATATTATAAAAAATTGAAAAAATTTAAGATTATTATGTTGAAAATAGAATTTAAAAATAGTTTGGAAGATATTTCAAAAATACTAGAATCAGAAAACGCTCAAGAAAAAATTAGAATTTTAGAAACTCTACATGAAACAAATAATTTGAAAATATTGCAACAGATAATTTCAAGATTAAATGATAACAGTATACAAGTTAGAGGAGAAGCATTTAATTCACTTTTATTAAATCAAAATGATATCTCAAAAATTTTAATTGATAATCTTAATTCTTCAAATAAAAATATCAAAAGTTTTACAGCGCTAGCATTAGCTAACAGAAATGAAAAAAAGGCAATTCCAGATATAATTAAACTGGTAGATAATGAACACGGAATGGTAAGATCTTGTGCAATTGGATCTCTAGGATATCTAAAAGCAGATCAAATTACAGATATTATTGTGAATGCATTTTCAGATTCCAATTTAGATGTACAAAAAAGTGCATTACAAGCAGCAATTC
>Ga0209505_1001750_pt1 | contig 14475 bp, 9 predicted proteins | sample COGITO_mtgs_1103_2_FD_184794 | JGI IMG/M metagenome (GOLD analysis project Ga0209505, IMG submission 184794) | Pelagic marine microbial communities from North Sea - COGITO_mtgs_110331 (SPAdes) (version 2) | ecosystem: Environmental > Aquatic > Marine > Epipelagic ... | reverse complement strand
ATCATCGATAGAGATTTATCGATGATAGCAATGCGTGTGACTTTCTCGCGCGCGTGCGCGCGCGCACGCAAAAAAAAAGTGATATTATATGCGCGCGCATATGCGCGCAGCTGCGCGCGAGAAAGTGAAGAGGATATGAGAAAAAAATGCGTTTTAGATACAAAATTCGTATTTGTTTTTTCCGCGGAACTTTTTCGGCAAAAAAATTTGAGACGCACTCGTGTTAGTATATAAGAAGAGTCTGCTCCTCTCGAAAATAAACATTCTTCTCTCTCTCGACGTGGAAACGAACACACCAAACGGCAGAGAAAAAGCAGTTTTCAGCCGAAAAGACAAAAAAAAAATCACAGATATCTCGCCATAAAACTGACCCACGTCGACACTTTATACTCACTTAAACACTCACACACATAATGTTCTCTGTTACCCAATCCGCTGTTGCGCAATCCGTTCGCTTGAACGTCGTTTCCAAGAGAAGCGTCAAAGTTCGGTGAGTCGTGGTGGCGTTGTTCTTGTTCTTCTTATGTTTTTCGTGCGTATCGTTCTCTTTTAAACGCGCGCGCGCGGTGAAAGAGAAATCCCGATGGATGATGTTTTCCACGTTGGATGATGAAGATGATGATGAGAAATGCGATTGACTTTCGCGCGCGCGTTCTCTCGCGCTTTCTTAAAAAGAGAACGAAAGAAAGAACGGGCGATTGAATCGAACGCCGTTTCATTCATTCGTTTATTCTTTAATTCGTTTTTCACGCGTTCATGCGTTCGTTCAAGAAGAAGAACATGTGTTAGGTCGAGAGAATTCGTTGTTATCCACTCCGTTCGTGTACACGTCGTGTGTCCTGTGCTTGACACGTCGCCAAATTTGGCTGATTTTTTGATTTTTTTTCTCTCTTTTCGGAAGAGAATTTTTGGACGCATCAAACAAAACACTCACCTCTTTCGCTTTTCTTTTGATAACAGCTCTGGCGACAACTTCTCCGCGCCGATGAGAGACGATTCCGAAACGTTCAAGAACTCCTTGGCTGGCCAATCCAACTGGAACGCCTACGAAGGTGCCGACGAGAAGCCGCTCACCCCGGAAGAGAAGAAGGCCAAGAACGCCAAGGAAGACGCGGAAGCCGCGGCGAGACGCGCCGCCTCCGCCGCCAAGATGGCGGCTGAGCGCAAAGCCGCCGGCGCCTAATCAGCGAAAGGTTTCATTTCCTGCTTTTAAAATTCTTCTGTTTTTTGACTCTCTTAAGAGTCGAACAGAAGAAGTTTATTCGTTGAGGGATAGAAAAACCCGATCCGAAACTAAATATATTCGTCATCTCCGAGCGCGCTTATCCGGCACACCTTCATTTGTTGTATACTTGTAGTTGTATTTGTTGTTTTGTTATTTCGATTGATCAAAGATATTAAAAAATTCATTAATTCATGAACAAAACGTACCAACGTATCCGTTTCTCTACTCATCAGTTCAACGAGTGCTGTTCTTCTTGCGTTTTGATTGCGATAAAAGAGAGATATACCTCGCGAGAAATTTTGGGCACCCCTCTCTGCTCTGAATGAAACGTTTTCCCCGTCGTCGTCCTGCACAACTTTAACGCGCGCTTTATTTATGCTTTTTCTTCTTCGAAAAGCGACGATTCAGACGATTCAGACGATTCAGACGATTCAGACGGCTGGGAAAAGACAGAGGAGGAGGAGAAGGAAGAAGTCGTTTTTATCGTCGTCGTCGTTTGAAGAAGATTCGGACGCGCTCGTGCATTTCATCGAAACCGTCGCTAAAAATGATTTCAACGCGCGCGAGAGAGTGCGCGTCGGGAAAGACGATATCGAAGATCGAGGGTACGCGTTGATTGCGAACAGACCTTTACGAGCGGGAGAGGTGGTTCTTTCTTTACCGATGCGCGCGAGATTCGTGGTGCTTTCATCGTCATCAGAAGAGGAAGACGAAGATATCTATTCCTGGTCGAAACCGTTGGCGAAACGGTTGGTGTTTGACGAAAAGGAGAGGAAACGACACGAGGTTTGGCTGAAGAGTTTACCGAAAGAAGCACCGAGAGTGCCTGGGATATACATGGAGGAAGAGGAGATCGAGAGATGGGTGAAAGATATGACGCTGAGAGAACGGTTGATAAGGAGTCGGAGAGACCATCGAGCGTTCGTAAACGGATGTTGCGGCGACGACGAAAAGGAGAAGAGAGAACTGTCGCGAATGAGGAGTTTCTTACAAAGTCGTATATTTGCGGACGATAAGAAGAGAAGATGGAATGCACCTCTGATTGACTTTTGCAACCACTCTTTCGAGGCGAACTGTTTCGTTCGGACGAACGTTGGGAAGGAGAACAAGCAAGGGAAAATTGCGACGGCGGAGATTTGCGACGACAGTTTTTTTATCGCGCGAGACGAAGAAAAAGAGGAAGAATATTTCGAACTCGTGGTTTCGGATGAAGGTTCTATAGATGTGGACGAACCGCTAACAATCTCCTACGCGCCCTCGCGCTCTGGCAACACGAATGCGTCGTTATTCTTCGAGCAGTATGGTTTTCTCTTGGAGGATACAGAAAATTCAGCTTCGTTTTTGAACAGCGTGGAGAGCGTTGAAAAGTTTCTTTCCTTTAGAAAATAGTTATTCTTTTACTAGTAGTTTAAATAGTAGTACTACTAATAGCATCGCTTACAAAATAATACAGGTATGTATATGTATGCATCGCACTCTGCTACACCGCGTGCTCGGCGACGTCTCGTAACATTTTAAGCAAACCTTTCATCGACGTTTTCTTGGCCTTCATCTTCTTCTTCTTCGAGCCGCTTTTCGCGGCGGTATTTCCTTTACTTTTCTTCAACAAGAAAACTTCCTCCAACTCCTCGTCCACGTCGTCCATGAAAACAATCTCCCCCATCGCCTCTCGTCTCTGTCGATCCGCAAACTCCTCCGAATTTTTCGCCGTCTCTTTCGCCTCCGTCTCTGCTTTCCTCGCCACGTCTACCAACTCCTGTCTCGTAAACGACACCGTCTTCATCTCGCTCTCTACTCGTTGCATCACCTGAAACACTTCCTCCAACGCTTCTTTTCTCGAAACTCCAACCATATTTTCCTCTTCCACCGATTTCGCCACCATCGTCAGTCTTTGCCGCCAATTTCTGGCTAAATCGTCCGCCCTCGGATCCACCGCGAGCGCTAACCCGCCCTCCGCGCCCAACTTCACCCGCTCCACCACCTCCTCCAACGGTTTCAACTCCTCTTCCTCTAACCCTCTCAATTGTTTCGCCACCAGCTGCTCCGCGCGCTTTTTCGCGATGTGAGAGGTTGTTTTCTGACACTCCAACAGTCCTTCCAACAATCGTTCGTTGTTTACGCTCAGTAATCCGGGCAGTTTCTTCAACGTCTTCGGACTGATGGCGAGTAATTGATTGGCCAAATTCTTGTGCCTATTCGCGTCTCTTTTCAGCTGGCTCTTGTTCTTCCTTCCGAAGTAAATCGGATCACCCTTTGCGTTTTCCGCGAACACGTCCCCGTTGCCGATGAAACCGTCCTCGTCTGTGTCCTCGTTTCCTGGAGACGACGACGTTTGAGAGGCGGTTTCTCGGAAGAATCCTTTGTGCACGACGAGGTGGCGGCTCGGGAAATTGTGGTGCAACCTCGTCATCGAATTCGATGCAGACGACGACGACGACGACGCGGCGAAATGAGACAACGCTCGCCGAAAAGTCGTCGTCGCAGTTCTAGAGGACAACATGCAACAAGAGGACAACGACGACATTATTATGTGTGTCGTGTTCTTGCGTATGTATTTTAGAATTCTTTGTTGTGTGGTAATTCTCTCACGTGAGAGCTCTGTAAAGTCTCTATCTAAAAACGCGTGCGTTATCTCCGCTAGTATATCTATTTTCTTCTATATTCAGCGTGGACGACTACGAGCGTCCCAAATCAGCTGTCCTAAACGTGCAGTTTCCTCGTTCCCTCCGAAAGAGTCTCGAAGGAATTCGCCGGCATCTTCTCGGTGTTCCATTGTTTGCACGTATTCGATGAGATCTCGATTGGAGTCCGCGCCGGTGAGTTCTCGCAAGGAGAGGTTGAAGAACGTTGTCGTTTCCGCGGTGTCTTCGTCGTCGTCGATGATGATGCGGGAGGGTGAAGCGAGATCTTTCTCGTCCTCCTCGTGAGTATTGTTTAGAACGACAAAGTTGGCGAAATCTGCGGCGACGTGTTTCTCTATGCCTAAAGTACCGAGGAGGTCGATGACGTCTTGGCGCGTCGGCATCGCCGGTAAGACGTCGTTGGCGAGCGTTTCGGAAACGTCTCGGTCGAAACCGAGTTGGCGCAAGGTTTGGGCGATGTCGTCGGAGAGAGAGCTTTGCTTTCGTGCCTCTTCTTCTTCTTCTCGTGAGCTCAGAGAAACGGCGCGAGCGACTTCGAGTTCTCGTTCGAGCTCTTCGTCGAGTTTTATTCGTTCGCGAGCGTGTTCGTCCGCGCTGAGCGAAAGCGCTAATTTTAAAGCCTCTTCCTCGGACATTGTCGTTTGCTGAAACTCTTCGTGCGGCAATCGGTGTTCTGGTGCTCTCGTGGGAGGAGCAGCGCGAGACAAAGGTAACGATGGAAACGTGCTCTCGTCTTTTCGTTTGTTGTCGAGGAAGCGTCCACCGACCAGTGGTCTCGACGCTACTCGTTGGAAGTTTTCTTCTTCTTCTTCTTCTTCTTCCTCGTCTGTAGTCGACATCCTCAAATCTTCCTCATCGAATTGTTTCTGCGACCACGCTTTCCTTCCGAATCCTACACTCGTACCGATCGGAATTCCAGCTCTAACGTCCTTCTTCTTCTTCTTTGGTGGCATCGCGGGTTTCTGTCTCGTCGTGGTCGTTGTAATAGCAGTCGTAGAAGTAGCCGGCTTCTTCTTAGACGACGCCGGCGCGAACCCGCGCATGCGCAGCATTTTCGTCGCAATATCTTCGTATTCTTCCACGCGCTGCTTGCTTTCTCTCGTCGCATCTTGTGGACCAACAGCACTCTTTGCCGCCGTCATCCTCTCCTTTGCCGCTTTCGCTCTCTCCTCTCTCGACATCCTAAAATCCGAGACCGACGCGACCATCCCCAAATCTTCCAACGATTTCGGATGATTCTGTTGACGACGATCTTCATCTCTCACATCCTCTTCTTCTTCTTCAAACGCAATCTCGCACCTCCTCCTCTTCCTCATTCTCTCCTCGTCTTCCTCGTCTTCCTTCCCATTCCTCTTCTCGAAATACATCGCCGCCAACTTATCGTACCTATGCGACCAAAACGGATAACGCCTCATCAACTCGCAAAATCGAGCAAACTCTTTATTCGTCTCTCTCAACTGTTTCACCCGCAACACGTCCTCTGGTTTCACCGGATCTTCGCCATTGTCCTTTTCTCCACCTCTCTTGACCGAATCTTTGATTAACCCGGTTTTTGTGTCCCAGTACTTCTTGTTCGCGTGTCTCGGTTTCGCTCGTTCTTTTCGCTCTTCCTCTTCTCGCTTTGATACATCTTCAACTTTTCGTCGCAAACCGACGATTTTTACGTTCTCTCTCGCGAGTACCTCTTCCACGCGCGTCTCCTCGTGTTTCCCTTGAATTTCGATGACTTTTTCTCCTTTTCCTTCTCGCACCGCTCTCGCTTGCGCGCCGAGACGCTTCGATATTCGCGAGCACAAAGCGTCAATCGCGTCGTCGCATCCCGAGACGTTTCGTATCTTCGTGACGAGCCAATGCTTGCGTTTTTCGTGCTCGACCGAAAGTCGGCCTTTTTTCGTCGCTTCGATTGAAATCATCGTCGTAAAATTCTCTCCTCCTTTACGTTTTCCTCCTCCTTTTCCATCTTCTGCTCGCGACGTGTTGTCATCGATGTGAGAGTGTTGTTTGCGTCATCTCATCCGACGAACTTTGGGGAAAAACACAATCGTCGTTTTCTTTACAAAAAATGTCGACCACGAATGTGTCCTCTTCACCGGCGGTGGTGACGGCCTCTTCGAACGGAACGCTCCAAACCGGTGAAGGAAAAGGAAAAGGAGTTTCAGGTGATGCGTCCTCTTCGTCTCCCGTACCGGTCGTGTTACGAGTGAGCCAACTGGATGCGCACCAACTCGATAACGAACTCCTGGAAATCATCTTCCTCAAGCAACTCGGGAAGTGTTTCGATTGTTTCGACGAAAGCATAGCTTCGAAATACAAAGAAGAGATGAAGGTATTCCTGGAATTCTTACTCTGGTTTAAAACCGTGCGAGTTTCAAAACCAACGCCCGGGATGGAGATGATGAACGTGACGTATTTAGACGAGAAAGGAATCGCCCAATTCGGGAGCTTAAGAGAGCAGCAAAAATGGACGCTTTTGCTGTGCGGTTCTCTGTGTAAATACCTGTACTCGAAAGCGACGAATTTCGCCGCCAATAAGTGCTTACCAGATGACACGACGTCGAGAGTGGTGAAACTGTTAGGAACTGCGCACTCGGTGGCGAGAACGATGAATTTGATTTTGTTCTTGTACTCGGGGAAGTTTCCGAACGTGCCGCAACGAGCGGCCAACGTGAGATTCGCGCACGAAAATCCAAACGCGGGGAGGGCGATGACGTTCGAGTATTTGAATCGAGCGTTGGCGATGAGAGAGATTACGGAGGTTGGGAAAACGGTAGTGATGCCGATGATGGAGAGCAAAGGGGCGAGGGAGTTCTTTAGGAGGGCGAAGTACGTGCTCGGCTTTCGTCAACAAGGAGGAGAGGCGGCGGCGAGACTAGAAGAGAGCGATGACGACGACGACGAAGAAGAAGAAGAAGAGGAAATAGAAGACGAAGACACGAATAGAAGAAAACGGAAAGAGAAGAAAAGTAATAAACGACTGGGAGGGATGATGGTGAGGACAATACGAGACGCCTCGACCGTTCGAATAGGAGAGGATGGATTCGACGAGGACGTCGCTATTTGCGCAGCGTGCGGCGACGCGCCTATTCCGTGTAACGCGTTCGTCGCGAAACGGTGTGGATGTAGCTATTGTTATTATTGCGCCGCGGCGAGATTGGAGGAGTGTAAAGCAGAAGGCAATTGGAAAGGGTTCGCGTGTGAAAACTGCGCGACGAGAATCAACTCCTTTCGCAGGATAAACTTAAAAACGATAGAATAAATTAGTAGAATTTTCGCGAAGAGTACAAGTGTTGGATAGTTAGATTTAGCTCATTAAAACGCACTATACTTAACCGACGATCATCGTCGTCTCGTCTTGGAACGAATATTCCGGAACTTCTAAATTCTCCGGCGCCGGTCCTTTACGAATTCTCCCGCTCGCGTCGTAGTGACTCCCGTGGCACGGGCAAAACCAACCGTTGTAATCGCCGGCGTTGGCAATCGGCACGCACCCAAGATGCGTGCACACCCCAACCACAACCAACCACTCCGGGTTCTGCGTTCTATCCGCATCCGCTTGCTTATCTCTCAATTCTCCCAAATCCACCGCGTTCTCCTTCGCGATCTCATCCGCCGTTCGTCTTCGAATAAACACCGGCTTCCCTCTCCACTTCACCGTCGTCGTCGTCCCCGGTTGTATTTTGCTCAAGTCCACTTCTAAAGACGCCAAAGCGAGCACATCCGCGGTGGCAGACATGGACATTAAAAACTTCAACACCGCTAAGCGAATCGCCGAGGCGTAAATCATGCGACCGCCAGTCAAGACGAAGTACGTGAACGCTCTCTTGTCCGGGTCTCCGATTTTATCCACGCGATGGTTTTCCTGCGCGTAGTTTGGTTCGCTGTTTGGCGTTTTCAACGCGTTCAAGATGGCGCCAGAGTTCACCGGGACCATGGAACCGTTTCCGTTGCTTCCAGAGGTGGATACCGCGGCATCGGACGCGTAGCCTGTCATGTGAGATTGATGATAGAAAAATGGTACAAAAGTCAGTATTATTATTTTACGTTGATGAAATCTCTCAAAGAGTAGTCCAAAAGGTAAAAAATCATCCGTCGCGGAAATGCGCGCGAACGAGCGCGACGCGAGCGACCTATCCCAGATCCAACCCAACGAAAACGTCCATCGATATCTTTTCCTTTCGAATGTAACACATTCTGCCTTAATTTCGTACCTCTCCTCCCCACATTTTGCTGTTCTCGCTCATCATTTTTCGCAACGGTGCTGTTGTTGTTCAAAATACCGCCGTGTGTCATCGCCGCTTTTTGGGCGGTCGACGAGGACGAGTGCGAACGCGCGGCGAGTAAAGCGCGGTGAAGAACCGACGCGACGTGTTTTCTCGACATCGTTTCTGCGGACGGACTGTTGAAGATGAATTCGCGTGCACGCGCGTTGAAGGAGGACTATTTATGGCGTGCGCGTAAAAATCTGATCGGTTTTCTCTCGATCTTTTGTCTAAAATACTATGTACTGCTTTGTCTGATTTTGGCAGCGAAAAGCGCTCTCTTCGATTACTTTCAAATACTTTTACATTCCTATTATGACTTGATTAAAAGTCGCTACATATATATACACACACGCGTTGTTACGGCTACTTTTCTATCGCGTGCTCTATTCATCATTCGTGGCGTAACTCATCTGACGTCTGGCGTCGTCTCGTCGGTATTCTCGTTGGTGTTGTTATTGTTGTTGTTCGTCGTCGTCGTCGTCGAAGCAGCAACTCTCTCCGCAACACCCGACGGACGCGTCCCATTGCTGTGCGTGCGTGCAATCCTCTCGCCATAACTCGCGAAACGTGGTCGATTTTTGCGACTCGGTCAAGCCGAGTTCGGTGATCCATTCGCCGTTCGCGCGGAATTGGTTCGCCACGCGCAAGGCGTTTTGTTTGTGCAACACCGGAACAAACGCGAATTGATGATCTTTGTTTTCTTCGTCTTTGAGTTCGGCGAGAATTTTCGGTTCGACGTCGAACGCGGAGAAGGAAGTAGGCTGACCGTAGAGTTTACCTCTCGCGGTTTGTGGCGTCCAGTCTTTGAGCATTCGTCGACTGTTTTTAGACGCGTCCACTTGGGAGGCGACGAGCTGGTCTGTTTTGGTTGTCGTCGTTTCTGAAGGATCGGAGTATTTTTGGACCCACTCGGATGGGATTTCCGGCGCGTCGTGGTGCTTGGCCATCACTCGCAAGTTCTTAATCGCAGAGAGACGAATGTCTTCGTGTAACTCGTCATGAATGGCCGTTTTCGTTTCGTCGTTGTATTGCTTTCTCTTGGCGTTCTTTTCCAAGCCTTCGATGGCGTTCCAGATTTGCCCAAAGTCGTACCCGTCGTGCTCGTGCAAACCTAAATACTCCTCCACGCGTCTCGTTGTCGCTTCCAAATTCTCTTTGCCGGAGAAATCTTCCTCGAACAACACCAACAAATTCGGAAACGCGTCTTTCCACAGAGACAAGTAATGGTCGTACCTCGACGCGCCGAGTACCGGGTGAGCGTCCAAACACTTGCTCAAATCGTCCTCGTTCGAGCCGCTAAAACCGCCGCAGTTGTTCAAATCGCGCTTCATCTTTTGGAACGCTTGAACGGAGGATTTTGACGTTTTCGCGCACGCCCCGACGCCGCCGTAATTCGCCGCGTTCGTATCATCACCGCTATCATTGCTACTCTCCACGCTCTCCATCGCGTACCTCTCCATCGCTCTCTCAATCGGATCGCTTAAAACAACAATCGGCCTTAATCGTGGCAACGTGTTCCTCATCGCTTTCGCGCAACACGAACAACTAAAACTCGTATCCGACCAATCTCCGTAAATCATCCCTTTATGTTTATCCTTATCGTAGGAAGTCCCGGTTGGAATGACTTCTCGACTGTCCCTCGCCTCGCCTCGCTTGATTTTTTTCGGCACGAGCGCGTCCACGTACGCCTTCAACATCGCCGCGCCTCTCTCGCTCTGATGCCCTTCGCACATCTCCCCACCACTCGCTCTCGTCCCGTACGGCGTGTTCCAAAAGTGCACCGCTTTCGCATCGCTATCAATCATCGGATGTTCCTTCAGCGCCGCTCGCAACCGCCCCGTGCTCGTACTCGCGCCGAGAATCGCAAAGTGCGGTAAACAGTGCTCCTCGCTCAATTTCGCGTCTCTAAAACACGTCGCCGGGCCGACGTATCTCGCGTGGCCTCGAAACTGTTCGTACCATTCCTCCGCTTTCCCCGATTTCCACACCACGTTCGCCGCGCTGAAGAGGAAAAACGCCACCACGACGGAGACCACGCCTGGGCAGAAGTCTCGCCAACCGAATTCGCTTCGCTGCGTTTTGTCCTCTGTTTTCTTCGTTTTAATCCTCGGTAACCCTTCCGGCGTTTGCTTGATGACGATGTTCCCGATGTTATTATTATTATTGCTGTTATTGTTTTCTTTGAGCGACGATAAAGGCGTCCGTTCGTCGATGACGAGTGTGCCTCCAAAATCGACTTTTCCATGATGACTGCTGCGCGCGGCCTTTCCAAAATCGGGACTCCTCGCACCATCATCCTCTCTCGTGGTCATCGGCGATGAATTATTCGACGACGAATGATGAAGAAAATTGTGAGAAGACGTGGTCGAAGATGCCATCGTCGACGGCGTTCGAGAGCTTCGAATCCGCTCCTCTCGAGGCATGTCTCGCGACCACATCGTACGTACACTTTGAAATCCAACACCAATCTGTTGTTGTTCGTTCTGAAGCGAAAGCGCTCGAGAAAAAAATTCGTTTTTCGGTTTTTTCAAAGGGGCATATTTAGGGTTTTTATTTGCTGTTGCTGGTAATGCCACCAGAAAATGTAAATACACGATATCAACACATCTGCGACGAAGGAAACGCGAGGAAACAACTCGCGCTCTCTTTCTCTCTCTTTCTCTCTCTCTTTCTTTATATTCGTCTTCGTCTCTCGTTGAAGAAGAGAACGAGGATGGCGACGACTTTTTTTAGTAGTAAGTTACGGTGGTATCAACAACTCGTCTTTAATCTGGTCCAACGCGTTTTCTAACGTCTTCGTCGTCTCGTCGATGTTTTTCAGCTTGTCGTTCCCGAACAAGCCGAACCGAACGGTCGTCACGTCGGTCGGTTGCGCATTTCCCAACATCCACGGGACACCAGCGGCGACTTGCGTGCCGACAGATTTGAAACTCTTCCCGGCGTTTGAGTTTTTGTTTATGTAGATGACGACGATGCCGGCGGCTTGGAATTTTGGGTGCGCGACCGTTTGGAAGCCTTTGGAGACGACCATGTCGACGACCGACGTGCCGAGTTTACTAAACGTCGTCTTCGCGCGACCTAAGTTATATTTTTTCAAATCCAAGGCGGCGTTTCGAAACAACGCGATGCAATCCGTCGGTAACGTGGTGTAATACGCGAACCCGCCTTTATCGTACGCGTCGGAAACTTCCAACCATTTACGTAAATTCAACGCCATCGAATCCGACGCGCTCCCGACCGAATCCGTTCCTCTCGCTGCTTTTTCACCTCTTTCGTTTAAGATGACGACTCCAACGCACGCGGGCGCGCTCCATCCTTTCTGTGGCGCCGTGATGTACGCGTCCACCAAATTCGATTTCGTATCGATCCACGTCGTCCCGGCGGCGATGCCGTCCAACACGAAAATTCCATCCGAAAATTTTCTCGTCGCCTCGCCGATTCTTTTCACGTACTCCGCGGGTAACTCCACCCCAGTGCTCGTTTCCACGTGCGGCGCAAACACCACTCGCGGTTTATGTTTCTCGATCAACTTTTCCACCTCCTCGATTGCCATCGGTTGCACTCTCGGCCACCGATCTCCGTCTCGCTTCTTCACCTCGGCTCGCGCGACGATCGCCTTCGCGCCGAGACTTCTCGTCACTTGCTCGATGATATCCGTCCACCGGTAGGAAAAGTACCCGTTGCGTAAAATCAACACCGTATCACCATCCGACGCGAACTGTCGAAATACTGCCTCCATCGCGTACGTCCCGCTTCCGGGTAACCACACCGCGTTGTCCGCGTTGTACGCCTCTTTTAACACCTGTTTCAACTCTCGATGAATCTGTACGTACGTATCGGACATGGAGTTCAACGCTCTGTCGGTATACACGACTGAAAACTCGTTCAAAATTACATCTGGTAAAGTTGTATCCCCGTGGTAGTTTTGGCCCGCGTTTAACGCGCGCGAGTGGTATTTTTCGTTCGTTCCGTTCTTGTTTTGATGGTGCGGACACGCCTCTCCCCTGGCGGCTTGAGGCGATGTTCCCGAGACCGTTAGGAAAAGAAGAAGAATTATTGGAACCAAAAACATGTTTTAAATACAATAATACTACTAATAATAAAGAGAGGAAGTGAACTCTGCGTGTTTTGTGGTCAGACTTTGACGATGTGTGCTCGCAAAGTGAGCGCGTCTGCGTGTGTGTTGTCTGCGCTTTTTAATCGAGGTTACATGTACAAAAATAACCTGAGAAAGATGAAGTGAAAAAATACGCTAATATGTCATCTGACGACGCGTCATCATTTTCAATCAATGCATCACTCGTGTACTCACAAAGGCCCCACGACGGCGAGTGCAGCCACTAACACGAACGCTGAGGAGAACACGCTCAGACATAAGGTGACGATGACGAACGCGCCGAACGTGGAGAAGAAGACGATGACGCAGCCGGCGAAGAGGAAACCGGCGGCGGAGGCGGTGGTGAACGCGCCGCCGATGACGGAAGGGCCGACGGAACGGATCGCTTGGAGCGCGCGGGAGGCACGCAGAAGGTCGTTTGTTGTTTTTGTTTTTGTTTTTGTTGCTGTCATAGTCGTCGAAGTCGGGGTATTTTCGAACAACGATTCTTTGTCTTGTTCTCGTTCTTTTCTTTCTCTTTCTCCAACAACGTTGGCGTCGTCGTTGGCGTTTTTTAAGCTCGAGGATGCTGCGGCGTACGCGCTGGCCACGTGCAACGGGTAGTCGACGGATAAACCAACTAACAACGTGACGCACACGCTTTCGATGACCCCAAACTTCCAATCGCGGAAGGTGGCGCTCAATCCAAGACTCGCCGCGCAGGCGAACGCGACCGAGAAGCACGTGGCGAAAGCGATGGCAAACGAGCGGCTGGCGAAGAAGGCGACGATGAACGCGAAGAAGAAGGAAGCAACGAGCGCAGTTTTTGCGCCTTTCGCGAGCTCCTCGACGGTATCTGCGTAAGACCACGCGGAGGAAGTTTGGAAAGCGGAACCGCGGACGGTATCTGGCGCGGTAGAAAGCGCCTGTTGGAACCACCGTTCCCAGTCGTCTCTCGCGTTTACTATATCGTGCTGAGAGGCTGTGCTGGAGACGTTTATGGACGCGGAAATTATGATCCCGCGCTTACAGGTATTTTCTTCGCTCAGTTTCGAGCACGCCAACGCTAAATGCTTCACGTTTTCTTCATCTTTCGCGGTTGGTAGAGTCGTCGATGATGTCCCGTAGTAATAGTCTCCTCCGGGCGGGAAGAGCGAGGCGGAAAGTTCTCCGTCGTTGGTCACGTTTAAATCATACTCTTCGTTCTCGATCATGAACTGCGAAGCTAACTCGAACGCGCGGAGCTGCTCATCACTCCACGATGATGGTATGCTGGTCGTCGTCGTCGCGTTAATAACGCGTGTGCCGTTGTTGTAATAACGAACATTGGTATTCATCAAAGCCAAATTTTCTTCATCCGAGAGAAACTCGCATATCTCGCGCAACTCAATTCTCAGCGACTCCAAAGCATTAAGGACGATGTTTTCGTCTTCAAACCCGTAGGCATCTTTATTCTTTAACGCACAAGCATCGGTGGAAATGACGTGCGGTATGTGTAACCCGCCTTTCTCCCCGGCTCTAAACGTGGCATCGTTGATGAAGTCTTCTACGTACCGCTCGTATTGCGTCGCGTTCGCAAACGGGACGCGGTTCGGGTACCGGAAGTTTTGCGACCAATCGTCGAGTTCTTGGGTGAAACATTTTAAGCTCGGTTTCAATATCCGCCGATCGTTGTTTAATAATTCGCAAAAGTCGAGCATCCACTTCTGAACGTCGACGTTGGCATCATTGAAGTCTTCAGCGAATGCAACTTTGGTATCCTCAAAGCGCAACGTCTTGTCGAATCCGGACGATTGTCTGGTTTTCGTCGGATCGATGCCAAAGATAAAGTGGAGTTGAATGGCTTCTTCACGTCTGGCGTACGGGATGTATTCGCGGTTTTGTCGAGCGAAAACGTTCGGGTTGAACGACTCGGGCCAAATCGAATGCGACGACCCGTCTGGCGGTTTCAAGGTCGACGCCACGTACGCCTCGTACGCCGCGAGAATGAATGAAAGTATAAGCACTGGATACCGTTTTGAAATCGCAAATTTACCAATACTTTCGCTGAGCGAGGCAGCAAACCCTAGTGCTGCGCGACGCGCGGTATCTACGCGCGTGAAAGCGTCGTTAATCGGTTCAAGAACGCGTTTCAGTCGATCGAGGCGTTGGCGATCCCGCGCCGCGTTGGCGCCGTTTACCGTTCTCATCGAGGCGTCGTCGCCGTCGCCGAAAAAACCGAATGACTTTGCTCGTTTGTGTTTTTGATTC
>Ga0209505_1001742_pt1 | contig 14525 bp, 17 predicted proteins | sample COGITO_mtgs_1103_2_FD_184794 | JGI IMG/M metagenome (GOLD analysis project Ga0209505, IMG submission 184794) | Pelagic marine microbial communities from North Sea - COGITO_mtgs_110331 (SPAdes) (version 2) | ecosystem: Environmental > Aquatic > Marine > Epipelagic ... | reverse complement strand
CAGACATTAAATGAGTGCAAACAAATCTTTCTCAATAGAAACCTCGGAAAGGTACTCGCGCGCACTATTTGAAGTGGCAAAGGAATTTGGTGAACTAGAAAAAGTAGAGGGAGATATAAAAAACTTTAATTCATTGATAAAAAACAGCTCCGAAATTAATAACTTTATACACAATCCAACTCAAAGTGTAGAAAATCAAAATAGTTTAATCAATTTATTATCTGAAAAATTAAGTTTTTCAAAAAATTTAAAGAACTTTTTCTTACTTTTAATTAAAAAAAGAAGAATATTTTTTGTATTAAAAATTATAAATAGCTTTTTAAAACTATGTTCAAAAAAAAGAGGTGAAATAAAAGCATCTTTAATTTCATCTAAAGAACTAACAAAATCTGAATTAGAAAATATAAGCAAAGATTTATCATCATCGATGGGATCAAATATAAAATTTGATTATAAAATTGATAAAGAACTTATAGGAGGTCTAAAGTTGCAGCTTGGAAGCTTTATGATTGATACATCTATAAAAAATAAGTTGAAAAAATTTGAACAAAGAATGTTAGAAAGTTAATATGTCTATAAATCCCTCAGAAGTAACAAAATTATTAAAAGACCAGATTAAAAATTTTGGTGAAAAAGCTGAAGTTTCGGAAATTGGAAAAGTTTTATCTGTCGGTGATGGTATCGCCAGAGTCTATGGTCTAGATAATGTTCAAGCAGGAGAAATGGTAGAATTTGATGATGGCTCAAAAGGGATGGCATTAAATTTGGAGAACGATAATGTTGGTGTAGTTATTTTTGGTGATGATAGAAAAATTAAAGAAGGTGACACCGTAAAAAGAACCAATGCAATTGTGGACGTGCCTGTAGGAAAAGAACTTCTGGGAAGAGTTGTGGATGGTTTAGGAGAACCTATAGATGGAAAAGGAGCAATATCTTCTAAAGAGAGAAAAAGAGTCGAGGTAAAAGCACCTGGTATTATTCCTAGGCAGTCAGTAAGCGAACCTATGCAAACCGGATTAAAGTCAATTGACTCTTTAATACCAGTTGGAAGAGGTCAAAGAGAATTAATTATTGGAGACAGACAAACTGGAAAAACTGCAGTTGCAATTGATGCAATTATAAACCAAAAAAAAATTAATGAGTCTTCAGATGAAAAAAAGAAATTATACTGCGTGTATGTAGCTATAGGACAAAAACGTTCAACAGTTGCACAAATTGCTAAAACTTTAGAGGAGGCAGGAGCATTAAAATATACGACAATTGTTGCAGCAACAGCATCTGACTCTGCACCTTTGCAATTTTTAGCTCCATATACAGGATGCACTATAGGAGAATACTTTCGTGATAATGGCATGCATGCACTAATAGTTTATGATGATTTATCCAAACAAGCAGTAGCTTACAGACAAATGTCACTTTTACTTAGAAGACCTCCAGGAAGAGAAGCATATCCTGGCGATGTTTTTTATTTACATAGTAGACTTTTAGAAAGAGCAGCGAAGTTAAGCGATGCAAATGGAGGCGGCTCTTTAACTGCATTACCTATAATTGAAACCCAGGCTGGAGATGTATCAGCGTACATTCCAACGAATGTTATATCTATTACAGACGGACAAATCTTCTTAGAAACAGAATTATTTAATCAAGGAATAAGACCAGCTGTGAACGTGGGTTTATCAGTCTCACGTGTAGGTTCAGCAGCACAAACTAAAGCAATGAAAAAAGTAGCTGGATCAATTAAATTAGAACTTGCGCAATACAGAGAGATGGCTGCTTTTGCCCAATTTGGATCAGATCTAGATGCATCAACACAACAATTACTAAATCGTGGATCTAAATTAACTGAACTTCTTAAACAAGACCAGTATTCTCCAATGACAGTCGCTGAGCAAGTTATATCAGTATTTACTGGGGTTAAAGGTTATCTCGACGATGTGGATTTAGATAAAATTAAAAAATTTGAAAATGATATTATTGAAAAGATTAAATCTGAAAAACCAGAAATAATTGACTCCATTCAGTCAACAGGAAAATTAGAGGGAGATACTGAAAAATCTCTAATACAATTAATTGAGGATTACAAAAAATAAGCAATGCCAAGTCTAGACGATTTAAAAAAAAGAATTAAAAGTGTTAAATCAACACAAAAAATTACAAAAGCCATGAAAATGGTAGCAGCCGCAAAGTTAAGAAAAGCTCAAGAAAACGCGGAAAGAGGAAGACCTTATAGTCAAAAAATGCAAAATATTATTTTAAATCTTACTAAGTCTATAAATGACCCGCAAAACGCTCCTAAGCTTTTAATTGGTACTGGTGATGATAAAAAATATTTGTGTGTTGTTTTAACAGCAGATAGAGGTTTGTGTGGTGGTTTCAATTCCAATATTTGTAAATTAGCTAAGATTAACTTTAAAAAAATTCTTGGAGAAGACAAAACACTTAAAATAATAACTGTTGGCTCAAAAGGATTAGACCAGATAAAACGAGAGTATGGCAAATATGTTATTAAAAAGTTTTCTTTTAAAGAAAAGAAACAAATTTCTTTTAATGAAGCAAAAATTGTGGGAGATGAAATAATATCATTATTTAATCAAAATGAATTTGATAAATGTATTTTATTTTATAATAATTTTAAAAATGTTATTACGCAAATTCCTCAAGCACAACAAATAATTCCTGCAGAAAATAATAGTTCTGATAAAACTGATGAGAAAACGTACTCTTATGAATTTGAACCAGATGAAGATGAAATTTTAGAGGATCTTTTACCAAAAAATATATCAACTCAAATTTTTAAAGCTTTATTAGAAAATGCTGCTAGTGAACAAGGTTCTAGAATGACAGCTATGGATAACGCAACTAGAAATGCTGGAGACTTAGTGGATAAACTTACAATAAATTATAATAGAAGCAGGCAGGCATCAATCACAAAAGAGTTAATTGAAATTATATCAGGAGCAGAGAGTTTATAATTATGAATAAAAATGGAAAAATAACACAAATTATTGGAGCGGTAGTAGATGTTAATTTTGAGTCTGATTTACCGGAAATTTTTACGGCACTTGAAGTAAAAAATTCAGGAAATAAATTAATTTTAGAGGTAGCACAACACCTAGGTGAGAATGCGGTGAGAACTATAGCAATGGATGCTACTGAAGGTTTAAAACGAGGTGATGAGGTTATAAATACTGGAGCACCTATAAGTGTACCAGTTGGCCCCGAGACTTTAGGGAGAATTATTAATGTTATCGGTGAACCTATTGATGAAAGAGGTGAAGTTAAAACTAAAGAAAAATGGCCAATACACAGAACCGCACCTAAGTTCACAGATCAAGCTACGGAAACAGAACAGCTTGTAACAGGGATAAAAGTAATTGATCTTTTAGCACCATATGCAAAAGGTGGAAAAATTGGTCTTTTTGGTGGAGCTGGAGTTGGTAAAACAGTAACTATCATGGAATTAATAAACAATATTGCAAAGGCGCATGGGGGATTTTCAGTTTTTGCTGGCGTTGGAGAGAGAACTAGAGAGGGAAATGATTTGTATCATGAGATGATCGAGTCAGGAGTTATTAAAACTGATGGCAAAGGATCTAAAGCCGCTCTTGTGTATGGACAAATGAACGAACCTCCAGGAGCAAGAGCAAGGGTAGCCTTAACTGGACTAACTGTTGCTGAATATTTTAGAGATAAAGAAGGTCAAGACGTTTTATTTTTCGTCGATAATATTTTTAGATTTACACAAGCAGGTTCAGAAGTGTCTGCTCTACTTGGAAGAATACCTTCAGCTGTAGGTTATCAACCAACTCTAGCTACAGATATGGGTAACCTTCAAGAAAGAATTACATCTACCGACAAAGGATCGATAACCTCTGTACAAGCTATATATGTTCCTGCCGATGATTTAACAGACCCTGCTCCAGCAACATCATTTTCGCACCTAGATGCAACAACAGTATTATCAAGGCAAATTGCTGAAATTGGAATATATCCAGCAGTAGACCCTCTAGACTCTACTTCTAGAATTTTAGACCCAAGAGTTGTTGGTGAAGAGCACTATAGAGTTGCAAGAGATGTGCAGAGAATATTACAAGCTTATAAATCCCTACAAGATATCATTGCTATTTTAGGAATGGATGAACTTTCTGAAGAGGACAAACTTACCGTTGCTAGAGCTAGAAAAATACAAAGATTTCTTTCACAACCATTTTTTGTTGCAGAGGTATTTACAGGATCACCTGGAAAGTTAGTAGATCTAAATGATACAATTAAAGGCTTTGATGCAATATGCAAAGGTGAATATGACCATTTACCAGAAGCGGCATTTTACATGGTAGGCGGAATAGAAGAAGCGATAGAAAAAGCTGAGAAGTTATCTAAAGACAGCAAATAAATAATGTCAGATAAATTTACTATTGAAATAATTACTCCTGACAAAATAATTTTAAAATCAGAAGCAACCGAAGTAACCATTCCATCATTTGAAGGTCAAATGGGTATTCTTAAAGACCATATTCCATTAATTACTTTTTTAAGACCAGGAATCATAATAGTTCAAAATCAAGAAGAAAAAAAATATTTTGTCGAAGAAGGTACAGTTGAATTTTCTGATAATAATCTTTTAATTTTAACATCAACAGCAAAAGATTTAAAGAATATGGAAAAAAATTTAATTAATGATTTAATAGATCAAGCAGAAAAAAAATTAAAAGATAGCGGCTTAAGTGATAAAGACAAATATGTAATTTCTTATAAAATAGATACTTTAAAAGAGATTAATCAATAACTAAATTAATTTCATTTAAAAGTTTTAAATATAAATTCTTTTTAAAATCAACAATAACCTCTGGTAATTTTTTTGGTTCTAGCCATTTCCACTCGATAAATTCTGGGTGTTTAGTATCAAGATTTATCTCACTATTCTGTCCAAGAAATCTTGTTATGAACCATTTTTGTTTTTGTCCTCTAAATTTACCTTTCCAAATAATTCCAACTAAATTTTCTGGCAGTTCATATTCAAAAACATTTTCTATTTCTTTAATAATTTTTATATTTTTAATACTAGTTTCTTCAATTAATTCCCTTTGCATTGCAATAAAATTATCCTCACCTTCATCAACGCCGCCTTGGGGCATTTGCCATTTATCACCTGGATTATCTTTTCTTTTTCCTACAAATACTAGATTTTTTTTATTTAAAATAATAATACCTACACCTTTGCGCATGGGTAACTTCTGGTTATTCATATATTAAGAATTAAATAATTTTATAGCGTAGTTAAGTTGATTATCTTTTTCTGAACGGATTTTAAACTCATCATCAGTTTCTTCAACTACAATATCAGGAGTTACACCTACTTCTGAAATAGACTTACCAGAAGGTAAATAGTATTTTGAAATAGTTAATCTCATACCGCCACCATTTCTTAAAGGAATAATTGATTGTACCGAACCTTTTCCATAAGAATTTTCACCTAAGATTATTGCTCTTTTATGATCTTTAAGAGCACCTGCAAAAATTTCTGATGCAGAGGCAGAACCGTTATTAATCATAACGATTACCGGTTTACCATTTACTTCATCTCCTCTTCTCGCAAAAAACTTTCTTGTTTCTGAAATTTTTCTACCTTTAGTGGATACTATTTCACCATCGTCTAAAAAAAAATCCGTTATGTTAATTGCTTGAGTAAGCAAACCTCCAGGGTTGTTTCTCAAATCAATTACATAGCCCTTAATATTTGAATTTTTTTCAAATTTTTTAATTGATTTTAAAAATTGATTGTCACTATTTTCATTAAATGACTTTAGTCTTATGTATCCAATATTTTTTCTCTTACTTATAATTTCAGAACTTACCGACTGGACTTGAATTATTTTTCTTGTAATTTTAAACTCCAAGGGCTTTTTTACATTTTTTCTTCTTATCGTAAGATCTATTGTTGTTCCTACAGGTCCCCGCATTAATTTAACTGCTTCCATTAAAGATTTACCTTGAACCTGATCTTTACCAATTTTGACAATGTAATCACCGGCTTTAATTCCGGCCTTTTCTGCAGGTGTGTCATCAATTGGTGAAATTACCTTAACCACACCAGCCTCCATGCCAATTTCAATACCCAATCCTCCAAACTCACCTCTTGTATCTGTTTGCATTTCTTTAAATAATTCTGGACTCATATAAGCAGAGTAAGGATCAAGAGATTGTAAGACTCCATTAATCGCAGAGTCCATTACTTCGGCTTGATCAACATCATCCACATACTCTTTTTTAATATTTTCTAAAACCTCACCAAATAAATCAATTTTTTCATAAAGATCGTTTTTTGAAAAAACAGGATTAGATGAAAAGTTAAAAATTAATATAAATAAAATTAGTATTTTTTTCATATCATAGCCTTTTCTTTTGGAATTTCTTCGGACCACATTTTTTCTAAATTATAAAATTCTCTTTTTTCTGGATGAAAAATATGAACAATTACATCGTAGGCGTCAACTAATTTCCAATCACTGCTATCTTTACCTTCCATACGGCAATTATTTAAACCGAGTTTTTTTAATTCTGAAACGAGAATTTCTGATAATGATTGAAGATGTCTCGAAGAAGTTCCTGAGGCAACAATCATATAGTCCGCGATGTACGATTTGTTCTTTAGATCTATAGTTGTAATGTTTTGAGCTTTATTGTTATCAAGAATTTTTTCTATATTGTCTTTTATCTCAATCACTTCCATTAATTACTTATTCTATTTTTTTTTCTTAAGTTTGTAGAAGAGATTATTATAGGTTTGTTTTTTATAAAAATAATTTTATTTTTCAAATATTTAGCCACTTTTGTTTTTTTACTCTTTGTATCATATCCCTTTCGAGAAAAAACAATTAATTTTGATAATTTTACTATTTTTTTCCAACTTTTCCACTTATGTAAGGTGATCAGATTATCTGAGCCAATAATAAAAAAAATATTTTTTATTTCTTTTTTTTTGATTAGATAATTTATCATATTTATAGTTCTAGAAGATTTAATAATTTTATCTAAATGAACTATTTGGATCTTTCTGGTATTTCTTGTTATCTTTTTCGTCAATTTTATTCTTTGAGAAAGTGAGTAAAAGGGATTTTTTTTAAAAGGATTTTTGTTTGTAACAGCCCATAATACTCTATCTAATTTTACTTTCTTAATTGCAATTTTAGAAATTGTTAGATGGCCTTTATGGGGAGGATCAAAACTTCCACCTAATATTCCAATAGATTTATTTCCTGGTTTTACCATTTATTATGGTCTGACAATTCCATTACCAGAGACAATATATTTATACGAAGTTAATTGATTGATTCCCACTGGCCCTCTAGGCGGTAATTTATTGGTTGAAATTCCAATTTCCCCACCAAAACCAAATTCTCCACCATCGGCAAATTGAGTTGAAACATTATGCATAGCGATTGAGCTATTAACTCCATTCAAGAAAATTTGAGCATTTTTTTTATTATTTGTAATTATACTATCAGTATGCATTGTCCCGTACTTTAGGATATGATCAACTCCTTCTTTGACATTCTTTACAGTCTTAATTGATATAATTGAGTCTAAATATTCAGTTTTCCAATCTTTTTCTTTAGCTTTTTTAAGCTTACCATTAAACAATTTGTTAATTTTATTATCTACTCTTACTTCGCAACCTGAATTAATAAGAGCATTAACTATTTCTTTAGCGTGTGAATTTATTGCTTTTTCTTCTATCAAAAGAGTTTCAACCGCCCCACAGATACTAGTTCTTCTCATTTTTGCATTGATGATTAATTTTTTTGCAACATTAAGATTAGCAGTTTTATCAACAAATATGTGGCATAAGCCTTCAAGATGACCAATCACGTGCACATTTGAAAAATTTTGAACTTTGGACACCAGTCCCTTCCCTCCTCTTGGGACGATTACATCGATATAAGCACTCATTTTAGATAGTAAGCCATCAACTATTTTTCTATTTTTGTTTTCTATAAACTGAACACAGTTTTTGTTAATATTATTTTTAGCCAGTGACTCTCTAAATAGTTTGGCCAACAATTTGTTGGAATTAAACGCTTCAGATCCGCCGCGTAAAATTGAGCAGTTTCCAGATTTTAAACATAAAGCGGCAACATCTGCAGTCACATTTGGTCTACTTTCATAAATTACACCAATTACTCCAATTGGTGTTGAGATTTTTTTAATTTTTAGTTTGTTTGGTCTTTGCCATTGCTCAAGAACTCGCCCAATTGGATCTTTAAACTTTGAAATTTGGTTTATCGAATACCTAATACCTTCAATACGCTTATCATTAAGTATCAATCTATCTACAAGATGTTTCCTTTGAACATTCTTAACATCTTTAAAATTTTCTTTAATAATTCTTTTTTTATTTCTAAGTAAAGAATAGTTATAATTTTCTAAGACTTTTTTGATTTTACTATGATTGACCGATTTTAAATCTTCGAAAGCTTTTTTAGCATTCTTCCCAATTGTTTCTAAATAATTCATTTATAATAATACCATATCATCTTTATGAATAATTTCAGTTTTACTTAAATATCCCAAAATCTTTTCTATTTCTTTACTTTGCTTACCTTTTATTTTGTCAATTTCTTCTGAAGTAAAAGACGATAGACCTCTAGCTAGTTGTTTGTTATTTTGATCTAGGATTAATATATTTTCTCCTTTTTCAAAAACACCATTAATTCTTATTACGCCAGCTGCTAGAAGACTTTTACCATTTAGTAAAGCTTTGGAAGCCCCTTCATCAATATTTATTGTGCCACTGGAATTTAGAGAACTAATTATCCATTTCTTTTTAGCATCTAAACTTGAAATTTTAGGCAAGAAGTGGGTAAATTTTTTATTTTTTATAATGTTACTAATTGGACTGATATTTTTACCATTAGCTATAAACATATGACAACCTGAATTCATACAAATTTTTGCAGCATCTAATTTTGTGGCGATACCACCAGATCCGTAATTATTTTTCTTATTTTCAATAAGAGAGGTTATATTTTCATCAATAATCTTAACAACTTTAACAATTTTTTTGTGCTTTGATTTATCGTATAAACCGTCCACATCAGAAAATATGATGAGTGTATCTGCACCAATAATTTGGGCTACTCTTGCGGCTAATCTATCATTATCTCCATATTTTATTTCTGTAGTTGCAGTAGAGTCGTTTTCATTAACTATTGGAATTGCTTTTAATTTGAATAAATTATCAAAAGTCCTCCTGACATTTATTGCTCTTCTTCTTTGCTCAGTATCATCAGGACTAATAAGAATTTGACCGGTTTTAATCTTATATTTTTCAAACAATTTTTGAAATTCACTTGCTAAATGAATTTGCCCTATGGCAGCAATTGCTTGAGACATTTCAAGCTTAATCTTTTTTTTCTTTATTTTTAGATATTTTTGCCCAAGTGCGATTGCACCAGATGAAACAATAACAAAACTTTTGTTTTTTCCATATTTTTTAATATCTTTGATTAATGAAGTCACCCATTTTTTTTTAAACACACCTTTGTTGTCAACTACTGTTGATGAGCCTAATTTTAAAACAATTTTTTTTGAGTTTTCAATTAGCATTTTTAATTAATAATTTTTTTACTTTTTGAATATCTTTATCTAAAAAAACAGAGATAACTTCATATTTAGATTTTACTTTTTTTTTAAACTCTTCTAGTTTTTCAGAAATTTCTTTTTCATTAAGTAAATCGGACTTATTGAAAAAAATTATTTCTTTTTTCTTTATTAAATTTTTATCATAATTTGATAATTCTAACTTTATTTTTTGATAAATATTTAGCAAGTCATCCTCTGTGATGTCTATTAAATGTAGTAAAACTTTACACCTTTCAATATGTCTTAAAAATTTATCGCCCAATCCTACTCCTTTATGAGCTCCCTCAACTAATCCAGGTATATCAGCCAAGGTTATTTCTTTACCGTCATAATATGTGACGCCTAAGTTAGGATTGATAGTTGTAAATGGATAGTTAGCTATTTTAGGTTTAGCTCTTGTCAGTGCAGCTAGCAAACTTGACTTACCTGCATTTGGTTTACCTATAATTCCAATATCGGCTATTACTTTTAATTGAAGCCAGATCCAAAACTCTTCTCCAATTTTTCCTTTGGTTTTTTTCTTTGGAGCTCTATTTGTCGAACTTTTAAATCTTACATTACCTAAACCACCTTTACCTCCAGAAGCAACAAGATACTTTTCTTTATTTTTTGTAAAATCATAAATTAATGTATTATTATCTTCTTCGTAGATTTGAGTTCCTGTAGGAACTTTTAAAATTAAATCTTTACCATTAGCTCCAGTTTTATTTCTTTTACTTCCAGGCTTACCATGAGCTGCTTTAAAATGCTGAGCGTATCTAAAGTCAATTAGTGTATTTAAATTTCTATCTGACTCTATAATTATAGAACCGCCATCACCACCATCGCCGCCATCAGGTCCACCGTATTCAATAAATTTTTCTCTTCTAAAACTAGCAGAACCCGAACCGCCATCGCCTGCTTTAATGTATATTTTTGCTTGATCTAAAAATTTCATAGTCGGTGATTATAAATAACTTAAGTTATTTATAAAATTAATTAGGGATTACAGAAACAAAAGTTCTGTTTAATTTCGACTTTTTGAACTTAACTTTGCCTTTTACTAGGGAAAATATAGAGTGATCTTTACCCATCCCAACGTTATCACCAGGGTGTATTTTAGTTCCTCTTTGTCTAACAATTATATTTCCAGGTATAACCAATTGATCTCCGTATTTTTTAACACCAAGGCGTCTACCTTTACTATCTCGGCCGTTTTTGGATGATCCACCTGCTTTTTTTGTTGCCATTAGTTTTTCCTATTTTTTAGTAACTTTCTTTTTTTCTGTTTCTTTTTTAACAGTTTTTTTAGCTTGCTCAATCTTTGCTTCGTCTATTATTTTTCCACCTTTTGACATAATCTTTGTAATTTGTATTTTTGAATGTCTTTGTCTATGACCATTCTTTTTTCTCGAATGTTTTCTTCTCCTCTTATGAAATACTAAAACAGTTCTATCTTTAACAAGATCTAAAAGTTTGGCCTCCACTATGGCGCCATCGATATTTGGGCTTCCAATTTCAGTAGTTTTATCGTCATTTAAAAGTAAAACATTATTGAATTTTACCGTTTCACCGATTTTAGCATCAAGTTTTTCTATCTCTAGTATTTTACTAGCAGAAACTTTGTATTGTTTTCCACCAGTTTCAATAATTGCAAATGACATAATTTATCTCTTTTAAGTTTGAGGGCAATATAGCCTTCAATAAAATCAAGTCAAGATTATTGAGCTTAAAAATTGTCTTTTAGATCCCTTAATTTAGTAAATACTTCTAAATTAGAGGCCTTTTTTAAATTTAATATGTTTTTAACATCAAGGTCATCAGTTCTTAAAAATATATTCATCTGTTTTTCTTTAAGTAAAGTTGATGGAATAGAAGGTTCACCATTTTTTAATTTTTCTTCAATAGTATTCTTTGTTTTTTTTAATAAATCGTTGTTTGGATTGTATTTAATACAAAATTCAATATTTTTTTGAGTATATTCATGACCACAGTAAATTTTTGTATCTTCAGGAAGATCTTTAATTCTATTTAAAGAATTAAACATTTGGCTATATGTGCCTTCAAAAACTCGGCCGCATCCCATAGAAAATAATGTATCTCCAGTAAATATTGCTTTTTCTGTTTTTGAATAAAAAGCGATATGCCCTGTAGTATGACCAGGAATAAATAAAGTTGTAAACTTTATGTTTCCAATATTAAACTCTTCATTGTCTTCTAATAACTTATCTATATTAGGTATTCGTTCTTCATCACTTTTGAAACCAAGAATTTTTGAATTATATTTTTTCTTGAGTTCCTTATTTCCCCCAACATGATCATAGTGGTGGTGAGTATTCAGTATATAATCTAATTTTTTGTATTTTTTGCTTATAATTTTATCACAAGGAGCAAATTCAGAGGGATCGATAATAGCAACAGTATTTGATTTGTTATCGTGAATTAAATAACTGTAATTATCATTAAGGCAGGAAATAATTTCAATGTTCATCTTATCCTATTAAAAAAATTCCTAATTTTGAAAATAGATTTTTCATTTCTAAATTACTTTTTTTAATTAATGAAATATTATTTTCATTTACACCAATAACTTTTTTTATTTCAATATTTTGATCCTCACAATAGTTGAAAAGGTCTTTTATGGTACACATATGCAAGTTAGGAGTATTGAACCAAGTATTTGGTATCGTTTTTGTAATAGGCATTTTGCCAAAAAATAATAGACTTGTTCTTACCTTCCAATATCCAAAGTTAGGTATAGAAACAATTACAGATTTACCAATCCTTAATAATTCTTTTAGAACTTTATCCGGTTTATAAAATGCTTGAAGAGTTTGACTAAGAATAACGTAGTCAAATGATTGTGGAGGGAATTGATAAAGTTCAGTTTCCGCATCACCTTGAATAACAGGTAGTCCTTTAACTATACATTTTTGTACATTTCTTTGATCGAGCTCTAATCCTCTTGCTTCAATATTTTTATCTTTAACAAGAAGATCCATCAATGAACCATCACCGCAACCTACATCAAGAACTTTTGAGTTATTGGGTAATAAATCTGCAATTACTTTAAATTCACTTTTCATCTTTTAAATTTTTCGTGCATTGAGTCTATAAAACCTTTTAAAGTTTTTAAAAACTCAGGTTCATCAACCAAGAAAGAGTCATGACCTTTATCAGTAATAATTTCAGAGTAAGATACATCTGCCCCAGAAGAATTTAAAGCAATAACAATATCTTTATTTTCTTTAGTTGTATAAAGCCAATCAGATGAAAAAGAGATAACTAGAAACTTTGTTTTTTGATTACTAAAAGCTTCTACTAATCCTCCTTTAAATTGTTTTGTTAAATCAAAATAATCCATTGCTCTTGTAATATATAAAATTGAATTAGCATCGAAACGTTCCACGAAAGAATTTCCTTGATGTCTTAAATAGCTTTCAACTTGAAAATCTGCATTAAAGCTGAATTCATAATCTGCTTTTTCCTGAAGTTTTCTACCAAATTTTTCCTGCATTCCTTGTTCAGATAAGTAACTTATATGACCAACCATTCTTGCAACTGCAAGTCCATTTTTCGGCTGAGTATTTTGTAAAAAATATTTTCCATTATCCCAAACTGGATCAGCCATTATTGCTTGTCGCGCTAGTTCATTTAACGCAATATTTTGAGCACTATGACTTGAGCTACAAGCTATAGGGATTGCAGAAAAAGTTTTATCAGGAAAAGTTGCGCAGAATTGTAAAAGTTGCATTCCACCCATAGAACCACCTGTTGCACACAAAAGTTTTTTTATTCCTAGATGGTCAAGAAGTGACTCTTGCGCTCTAACTATATCTTTTATCGTTATAACAGGAAAATCTAAACCGTAGGGTTGATTAGTATCTTTATTTATATCGCTAGGCCCCCAAGATCCCATGCACCCGCCAATCACGTTAGCACAAATAACAAAATATTTATTAGTATCGATTGCTTTTTTAGGTCCAACCGCGGTAACCCACCAACCTTCTTTTTTTGTAACTGGATTTGTTCCAGCTACAAATTGATCTCCTGTTAATGCATGAAACACTAGTATGGCATTATCTTTGTTTTCATTTAGTTTTCCATATGTCTCGTAGGCAATTGGAAAATCTTTTATGGTTTTGCCACAATCAAGTTTGAGTGGTTTAGTAACAATAATTTTATTTATATCTTCAATTTTTCTGTTCATCCAAAAAAAAAGCCCAGCTAAACTGGGCATCTCCCTTTTTAGCTAAATTTGTTATGCGCTTGCAATATGGTTAAATCAGCGCGTTATCTATTTACTAGATCATCACAAACTTGTCAATTTTATATAAGATAAAGACTTCTAGAAAAACTCTAACAATTTAGATATTACATTAATAAATGAGGTTACCTAAACCAAATAATATACAAGCAGAAAAGTACGTAGCTGGTATGAGCTTTTTTAAAAAGAGATTAGCTAGGATAAAGCTGTCAGCTAATGAGTCCGCGCTTGGACCTAGTCCAAAAGCAAAAAAAGAATATATTAAAGTATCAAAAAGTTTTTCAAGGTACCCCGACTCCAATGGATCTTCGTTAAGAGAAACTTTATCAAATAAATTTAAAATAGATAAAAATAGAGTTATTTTGGGATCAGGATCTGACCAGATTTTCGAGTTAGTTTGCAAATCATATTTAAAGAAAGGTGATGAGGTAATTGTACCTAAGTATAGTTTTATTATTTACAGAATTTACAGTAAAATGAATGGAGCAAAAGTTGTTTATTCAAAAGAAAATAATTTTACAGTTTCAGTAAAAGATATTTTAAAAAAAGTAACTAGAAAGACAAAAGTTGTTTTTTTGGCAAATCCTAATAACCCAACAGGGACTTATATTGGCAAAAAAGATTTACTATTTTTACG
>Ga0209505_1001711_pt1 | contig 14723 bp, 10 predicted proteins | sample COGITO_mtgs_1103_2_FD_184794 | JGI IMG/M metagenome (GOLD analysis project Ga0209505, IMG submission 184794) | Pelagic marine microbial communities from North Sea - COGITO_mtgs_110331 (SPAdes) (version 2) | ecosystem: Environmental > Aquatic > Marine > Epipelagic ... | reverse complement strand
TTATGATTGAAAAAGCTTTTGAAATGCGAGAAAAGATTTTGGAATTTTTAAATAAATGAAAAATTATTCAATAGCAAAATCTAGAAGATTAAGAAGCACTCCTTATACTTCAAGAATAGAAAAACAAGGTGTAACAGCTTATACAGTTTACAATCATATGCTATTACCAGCTGCTTTTGGATCTATCGAAGACTCTTATCATCATTTGAAAAAAGATGTTCAAGTTTGGGATGTAGCAGCAGAAAGACAAGTTGAAATTTCTGGAAAAGACTCAGCTAAGCTTGTTCAATTAATGACATGTAGAGATTTGACAAAATCTAAAATTGGAAGATGTTATTATTGTCCAATAATTGATGATAGTGGTAATTTAATTAATGACCCAGTAATTTTAAAATTAGCAGAAGATAAATGGTGGATTTCTATTGCAGACTCTGATGTTATTTTTTATGCAAAAGGACTTGCATCAGGAAACAAATTTGATGTAAAAATTTTTGAACCAAAGGTTGATATAATAGCAATACAAGGTCCCAAATCATTCGGATTGATGGAAAAAGTTTTTGGTAAATCAATTACAGAATTAAAATTTTTTGGTTTTGATTATTTTGATTTTAGAGGTGTAAAACATTTAATTGCAAGATCAGGCTGGTCAAAACAAGGTGGTTATGAAGTTTATGTTGAAAACACGCTATCTGGTCAAGATTTATATGATCATCTTTTTGAAATAGGTAAAGATTTTAATGTAAAACCTGGTTGCCCAAATCTTATTGAAAGAATTGAAAGTGGTCTTCTTTCTTATGGAAATGATTTTGATAACAATGATAACCCCTTTGAATGTGGTTTTGAAAAATATGTAAATCTAGACTCAGATATAATTTTTTTAGGTAAAGAAAATTTAAAAAAAATTAAATCAAATGGAATAAAAAGAAAGTTAATGGGAGTGCAAATTGAAACAAACAATATTAGCTTAACGGGCTCAATTGATATTATGAGTGATGATGGAAATTTAATTGGAGAACTTCGATCTGCGTGTTATTCACCTCATTTTAAAAAAGTTATTGGTATTGCGATGATAAAAGAGCCTTTTTGTAAAGGTTCTGAGACTGGGACACTTAAAATTGAGGGCAAAACTTTAGCTCTTAAAGTTTGCGATTTGCCTTTCATCTAGTATAAAACTTACATCATGAATATTGCGATAGTTGGGGCAACAGGAAATGTTGGTAGAAAAATATTAGAAGTTCTTGAAAAAAAGGAACTTTCTATTGATAATTTATATTTACTTGCATCCTCTAAAAGTGTTGGAAAAAAAATTTCCTTTAAAAATAAGGATTATACAGTTTCTAATTTGGAAAGTTTTGATTTTTCAAAAGTAAAAATTGCCTTTTTTTCAGCAGGAGGAAAAATTTCTGAAAAGTTTGCTGATAAAGCAGCGAAAAGTTGTTTGGTTATAGATAACTCAAGTCATTATAGAATGGATCCTGACGTTCCTCTAATAGTGCCACAAGTTAATTCTGATGCATTAAATAACATCAAAAAAAATATTATTGCAAATCCTAATTGTTCAACAGCTCAACTAGTTATAGCTCTAAAACCATTACATGATTTATTTACAATTAAAAGAATAGTAGTTTCAACATATCAATCAGTTTCTGGAGGTGGCAAAGCACCAATGGATGAATTGATCGATCAATCTAATAAATTTTTAGAAAATTATATTAGTCCAGAGTCAGGGTCACACAGTATTGAATCTAAAAATTTTACTAAACAAATAGCCTTTAACATTATTCCTCATATAGATGTCTTTTCTGAAAATGGTTATACAAAAGAAGAACTTAAGATGACTAACGAAACTAAAAAAATTTTAGACGATAATATAAATTTGACAGCAACGTGTGTCAGAATACCTGTTTTAGTTTCTCACTCGGAGTCAGTAAATATAGAATTTGAAAAACCTTTTTCTTTAATAGAAGTAAAAAAAACTTTAGATAATTTTGATGGCTGCAAAGTAATTGATAAAAGAACTGATGGAGGATATTCAACTCCTCTTGAGGCTGAAGGTAGAAATGAAACTTTTATTTCAAGAATAAGGGAGGATAAAACTGTTAAAAATGGATTAAATTTATGGATTGTTTCGGATAATTTACTTCGAGGCGCGGCTTTGAACGCAGTAGAAATAGCTGAAGTATTAGTTAAAAATAACTTTTATGGAAAATAAAAGCCCATTATCTCCTCATATTCAAATTTATAGGTGGCATATCTCATCTTTAGTATCAATCACTCACAGAATTACAGGAATTATTAACATAGCTGTAATTACATTGATTTGTTTATGGGTGTCACTACTTTTGCTTGGTGAAAGTAAATATGAAACAATTAGTTTGTTATTGAATTCATTAGTAGGAAAATTTATTATTTTGGCTATCACTTGGTCTTTCTCTTTTCAGGTTTTAAGTGAAATAAGACATTTAATTATGGATCTTGGTTATGGGTTTGAACTTAAAACCACTAAAATTTCAGGCTCAATTGTAATAGTTGGATCAATAATTTTTACTGTTATTTTTTATCTAATAGGAAAAGGTTTTTTATAAAATGATTAATGCTACAAAAAAGTGGATCTTTTTAAAAATTAGTGGAGCAATATTAGTTCCATTAATGTTGTGGTTTATTATTAATTTAATTCATATTTATGATGAGAAATATATAGATGTTGTAAGTTTTTTCACAAACTCAACCTCATCATTTTTATTTAGTATTTTTATTATTAATGCATATTTTTTTTCAGCATTAAGTATCAGTGAAGTTTTTGAAGATTATATAGCTAACGATAAAATCAAAAATGTCGCAAACAAGCTTTTGTATGCTTCCGCGGTGGTAATTCCATTAATTACAATTATATTAATATCTAGATTATGAGTTCATATAAAATAATTGATCATGAATACGATGTTGTAGTTTTAGGAGCAGGTGGCTCAGGATTAAGAGCTGCAGTTGGTTTAAGTGAATCTGGATTAAAAACTGCGTGTATCTCAAAAGTATTTCCAACAAGAAGTCATACCTCAGCTGCTCAAGGTGGTATTTCAGCAGCACTTGGAAACATGGGTGAAGATGACTGGCGTTGGCATATGTATGACACAGTTAAAGGAGCTGACTGGTTAGGAGATCAAGATAGTATTGAATACTTGTGTAAAGAGGCACCTAAGGCAGTAATTGAATTAGAAAAATATGGTGTTCCTTTTAGTAGAACCGATGATGGAAAAATTTATCAAAGACCATTTGGTGGTATGACAAAAAATTATGGCAATGGAATTGTGCAGAGAACTTGTGCCGCTGCTGATAGAACGGGTCATGCAATTTTACATACATTGTATGGGCAAGCTTTAAAACATAAAACAGAATTTTTTATTGAGTATTTTGCTCTAGATTTATTAATGAAGGATGGTGAGTGTAAGGGATTAATTGCATGGAATTTAAATGATGGAACTATTCATCGATTTAGAGCTCATACAGTTATTATTGCAACTGGAGGATATGGTAAAGTTTATTATTCTGCTACCTCTGCCCATACTTGCACTGGAGATGGTAATGCAATGGTTTTAAGAGCAGGCTTACCTTTACAAGATATGGAGTTTGTTCAATTTCATCCAACAGGAATTTATGGACACGGCACATTAATAACTGAAGGTGCAAGAGGTGAAGGAGGATATCTTACCAACTCTAAGGGTGAGAGATTTATGGAAAGATACGCACCTAAAGCAAAAGATTTAGCATCAAGAGATGTAGTCAGTAGATCAATGTCTATAGAAATTAACGAAGGAAGAGGTGTTGGAAAAGATCAAGATCATGTTCATTTAAATTTAAGTCATTTAGATAAAAATATTATTGAAAGTAGACTTCCAGGTATTACTGATGCCGCAAGATTATTTGCTAATGTAGATGTTACCAAGGAACCAATCCCAGTAGTGCCAACTGTTCACTACAATATGGGAGGTATTCCAACAAATTATAAAGCAGAAGTATTAACTGTGAATGGTTCAGAGAAAACAGTTCCAGGGTTGATGGCAATAGGAGAAGCTGCGTGTGTTTCAGTTCATGGTGCTAATAGACTTGGTTCAAACTCATTGATTGATTTAGTTGTTTTTGGAAGAGCAGCAGCAAAAAGAGCTGCAGAACTTATTAAACCAGGAACACCACATGAGGAAATTAGTGAAATGGAAACTGAAAAATGCATAGATCGTTTTGATAAAATTAGAAATTCCAACGGTGATATTGGAACAGCTGAACTTAGGTTATCAATGCAAAAAACAATGCAGTCAAAATGTGCAGTTTTTAGAACTGAAAAAACTCTTAAAGAAGGTGTTGAAGATATTAAAAAAACTTATGATGGTTTAGGCAGTTTATCAGTAAAAGATAAATCATTGATATTTAATACTGATTTAGTTGAAACTTTAGAATTTGATAATTTAATTAGACAAGCTGTTGTTACTGTTGACTCTGCTTATAACAGACAAGAAAGCAGAGGAGCACATGCTAGAGAAGATTATCCTAAGAGAGATGATAAAAAATTTATGCAACATACTCTTGCTTGGTGTAATGGCAAAGAAACAAAAATAAGTTATCGAGAAGTACATAAATCTACTTTGACAAATGAAGTTCAATATTTTCCACCTCAGGAAAGAGTCTATTAATGGTACAAATTAATTTACCTAAAAATTCTGAGGTTAAAAAAGGTAAATATTTTAAAGATAAAACTGGCTCTAAAAATTTAAAAAAAATAAATGTTTATAGGTGGGATCCTTCTAATGGAGAAAACCCTAGAATTGACACATATGAAGTTGATATGGATAACTGCCCCTCAAAAGTACTTGATGTTTTAAATAAAATTAAAAATGAAATAGACCCTACTTTAGCATACAGAAGATCTTGTGCTCATGGAGTTTGTGGTTCTTGTGCAATGAACATGGGTGGGAAAAATGGTTTGGCCTGCACAACACCTCATGCTGAAATAAATGGAGATATTGATATTTATCCATTGCCTCATTTAAAAGTGAAAAAGGATTTAATTGGTGATCTAGATGGATTATATAAACAATATCAATCTATTGAGCCTTGGTTAAAATCAAATTCAAACTCAGAAACAAAAGAAATTATTCAGTCAAAAGAGGATAGAGCAAAATTAGATGGTGCATACGAATGTATTATGTGTGCATGCTGCTCAACATCATGCCCCAGCTATTGGTGGAATGGAGATAAATATTTAGGACCAGCAGTTTTGTTGCAAGCTTATAGGTGGATTGTAGACAGTAGAGATGAAGAAAGAAAATCAAGATTAAAAAAAGTTGCTGATGAATTAAAGTTATATCGTTGTCATACAATAATGAACTGTACAAGCGCATGTCCTAAGGGTTTAAATCCTGCAAAAGCAATAGCTGAAATAAAAAAAATGTTAGCAACCGCTAACATTTAAACAATAGACTAATAAGAATTTTTACTCTAAAAGATCCTATTCATGAAATTAATTGAACATTTTGTAGGTGGAAAAATAATTTCCGGAACCTCTGATAAAAAAGGTAAAGTTTTTAATCCAGCAACTGGTGAACAAGAAAAAGAAGTTAGATTAGCTTCAAAAAATGACTTAGACCAAGCTGTTACAGTGGCTAAAAAAGCTTTTGATGAGTGGTCATTAAAACCCTCTCTTCAAAGAGCTAGAATTATGTTTAAGTTTAAAGAATTAATTGAAAAAAATTCAGATGAACTTACTCAATTAATTGTTACAGAACATGGAAAAGTATATGAAGATGCAAAAGGATCTTTAACGAGAGGTTTAGAGGTTGTTGAATTTGCTTGTGGGATCCCACATTTGTTAAAAGGTGAATTTTCAGAAAATGTAGGAACTAATGTTGACAGTTGGTCAATGAGACAACCATTAGGAGTAGTTGCTGGAATAACACCATTCAATTTTCCAGCAATGGTACCCATGTGGATGTTTCCTATAGCAATTGCTTGTGGAAATACTTTCATATTAAAACCATCTGAGAAAGACCCATCATGTGCAATAAAGTTAGCAGAGTTATTAAAAGATGCTGGCCTTCCTGATGGTGTTTTCAATGTTGTTAATGGAGATAAAGAGGCTGTTGATGCAATTTTAACAAATAAAGATATTAAAGCTGTAAGTTTTGTTGGTTCAACTCCAATAGCAAAATATATTTATGAAAATTCTGCTAAAAATGAAAAAAGAGTTCAAGCCTTAGGGGGTGCAAAAAATCATCTAGTTGTTATGCCTGATTGTGATTTAGATGGGGCTGTTAATGGTTTAATGGGAGCAGCTTATGGATCTGCAGGTGAAAGATGTATGGCTCAATCAGTCGCTGTAGCTGTAGGAGATATAGGAGACGAATTAGTATCAAGATTATCAAAAAAAGCAGAAGCTTTAAAAGTTGGCCCTGGAATGGATAAGAATTCTGAAATGGGTCCTTTGGTGACTAAAGAGCATTTAGAAAAAGTAAAAAGCTATGTTGATTTGGGAGTAAAAGAAGGCGCAAAACTAATAGTTGATGGAAGAAATTTAAAATTGCAAGGATATGAGAATGGTTTTTATATTGGTGGTTGTTTATTTGACCATGTAACACAAGAAATGAGAATTTATAAAGAAGAAATATTTGGACCTGTTTTATCTGTTGTAAGAGTTAAAAATTTTGAAGAAGCTACAAAGTTAATAAATGATCATGAATATGGCAATGGAGTAAGTATTTATACAAGAGATGGAGATGCTGGAAGAACATTTGCGAGTAAAATTCAAGTTGGAATGGTAGGTATTAATGTGCCAATACCCGTTCCAATGGCTTTCCATAGCTTTGGTGGATGGAAAAGATCTTTATTTGGGGATAGTGCAATGCATGGTATGGAAGGAATTAAATTTTATACAAAATTAAAAACCATAACATCAAGATGGCCTTCAGGAATTCGATCTAGTGCTGAATTTGTAATGCCAACAATGAAATAAAGGAAAAAAATGAGTAAAATATCTTTAATAGGTGCGGGACAAATTGGTGGAACTCTTGCCCACTTAATAGGAATAAAAGAATTAGTTGATGAGGTAGTTTTATTTGACGTTGCAAGTGGTTTTGCAAAAGGAAAAGCTTTAGATATAGCACAATCATCCTCAGTAGATGGTTTTAATGTTAAATTTTCAGGCACCGATGATTATAAAGATATTAAGGGTTCTGATGTAATAATTATTACAGCGGGCGTTCCAAGAAAACCTGGCATGAGTAGAGACGATCTACTTGGAATTAATTTGAAAATAATTAAACAAGTTGCAGAAGGTATAAAACAAAATGCCCCAGATGCATTTGTAATATGTATCACTAATCCTTTGGACGTAATGGTAATGGCATTTCAAAAATTTTCAGGCCTACCTTCAAATAAGGTGGTTGGAATGGCGGGTATACTAGATAGTTCAAGATTTAAATTATTTTTGTCATTAGAATTTAATGTTCCAGTTAGAGAGATAGAAGCTATGGTAATGGGAGGGCATGGAGATACAATGGTTCCATTACCACGATTTACAAAAGTTTCTGGAAAACCTTTATTGGACTTAGTTAAAGAAGGAAAAATTTCTCAAGAAAGATTAGAAGAAATAAACCAAAGAACTAGAGATGGTGGTGCTGAAATTGTTAAATTTTTAGAAAAAGGTTCAGCGTTTTATGCTCCAGCGGCTTCAGGAGTTGAAATGGCTCAAGCTTATCTTAAAGACCAAAAAAAAATACTTCCATGTGCCGCATATTTAAATGGTGAATATGGAATTAAAGATATTTATGCTGGTGTTCCAATCATTATAGGAAAAAATGGTGTGGAAAAAATTGAAGAAATAAATTTAGATGATAGGGAAAAATCAGAATTTATTCATTCTATTGATGCAGTTAAAAAACTTTGGGAAGCAGCATCTAAAATTGATCCTGATTTAGCCAAATAATGAATATTCACGAGCATCAAGCTAAACAAATTCTTAAAAAATTTGGAGCAGTAGTCCCCGAAGGTGTATTTGGATTTACAGTTGAGGAACTTTTAGAAAAATGTAAGTCACTAAAAACAAAAAAATATGTTCTAAAAGCCCAAATTCATGCAGGTGGTAGAGGTAAAGCGGGTGGAGTCAAAATTTTAGATAATTTAAAAGAACTGGAAAAATCAGCTAAAGAGCTTTTAGGTAAAAAATTAATTACTCATCAAACAGGCCCAGAGGGAAGAGAAGTAAAAAGATTATACGTTGAGGTGTCGTCAAATATTGAAAAAGAATTTTATTTGTCATGTTTAGTAGATAGAGCTAGCTCAAAAATAGCATTTATAACTAGTGATCAAGGAGGGATGGATATTGAAGAAGTAGCAGTTAATTTACCTGATAAGATTGTAACTACCAAAGTAGAACTAAAGAAGGAAATTTCAAATGAAGAATGTGAAAAAATCATCAAAATATTTAATCTAGAGGGAAGCTCTAAAAATGAGGCAATTTCTCTAATAAAAACAATCTATAAGATGTTTATTACAACTGATGCAAATATGGTTGAGATTAATCCATTGATATTAACGAAGGAAAAAAAGATTGTTTGTTTAGATGCGAAAGTTAATTTTGATAGTAACGCATTATTTAGACATCCAGAAATTTTAGAGTTCAGGGATTTAAATGAGGAGGATCCAGCAGAAATTGAAGCTAGCAAACACGATTTGGCGTACATAAAATTGGATGGAAGTATTGGTTGTATGGTTAATGGAGCCGGCTTAGCAATGGCAACAATGGATATAATTAAATTATATGGAAAAGAACCAGCTAACTTTTTAGACGTTGGTGGTGGCGCATCCAAAGAAAAAGTTTCTGCTGCTCTTAAGTTAATACTTTCAGATAAAAATGTTAAAGGAATTTTAATAAATATTTTTGGTGGAATAATGAGATGTGATGTGCTTGCTCAAGGAGTAGTAGATGCAGCAAAAGAGATAAATATTAGTGTGCCACTAGTGGTAAGGTTAGCAGGTACAAATTTTCAAGAAGGAAAAGAGATATTAGATAACTCAGGTCTGAAATTAATTTCTGCAGAAAATTTAGATGATGCGGCAAAAAAAATTGTAGAGGCAATTAAATAAAATGTCTGTATTAGTAAATAAAAATACAAAAGTAATTTGTCAAGGTTTTACAGGTAAGCATGGTGAGTTTCATTCAAGGCAAGCAATAGAATATGGTACAAATTTAGTTGGTGGAGTAACACCAAAAAAGGGTGGACAAAAACATCTTGATCGACCTGTTTTTAACACCGTTGTTGAAGCAAAAGCAGAAGTTGGTGCAGATGCAACAATGATTTATGTGCCAGCAAAATTTGCTGCTGCAGCAATTATAGAGGCCATTGATGCATCTGTAGAATTAATAGTGTGTATTACAGAAGGTATACCCATCCAGGACATGCTTAAAGTAAAACAAAAATTAAGTGGGTCAAAGAGCAGATTAATAGGACCTAATTGTCCAGGAATAATTACACCAGATGAATGTAAAATTGGAATTATGCCTGGAAACATTCATAAAAGAGGATCAGTTGGAATTGTTTCAAGATCAGGAACTCTTACTTATGAAGCGGTCGCTCAAACTACAGAAAACGGATTAGGTCAATCAACATGTATCGGGATTGGCGGAGATCCAATTAATGGTACAAATTTTATTGATTGCCTAGATTTATTTTTAAATGATGACGAAACAGAGTCTATCTTAATGATAGGAGAAATTGGAGGCACAGCTGAGGAAGAAGCAGCAGAATTTGTAAAAAATCATAAAATTAAAAAACCAATTGTTGGATTTATTGCAGGAATAACAGCGCCACCTGGAAGACGAATGGGTCATGCAGGAGCAATTATTTCTGGAGGAAAAGGTGGAGCACAAGATAAGATTAAAAAGATGGAGGATTGTGGTATTACTATTGCAAACTCACCTTCCAAAATAGGAAAAACTCTTTTTGATAAATTGTCTAATTGAAAAATTCTTTTGTAGGTCTATATTAAAAAAAAATGTCTTCTTCTAAAAATTTAGAATTTGAAAAAACAGGTTTTTTAAGCAAATCAAATAGTGCGTTTATCGAACAAATGTATTTACAGTACATCAATCGAGACCCCCAGTTACCAGATAGCTGGAAAAATTATTTTGATGAAATTGGTGAGGAAATAGAGGTAATTGTTAATGAGATTAACGGACCCTCATGGAGTCCTAAAAAAAATAAAATTTCTGCAAAAGATCTTCAAGAGACAACTGAAGAAAATAGTCAAAAGAGTGAGTTAGAAATAATTAAGTCTAATGCAAATTCAATTAAAGCAGTTGCATTGATTAGATCTTATAGACAACGAGGCCACCTAATAGCAAAACTTGATCCTTTAGGGATGATGAAATCCGATTACTTAGATGAATTACATCCAGACTCTTATGGTTTTAAAAAAGATGATTATAATAAAAAAATTTTTCTAGATGGAGTAACAAACAAACAATATTCTAATATCAGAGAAATTTTAAATTTTTTAAAAGATAAATATTGTGGATCAATTGGATATGAGTATATGCATATTTCGAATCCTTCAGAAAGAAAGTGGTTTAGAGATAGAGTAGAAAAAGCTGATGATTTTAAATTTACTCAAAATGGTAAAGAAGCAATTTTAAATAAGCTTATACAAGCAGAGGGATTTGAAAAATTTTTACACACTAAGTATGTTGGAACCAAAAGATTTGGGCTCGATGGTGGTGAGAGTTTAATTCCTGCACTAGAACAAATAATTAAAATTGGAGGTCAATCTCAAGTCAAAGAAGTAAAGATTGGTATGTCCCATAGAGGAAGACTAAATGTTTTGGCTAATGTATTACAGAAATCTTATAAAAGAATTTTTAATGAATTTGCAGGGGAAATTAGTTCTTCAGAAGATGGAGCTGGAGATGTAAAATATCATCTAGGAGCTTCTTCTAATAGAGAATTTGATGGAAATTCTGTTCATGTGAGTTTAACTGATAACCCTTCTCACTTAGAAGCAGTTAACCCAGTTGTACTAGGACAAACAAGAGCTAAACAATTTTTTCATAAAGACAAAGAAAGAAAAAAAGTTATACCAATTTTAATTCATGGTGATGCTGCTTTTGCTGGCCAAGGAGTTGTTGCAGAATGTTTTGCAATGTCAGGATTACCAGGTCATAACACTGGCGGTACTATTCATATTATAATTAACAATCAAATTGGATTTACTACAAGCCCGCGGTTTGCAAGATCATCACCCTATCCATCAGATGTAGCAAAAATGGTTGAAGCTCCAATTATTCATGTAAATGGTGATGATCCAGAAGCTGTTGTTTATGCTGCAAGAATAGCGACAGATTTTAGGTTAAAATTTAATAGAGACGTAGTCATAGATTTAATTTGTTATAGAAGGTTTGGACATAATGAAGGTGATGAACCCTCTTTTACTCAACCACTTATGTACAAAAAAATAAGATCTCATCCTTCTCCAGTTAAAGTTTATGGAGAAAGGTTAATAAATAATCAATCTATTTCAAAAGATTTTTTGAATAATTCTATTAAGAAATTTAAGGATTTACTTGATGAACAATTTAAAACTGCAAAAGATTATAAACCTAAAATTGAATGGTTTGAGGGAACTTGGTCTAGATATAAACCTGAAAGAGGAAAAGATAAAAGAGGCGTTACAGGTGCTGATACAAAAAAATTGTTAGAAATTTCTAATAAGATTAATTCAATTCCAGATGAAATAAATATTCACAAAACAATTTCAAAAATTCTAGATAATAGAAAAGTTAGTGTAAAAAATGGCTCAGGTATTGATTGGTCTACGGCTGAAGCATTAGCTTTTGGATCATTATTAGTTGAAGGCTATCCGGTACGATTAGTTGGCCAAGATTCTGGTAGAGGAACTTTTAGCCAAAGACATTCTGTTTTGAGAAATCAGCTAGACAATTCAAGATATGTTCCATTAAATAATATTTCAAAAAATCAAAAATATTTTGAAGTTGTGGATAGTTTTTTGTCTGAATTAGCTGTTTTAGGATTTGAATACGGATATAGTCTAGTCGAACCAAACACCTTAACTTTATGGGAAGCTCAATTTGGAGATTTTGCAAATGGTGCTCAAGTTGTTATTGATCAATTTATAGCATCAGGAGAAAGAAAATGGTCTAGAGCTTCTGGCTTAGTAATGTTATTGCCCCACGGTTATGAAGGCCAAGGACCAGAACATTCATCGGCAAGATTAGAAAGATTTTTACAATTATGTTCTAATGATAATATGCAAGTACTAAACTGCACAACACCAGCAAATTATTTTCATGCATTAAGAAGACAAATGCATAGAGATTTTAGAAAACCATTAATTGTAATGACACCTAAATCTTTATTGCGTCATAAATATTGTGTTTCAAATATAGAAGATTTTAGTAAAAAAAATTCTTTTCATAGAGTTTTGTGGGATCACGCAATCGATCCAAAAAGCAAGGGTTTTATGAAATTAAAAAAACCAAGCAATATAAAGAAAGTAATTCTATGCTCTGGAAAAATTTATTTTGATCTTTTAGAGGCAAGAGAAAAACAAAAAAGAGATGATGTTGTTTTTTATAGAATTGAGCAGTTATATCCTTTTCCAGCAAAAAGCCTTGTGAAAGAACTAAAACCTTATGCAAAAAATGCTAAGTTTTATTGGTGTCAAGAAGAACCAAAAAATATGGGAGCATGGTTTTCAGTCAGGGATTATATCCAATGGACATTAGATAATATTAAGGCTAATAATAATTTAATTTCTTATATTGGAAGAAGTCCTGATGCATCTCCTGCAACAGGATATGTTAAAAGACATATGTCTCAACAACAAGAAATTATAAGGGAAATTTTTGAATAAATAATAATGAGTGAAAAAATTTTAGTTCCAGTACTAGGTGAAAGTATCACAGAAGCTACAGTTTCAAAGTGGTTAAAAAATGAGGGAGATACAGTTGAAGCTGATGAGCCAATTGTTGAATTGGAAACAGATAAAGTAAATTTAGAAGTTCCATCACCTATTTCTGGGACATTAACAAAAATAAATTCAAAAGATGGCTCTGTAGTCGAAGTTGGTGCTCTTCTAGGCTCTGTATCTGAAAATGGTTCTAGTTCAAAAAGTGATGAACAAATTAAAAAAATTCAACCATCTATTAAAGAAGATAATGTCATTAAATTAGAAACTGAAAAAGATGAAGAAGAACCAAAAATATTTGAGGATAAAGCTGAGGAACTAGAAGTTGAAGAAAAACCATTGGTTCTTACAGAAGAAATAAAAGAAGAAAAATCTAAAAATAATTTAAATACTGATCAAACATTATCTCCAGCTGTAAGAAAAATTATTACAGAAAATAAAATTGATATTGCGTCAGTAAAAGGATCAGGAAAAGATGGAAGAGTTTTAAAAGGTGATTTAATAAATTTAATGGGTGCAAATCCTCCTCCATCTGAGAGAAAAATTAAATATGGTCATGAAGAAAAAATTAAAATGACTAGATTAAGACAAACCATTGCTAAGAGATTAAAACAAGCTCAAGAAAATGCAGCCTTGCTAACTACTTTTAACGAAGTTGATATGTCAAATGTAATGGAGATGAGAAAAGAAAATCAAGAAGATTTCCAAAATCGATATGGTGTCAAACTAGGCTTTATGTCATTCTTTGTTAAAGCTTGTGTTGTTGCACTAAAAAATTTCCCTGCAGTAAATGCTGAAATTGAAGGTGATACTATTGTTTATAAAAATTACTATAATATAAGCTTTGCAGTTGGTACTGATAAAGGACTTGTGGTACCGGTGTTGAAAAATGCAGATGAACTATCTTTTGCAGATATTGAAAAAAACATTAAACAAATTTCTGAAAAAGCTAAAGATGGTAAACTCACAATTGAAGATCTACAAGGAGGAACATTCACAATAAGTAATGGTGGAGTCTATGGCTCCATGCTTTCAACTCCAATATTAAACCTTCCACAATCCGGTGTTTTAGGTATGCATAATATTGTTGATAGACCAGTGGTAGTAGATGGTGAAATTAAAATTAGACCAATAATGTATTTAGCACTTTCTTATGATCACAGAATAATTGACGGTAAAGAGTCAGTATCATTTTTAAAGATGATAAAAGAAAATTTAGAAGATCCAAGAAGGTTATTTTTAGATATTTAAATGTCAGATAAATTTCAAGCAGTGGTAATTGGTGGTGGTCCCGGTGGATACGTTTGTGCAATAAGACTTGCACAGTTAGGTCTAAAAACAGCATGTATTGAGTCAAGAGGATCTCTTGGAGGAACATGTTTAAATGTTGGATGTATACCCTCAAAAAGCTTATTAAATTTATCAGAAGAATTTCATAAAGTTCAAAATTTATCCAACAAAGGAATTGAAGTTGGAGAAGTTAAGCTAAATCTTGAAAAAATGATGAAAAGTAAGGATAAAGCAGTAACTATACTTACTAAAGGTGTCGAGTTTTTGCTGAAGAAAAATAAAGTAACTTATTATAAAGGAACTGGAAGCTTCAAGTCTCAAAATGAAATCTTAATTAAAGATGATAAAAACAAAGAGACTGTTATTGAGTCTGAAAAAACAGTGATAGCAACTGGTTCTGTGCCAGTATCTTTGCCTGGAATAGAAATTGATGAGAAAGTAATTGTATCTTCAACAGGTGCATTAAA
>Ga0209505_1001680_pt1 | contig 14929 bp, 9 predicted proteins | sample COGITO_mtgs_1103_2_FD_184794 | JGI IMG/M metagenome (GOLD analysis project Ga0209505, IMG submission 184794) | Pelagic marine microbial communities from North Sea - COGITO_mtgs_110331 (SPAdes) (version 2) | ecosystem: Environmental > Aquatic > Marine > Epipelagic ... | reverse complement strand
TAAACCAAGTGGAGATGAGTTTGAAACAGGCGAAATTGAAAACGAAAACGCTCCGAGAAGAATGAGTATATATATATATATATGTAGTACTCTGATTGACTCGTACTAAAAGATTGTATACTGTTGTAAAGTTCTCGTCGGTGATACGAGTGTGTGCATTTTGTTCATCAATTAAATTCCTCCCAAAAAGAAGCCTCGAGAAGCAATTTTCGTCATTAATTGGTTTTTGTGCGATCTCCTACAAATAACACTTTGAACAATACGAATAACAATGCGTCGTCTCTTCGGCCTCTCGCGATCGTTTTCCTACGTCACAACCTCGGTTTTGATCGCCTCTTTGATCGTCGCGCACGCTTTACTCACTCGCGAGCAATATTTCAGCGCGATGTTGTATCTCTCGACGTCGAAAATTTCCGTCGTGTCCTTGGCGAACGTCGCGTTCGCGTTGGCGTTTACCTTGGCGAAAGTTGTGAAAACCGTATTCCTGGGCGCGTTGCGAGAGAGCGAAGTCGAGCGGTTACACGAACGGACCAGAGAAGCCGTCATGGAGACGTGTTTGGCGATGACTATATTCAGAGAGGAATTCAACTTGAGATTTGTCTCCTTGTTCGCCTCTTTGTTGTTCTTGAAGGCGTTTCACGGTTTGTGCAAAGACCGAGCGGAACACATGGAAACGGCACCGCGAGTGCGAGCGATCGACAGATTTAGAATCACGAGCTTTATGGTGTGTTTGTTACTCGTGGACGTGGCGTTCGTGAAGTTTGCGATTGAACGCGTCGTCGCGAAAGGACCTTCGGTGGTGCTTTTGTTCGGGTTCGAGCACGTTATTTTGGCGAGTAAAATGTGCGTCGGGTTTGCGAAGTATTTCGTGACGATAGTGGATCGCGCGATGGATGGAAATTGGCAAGGGAAAGGCGCGTTCGTGTTTTATTTAGAGCTGTGCGCGGATTTGGTGCATTTGTGCGTGTACGTGGCGTTTTTTTCCATCATCTTCGCCTATTACGGGTTGCCGATACATTTGTTGAGGGACGTGTACGTGACGTTTAGACAGTTTAAAGATCGAGTGGCGGCATTTTTGAGGTACAGAAGAGTGACGGCGAATTTAGATTCGAGGTTTCCAGATGCGACTGGGGAGGATTTAGACTTAGCGCGAGGCGGCGAAGATACGTGCGTCGTGTGCAGAGAGAAGATGAAAACGTGCCAGACGCACGCGGACGGGAGTCAAACGCCGATGCCGAAACAAATGCGCGCGAAGAAATTGCCGTGTTCTCACGCGTTTCATTTGCACTGCTTGAGATCGTGGTTAGAGAGACAACAGGCGTGTCCAACGTGTCGCGCGTCGGTGTTGCCGGAGGAAGAGAGAGAGTTGGAGAGAAGACAGAGAGAGAGGGAGGAAGGGCGGTGGCAAAGGTTACCGCCGGAATTGCAGCCGGGGTACATTGCGCCGGAAGTGCAGGCGAGATTAGACGCGCAGACAGCAGAGGCGAGAAGGGAAAGAGAGGAGAGAGCGAGAAGGGAGAGAGGAGAGAATGGAGGCGTCGGGGTGACGGCGACCGAAGGAGGAGTACCGGGAGGAGGAACGGATGCGCCTTCTTCTTCGACGACAACGGCGGCAGTAGGTGCAGAAGCAGACGGAGAAGCGCAACGCGTTCGGGAGCAGCGATTAGAGCACCTCGAGCGTCGTTTAGGAGGCGAGCAACAACAACAACAACAAACGCCTTCAACGACTACTTCTTCTTCGAGGGAACCGGCGGGGGCGGCTACTGCCGTCGCTACGTCGACGACGCGTACGCCCGCGCGCACACCACCATCGCCGAGATTTTTACAACAACAACATCAACAACAAACGAGAGCGACGCCGCCGCCGAACATGACGACACCAATCGCGCCTTCTCCTTTGGCAAATCTCAACCCGGGCGGCGAGTGGTGGACTCCCGGTACCGCCGCAATCAACGCGTCCTACCAAGCCGGCATCTCAGCCGCGGCGACGAACATGGCAAACGACGAATCGTCGCTGTCTGAAGAAGACATATCGGCGCGTCGCATGGCGCACGCCGCCGCCGCCGCCGTCGCTGCTGCCGCGCAACAAGCGCAAATGGCGTTCATGAGCGTCGCGCCGCTCGGTTTACTTCCTCCGGGATCAAACATCAACGGCGGTAGTAGCTACTTCCCGTTTCCGATCGATTCACAACACCAACAACAACCAATGCCGCTCACGCCGGAGCAATACGAGAAGGAGTACAACCGTCGTCAAGCGCAAATGGAGAAAAACGATCAAAACGCGAACGCGAAAATCTCCGCGTTGGAACAAAAAGTGAACGAGTTGATGCAAAAACTCGAAGACCAGCAGCAGCAGCAGCAGCAGCAGCGCCCGAACAAACCTTCACCTCCTTTGGAAGCGAAATTCGACCGAACCGCTGAAACGACGACGACGAGTTCTCCTCCTCCGCCTTCTTCCTTATCTTCGCAACATCAACACGGGGAAGACACCAAAAAAATTGCCTTCCGACACTCTCGCTCGGCTTCGCCGTCCATCATAACCGCCGCGATGACCGCCAACGCCAACGCCGCCAACCCTACGGAGATCGAAGAAGAACAAGAAGAAGAAGAACGAAAAGAAGAACAAGAACAAGAGCAAGAGGACGAAGTTTCCCTCGCGCTTCGTTTGAGAAGAGAAAAGTGGTTGGCGCAGCAGCAATCGAAAGAAGAAGACGAAGAGCGATAAAGAGTAAAAATGTAATCAAAACACCCGTGTAATCTGCACTCAAAAGTCCCCACAAAAAACGTTGTTTCATTCACTTACCCTCACACACTTTTGTTGCGAGAGAGAAAGAGAGATTGAACGACTGATCCCCGCGAAAAAGCGCGCAGCAGAGAAGACTTACTAATAACAACATGTTTTTGTCTCTTTCTCTCTCCACGTGTTGTCCTCCTTCTTCGTCTTCTTCTCGTCATCCATTCGGAGGAGAATCGGCGGCGCAAATATGATTTCCACTTGAGACGTTCCTTTCTTCTTCTCTGCAAAGAAGATGTCCTCGAAAGATGTCCTCGAAAGAAAAAGGATAGAATCACTCGTTAAAGAAGGGTTCTTACCGATTCGAGCGCAGTTTTTGCGAGACCCGTCCTCCCCGGAAGAAGAGAACGTCGACGGACCGAAGAAACCGTTAGAAGGAGGAAAAGAAGGAGGAAAGGCGACGGTGTTACAGAGCAACAAAAACGGCTTGCGACAAGGCACAAAGTCACAAAAGCAACGAAAGAGAGAGAAATACCTTTCGATGAGGAATGATTTGTGTCATTTTGTGGCGGTTGGGAAGGAGTGCACGTTTCAATCGACCGGGTCGTGCGAACGCGCGCACGACGCGGAGAAGTATTTAGAGGCGAGAAAAGACTCTTGGTTCGGCGGCGGGAACCTCCCGGATGGGCGATGCTTTCTCGGCGGCGACGAAGACGAGGAAGACGTGAAGTGTCCGTACGAGAAGAAGATGAAAGATGTGAGATGTCCGTTTGGAGTTCGGTGTTATTTTTCCGATCGACACGAAAATAACGCGAAAGAGTCGAAAACGTTGCTCGAGTGGCGACGGAGCGAAGGCAGCGAAGAGTTCAACGCCATGGAGGACTGGTTGCAGAAAAAATTACGCGAGTCCACGTATCTTTTGCCAAGATCGACAAAGTATTTAGAGATGGTCGGGAATGATTTGCTGTGCGTGTCGAAAGCGAAGAAGAGGAAGATTACGGCGATAAATCGAAATAACAAAGACGACGACGCGAACGCGAACGAGAACGAGGAGAAAACGGTAAAGAAGAACGCGATCGATTTCAATAAAAAGTTAGTCTTGGCACCGTTAACGACGGTTGGACACGCGCCGTTTCGACGCATGTGCGTGAAGTTTGGGGCAGACGTTACGATATCGGAGATGGCGATGGCTTCAAACTTGTTAGCCGGCGATCGACGCGAGTGGGCGCTGGTGCGAAGACACGCGTGCGAATCGAGTGCGACGAATAAGTTTGGGGTCCAAATATGCGGCGGGTACCCCGATTTAGTCAGCCGATGCGTGGTGCGTTTGTTTTGTTTTGTTTTTCATGTTGTTTGTTTGTTTGCGCGTGTACTACAATTAAGCGATATAACGAGCGGGGTGATGATTAAACCTTGGGACTTCTTTGGCAGCCGCAGCCCTAGTAGGCGCAAAGGAGGAAGCGCCGGGGAGTGTTCGCATTCTCTGGCTATTTTACAGCTCGTGAGTTCCCAGTGCTGTCTGACCGCTCGATCGATGCAGAGTAATATTGTACACCACCATCATCGTTGTCTTCAACAAACTTTGTTTACCATTTTTATTCTTCTTCTTCCAACAACAACAACAGGAACTGATTGAAAACGAAGTCCAATGCGACTTCATCGACATCAACATGGGATGTCCAATCGATGGCGTTTGCGCCAAAGGCGCCGGCTCAACTTTGCTCACGCAACTTAAAACCGGTAAGTTGGAGAAAATCATCGACGCGGCGAGCTCCTCGTTGCGTAAGATTCCGTTGACGATCAAAATTCGAATGGGTTACCACGATCGCAAGCAACAGTGGAACGCGCACGATATCGTCAATCGATGTTGCTCGCCGCCGTCTTCGACATCTCGAGATTCCCTCAACGCCGGTTGGCTCGGTAAAGTCGCTGCGGTGACGTTACACGGACGAACGCGCGCGCAACGCTATTCGCGCTTGGCGGACTGGGAATACATCGACGAGTGTGGGAAAATCGCTCAAACTGTTTCAAACGGCGTCGTCCCGCTCATCGGCAACGGCGACGTGTATACCTACGAAGATTACAACGCACACGTGGACTCTGGAAACGTCGCCACGTGCATGATTGGTCGAGGTGCAATTATCAAACCGTGGTTGTTCCAAGAGATTAAAGAGCAAAGGCACATCGACGTCTCTTCCTCGGAGCGTTTAGAGTACTTTGCGGAATTTTGTAACTACGGGTTCGAACATTGGGGTTCGGATTCCATCGGCGTCGAAAAGACGAGAACATTTCTATGCGAATGGATGAGTTACACGCACAGATACGTCCCGGTTGGTCTTTTGGAGCACGCGAGCGTACAAAAGATGCATTTGCGTCCGCAACGATATTTCGGTCGAAACGATATGGAAACTTTGTTGGCCTCGGATAAAGTCGAAGATTGGATTAAAGTCAGCGAAATGTTCCTCGGCAAACCGAAAGACGATTGGACGTTCGTTCCGAAACACAAATCAAACTCGTACGCAGCCATGAACAGTCACAGTATCACGTCTTGGGAAGAAGTCGACGCGCAAGGGTGAATAAAATAGGTACGTTCTTTGTCGTCTCGAATCTTTTCGTCTTCTCTCGCAAACGAAGATGCGCAAATGCGCGCTCGCGAGCACACGCTTACACACACACATCAACACACATACATTCTTGGTGATGATACACTTTTTTTGGAATTACCGTCCGACGTTGAGAAATGTTTTGCCTTTTGGAACGGCGGCCCTTCACAAAAACGATGAGCAGAAAAAATGGCTTCTGAAAGAATGCGATGGTGATGGTGATGTGTTGTTTGTGTATATGAAAATTCCCGCAAACGCGGGGCAAAGTGGTACTACGAGCGCGTTAAGCGTCGTCCTCAAATCGGATCGTCTCTCTCGAAAAATCGTCCTGATTCTCCTCCTTCTCCTTTCCTTACTCACGCTCTCTCGTTCTCGTTCCTTCTTCACAGATTAACAGATTAGAATAGAGACGCTCGCATACGCTTCGTGTTGTATTATTACGAATAGAAAGAAAGAAAACAGTTGAAACATCCTCACAAAAACATTAAATGAACGCGCGTAAAAATCATCACCTCTTTCCCCGCTGGTTGTTCTCCTCCGTCGTTTCCGTCGCGGAGTGTTCCTCCTCCTCCTTTGCTTCTGCCTTAAACGACGAGGAATCTTCTTCCAAACGCCTTGAACCGTCGTCATCGAAGAACAACATCGACACAAAAACGAAGAAAAATCTCCCCGCGAAAGTGGACGAGTTGAACGCAATTCACGCCAAGCAAGCGTTGCGAGAACTCTCCCTTCGACAAATCTCGCAAAACTACCAACCTACTCACGAGGAGAACAAAACGGTGCGCGATTTCGTGTATTCGTCCGTCTCGCGAGTTCTGTTCGCGTTCTCGATAACCGGAGTTTTTGGGTTCGCGAGCGTGGACGTGAAAAGCTTAAAAATGGGGACGAGTGGGAAGAGTACGTTTAAGAACGCGAGGAACGTATTTCGGGCGAGAGTGATGATTGGCCTCGCGACGGGGGTGTTAGGAGGCATGTTCGAACACAGGAGCGTGCAGTTTTATAAGAATTTATGCGTGAAGATTTTAGACGTGAAGGAAGGTGAGTCGAAGATGCCCGGAGAGTTGGCGCAGATATTGCGAGATTTGGATCCGCTCGGCGAGTTCGTGAAAGACCAGGAGAGGAAGAGAAATCGAGAGCGATTGAGCGGGTTTCGAGACGGGAGGGAGCGGATGACGAAGACGACGAGGACGACAACGACAGCAGCGACGGTGGCGGCAAGAGGAGCGCCCTCGTTCAAACGAGACGAAGAAGAAAACAAAGAAGAAGAAAAACAACATCATCATCATCAACGACGAGAACGAGAACACTTCGTCTCTCAAAAACAAACCTCTCCGTTCTTCTTCTCCGACGTTTTCGAAAGAGCCACCAAAGACGACGACGACGACGACGACGACAACGACGACGACCCATCGTTTTCGTCGTCCTCGTCGAAGCTTTTCCGATTCCTCGAATTCGGCGAATCCGCGGGAGACAAAGAAGAAGAAGAAGAAGAGCGAAGAAAACGGAACCAACACCGGCGCGAAGAAAACGAAGAAAACGAGAAGAGAAGAAGAATCAAAAGAATACACAGACGAAGAAGAGACAAACTCCGCCTGAAAGAATCTGAACGCAAGACAAGAATTAGAGAGATTGGCGCCGAGCGGAGACGGCAAACGCCCGGATTGGAATTGTTTACGTAAACCGCCGAAACGCTAGCCTTTGCTCCATCGAAGAGCGCTCTGCTCCATAAAAAAATGTACTCCACGACACACTTTCACGCGCAACACGCGCACCAACGCATCGTCGCGGCCACATCTAATCGGCGGCAACGGTGTCCTCCCACGCGTGGGTTTTCCCCTTCTTCTTCTTCTTCTTCTTCGAGAGGAAGAGAAAACGAGTGCAACAGGACGACGACGAGAAAGAATTCCAATCGAAGCCGCTTCGGGAAACGATCGTCGAGCTTTGCCTCTTCTTCTTCTTCTCAAAGGAGCGACGACGCGTTACGCGCGTTTCTTTGTCGCAGCAGCACTTCTGACGACGACGACGTAAACAACAATAGTAAGAATACTTTGAACGACGACGATGCCATTTCTGCATCGTTACCTCTGAACGAGTTGAAACCCGGGGAGAAACAAAGCAGAGCGAGCACTATTCACAGGAGGAGCGAATTCGTCCAGATTTCATCGAACAAAGCGAAGACGATAAATCCGCCGGAGAATTTGTCCAAACTCCAACTTTTCGGCCGGAAATATTGGCCGTTGCTGGCGACTTTGGAGCTCTTAGCGCTCATCGGTGCCTCTCTGAACGGCGTGCTCAGTCGCAAACGCAGACAAGAGATTGAACGATTGAACGTTCAGATGCGCGCGATCATGCAACGCGTCGAGGACGAACGGTTCGAGAGGCACAATAAGAAGACTTCTTCGACGACTTCGAGCAGCCCGGCGATGGTATTGATTGGAAAAGCGAAATCGGCGTACGCGAACGGAGAATACGAATCGGCGATCGGTTTGTTCAACGACGCCGTCGAGGCGGCGGATGGCGGCGCGTTTAGTAGCGCGGACGAGGAAGATAAAATCGAAGAGTCGCTCTCCGCGCGAAAAGGTTTGGCGACGGCGTACCAGGCGTCGGGTGATTTAACCAAAGCCGCGGCGACGCTCGAGAACGCGCTACTCGTCGCCAGAGATAGCACCGTTTTCGGCATGCTCGGAGACGTGTACACCGACATGGGCGAATTAGCCAAAGCTGGAGAGATGTACGATAAGTGCTTGGAAGCCATGGATTGACGATTCGTAAAAGTTAAGATGGATACTATGTTAAGAGTATAGTCTTTTAAAATGAATAAATATGGCATGTCCTTAATAATACCGTTTTCTCGGACTATGATGCTCACTTGCCCTTTTCTGGCTTCTGATTCTTTCCTCTCTTCTTCGGGCAGTCATAATAGTCTTTTTCTCTACATCACCGCAGCGAAGGCGCCAACAAAAGCGAAGAGCGCGACGGCGTGACCAAAAATGGTGGCGCCCGAACTCGCCGGAGGCGTTACAACGGTGTGCGCAGTACCATCCGGGGCGATGTACGATTGTGTCGTCATTTCCGCTTTTGCCGGCGCGGTGAGAGTTTTCACCTCTTCCGCGTAATCCATCATTGTCTGCGCGTAATTCATGTAAGAATCAACTCCGGTGACCTCGCCAAACGTCAAGTATCCGTCTTTGCCAGCGGCGATGTAGTTGTTCGTACCAACAACGTACGTTTTGGTTATGTCGATGGCGGCCCAGGATCCTGCGAGACGCGAGTTAATTTCCACGTTCGACACGCGGAAACCCTTTGTCTTGTTCATGTCGACGTCCATGCGCAGTCCCGCGACGTAGGGGTACGCGCCCGTGGACCCGCCAAAAAGCGCATTATCGAGGGCGTCTTCCATAAGCGCGATGATCTGTGTACCGGTCATATCCATCGTCACAATGGTGTTGCTGTAAGGAAGCATTGAAAACGCGTCATCTTTCGTGAAGTCACCAGCACTAATGTCCTGCCTGCATCCTCCACCGTTCTGAACGCAAATATCGGCGTTCTTCGTGCGGTGAAGGAACCCTTTTGCGACGAGCTGGCACGCCGCTCCGCCGTGTTCATACGACGCCGACGTTTCACATAACGTAGAGCGTCCTTGACCGGGAATGCGTTCGAAGCAGATATTTTCGGGCACGTCCGCAATCTTTTGCGTCTTGAGTACGTCCACTTGCGTTTTGTACGTCTCGAACGACGCCGCAGTAGCGGCGTCAGCAGTAACAGCGTGCCAGTTGTCGAGCGTATCGAGGTGAGAAACCATGGCGGTTTTTTTCGCGTCGTCGAAGGCTTCGGTGTAGTCCTCTCCCGCGGCATCGACGAGATTTTGGAGGAATGAAGTCGAGTCATATACAAACTGGGGCTTACCAGAGCAGCTCGTGACATCGCCGTTCGCATCGAAGTCTACTCGAAGCTTCCCAAAGGTTTTTGAGTACTCCCAAGATTGCACGACGCAAACCTTCTTACCGCTTCCATTCGTTAATTCAGCGGGAAATGCGGCGTGTGGAGTGGCAAACCCCATCAAATCAGAAGCGTCGCCAAGGAGTTCATGTTGGTCACCGCCAACGATGACGTCGACGTTGTTCAGCGTCGCCATCCAACTTACGTCGTACGCGTAGCCGATATGTGTAAGCAGAATGATCTTATCGACGCCAGAAGCAACGAGCGCATCAATCTCAGCCTGTGCCGCCGTCTTCTCATCCTCGACGGTCGTACCTGCATCGGGGAAGGAAGATTCCATCGTTTTTCTCTTGATGGTCACGCCAACGACGCCGACGCTCTCTCCCCCTAGAGTGAAGACGTGCGACTTGGCGTACTTGGTTTGCAGAGGAGAGGAGGCCCCAGCGACAACGTTCGCGCTGAGTACTTTGGTTCCAGTCGCGCACACAGCCGCATCGCTCAAATTATCGATGAAAGTGGCGAGGTTCTGGTCACCGTCGTCAAACTCGTGATTACCGATGACCATAGCATGGAAGCACGCGTGTTGCATCATTTTCGCGTCAGCTGTGCCTTTGAACCACGAATAGTACGCACCGCCCGTCAAGACATCTCCCGCGTGGAGTTTGATCACGGATTGTCCGGCAGCTTCTTCCGAGGTCGTCAACGCCGACATCCCGGCAACGGTCATCGGAAATCCGCCGAGCTTTACGTTCACCGATTCGCCCGTGACGGCTTTCGTGGTGGCGTCAGAGACGGTCAAATCGTGATTATCCGCATCGAGATTGGAGTGATGATCGTTCATGGAGAGAATCGTGAGTTTGAGCGCGCCGGCGTCGGCTTTGAGCACAGCCGCGGTGCTGACCAAAATCGTCGCGAGGGCAGATTTCATCATCATTTTCTGTGATAGAGAGAGCGCGTCAGTCATCATAGCAGCGTGAGTGACGTTGTGGTTCGTCACTTTTCATACTGTTGTTCGAAAGGTCTCGTCGTCCAAAAACAAAGGCATCAAAAAGAAGAACAAAAAGGAGAATATTCCCGGCACCGACAATGAGAAACCGCATCCGGCACTCTCGTCGACGAGCGTGGTAGTAAAAACAACGATATCATTCGCGTCGCCGCCTGATAAAGCTTTCATCTGACACATCCTCCTCGTCATCGTCGCGCTCTCCTTCGTTTTCAAAGCGTTCGCCCTCGACTCGAGAATATTCCCGGCACCGAGAACAACTTCTGAGCACCCTCTTTTTCTTTTATATTCTCCTCTTCTACTTCTCGAACAGACGCGCGCGTTTGTCCTCCGTTTTGAGGAAGGCTTTTGGTGTCAAAGCGAGACGACGAAAAAGCGCGATATCGCGGCGTTGCGGTCTTCGTCTGGAATGCTTAGCATTCGAAGAAGGACGCGCTGCGCGCGGCATCATCGCGCGCGCTCTTGGCTCGGGAATAACCATCAGAATAAAAAAGTTCCTCCCCTTTGAGAGAGAGATATAAAAAGAAGAAGCACAACAAACCATCAAAGAGAGCGCGCGACGAGAGAAGAGAAAAGCGACCACGAAGAAAGGGAACGACGACAGAAGACGCACCGAGTGAGAGAATCGAGCGTTTGTCGAGAGATCTTAAACTGGTTCTCGTCCGCAACGGTGTCGTCGGTGTGGAATAACGTTTTTTATTCTTTTCTGTCAAATAGTGCAAAAAGTGCAAAAAGTGTTGGAAAGAATAAAACGAGAGCACTGCTTTTCGACGTCGACGCTTTGGCGATCGCAGCGTCGATATTGGAAAAGCGAATAATAAATCGACCAAGTACTACGGTCTCTCCTCCGAATGCGTGCATCAACGCGTATCGGCATTCTAAACGCGGCAAAAATGCATTCGCGCGTTTCGTCGTGAGCGGACGCGAAAGGAAGATTTAGTATTCCCTCTGTTCACATGTAATGCAGACAAAAAAATTAATGATCCGCAAAAACGAAAAAACAGTAATAAAAACAAAGTGAAAAAAAGGTAGTTTTTCGAGAAGATATGTTCGAGACACCGCAGCCACAAGAACGTTGTACGCGATGAAATATCTGCTTCGTATCTTCTTTTCCGTGCCGTTGACTCTTTACTTTGAGAGCCTTCGTTGCGGGTGGATCTTCACTTAAAAAGAGAGAGTATATACTACCACGACTCTTTGCGAAGAGTGCTTTAAAAGCGAACTCGCGTTTGTCTCAAACCCACGAACGCGAGGAGAAGACTCTCTCACAACGCGACGACGATACTAACGACGCGTGCTCTCGCTTTTCTTCTCGCGCGAATTTGAATCCAAAGCAGAGAAATCAATTCGAACGAGAAAGGATATTTTTCCCGTTGATTTTTCCCCAATAGAGACGCGCTCGGTGTTTCTTAGAAAATGGCGACGAATGCATCGATGATGCTCTCGTCGACGACCGCGATGAGAAAGAACACTAACGCGGTGATGCACTCGTCGAGTCGCTCGGCGATGAGCGTCGCGTGCTCGACGTCAAAGTCCTCGAGAGCCTTTCAGAAGAAAATGAATTATGCGCCCACGTCGCCTTCGGGAGGAGTGCCTTTGAGGAGGCGGAGGACGATGCGAACGAACGCGCTCGCGAGGGGACCGGGAGGAGGAGATTTTTTTGAAGAAGAGGAAAAGAAGTACGAGAACAACCAGCAGGAGATGAGCAGTGCGAGCAGTAGTACCAACAACGGGTCGTCGTCGTCGTCGTCGTCGTCGTCGTCCAAGGCTTCTTCTTCGTCGAGTCACGTCGACGCCGGCGCGAAGAACGAGTTGGATCCGGAGATGGACTTGCCGCGGAGAAACAACAACAAGGACCACGCGGCGGCTTCGTCGTCGTCGTCGTCGTTCGCGCGGGAGCAGCAGCCGACGAAGAAGGAGAGTGCTTCGCGCGACTCGAAGAAGAAGAAAGTGCCCCCGGCAGCGACGAAGAAGAAAAGTAATGATACTAATAAGAACAACAACAACAACAACAACAACAACGCGACGAGAACAATGACGACGAAAGAGAACGCGACGATCAGTAACAGCTCCGTGCCGAAGAGGAGCGCGAAGAAGAGCAGCGGCGCGATTACCGCGACGACGATGGCGACTGCGAATAATAATAATACTACTAATAATAATAATACCAAAACGAAAGAGGAGGGAGAAGAGACGTGTTCGTCGAAGGAGGAAGAAGACGTGGAAGAAGATGAAGATCAAGCCCCGAAACACGAGACCACGATACTCTCTAAAGAACAATTCGAAACGCAAAAGAAACGATTGGAGCTTTTAATCGAAGAGAAAGAGTGGGCGGTGGAAGAGGCGAGAGATAACGCGGCAAGATCTTCTGTGAAGTTACAACGCGTCTTGGATTACGTCAACGCGGTGGAAGCGTATAAAGAGTTATGCTCGTCGAGAGTGCCGGATACGGTTTCTGATTTTCTTGGGAACTATGTGAACGTTTTGTGTTTGCCGAAACACGCGAAAGGCTACGACGAGGCGCTTTCGTTTCTCGGCATAGACTTTGAAGATTTGGACGAAGATGACTTGGAAATCACGCATGAAGATTTTTTGAGAGAGACGGAACATTACATGCGCATCGAAGAGAGATACGATTCGGAACGGAAAGAGACTGGTGGGAGCTTTGAAGACGAAGGAGAGTACTACGAAGACGACGAAGAAGAGTACTACGAAGACGACGAGGATTTGTTGGAAGCTTTATTAGGCGGCGACGCGAATTACATCGCCGAGATGAAGCTTCCGCTCGAACTCCACCTCGCACAAGACATCGACGGAAATTGGCGATGGTTAGAAGATGATCTCGGGAGAGTTTTGAAAAGGAAACCTGAGGGCGATTTTATCTTTCGTCTCATGTCTTTTGAAGATTTAATGAACGAAGGTTTGAACGTCAACTGCTTGCGAGAGGAAGTCGATCCGAACGAACTGATTGATTTCTCAAAGTGTAGGTCGTTCGATGACGCGAGACGAGCGATGAAAGAAGCCACCGAGGCGTTGCGAAACATGGAAGCCGATGGGTGGGTGGTTGAAAAGAGCTTCTCGGCCACCGCGGCGAGTTTTGGCGCTTCCTCCTCCGGAGATTCCACCGATTCGGTCTTTGACATCAGAGAAGAAAGCAGCGGACGACACTTGTGCATGACGAAAGAGTTGAGACCGTTGAGAACTATGTCGCACGTGGATGGATTACATCCGGAAGAAGACGAGAAGTGCGAACGAGAAATTCACCGCGAAGAAGCTGCCGGAGCGATGGCGAGAGATGCTTTCGACAGCTTTGACGACAACGAATAATAATAAAAACGAATATTGATTTTTTTTTCTTACGAATGAAAGCGAGCGAATCACTTGAACTACCTCCAGTACATCTAATGAACTACAATCTATAATATCTAATACCTGACTCTAAACTTGAGCAAAAAGTACGCGATGGCTAAATACGCGCACGCTAACGAGGCCAATGCGACCACGTGCACTCGCATCTCACTTCTCGTGGACCCGAAGGAGAAGAAATCCAAGACTTCTTTACCGGAAACCGGAACGCGTACGTCGCCGCCGCCAGACGACGGAGAAGATTTCTTGGATGGATCACTTTCGACCAGTTTCGGCGTAAAATAAAAAGTTCCCGCGTCTAAGAATTCGCCAATCATCATAGACTGAAAACCGTGGTTAATAAAGCTTAATCTCGTCAAGATTTTAACCAAGATGTGGCGATTGCCACTCCCGTCCGCCGCTTTCGCTCGCGGTTGTTCCTCGTTGAGTAGAAACCCGCCGCACACTACGTTCACGAGCAATAACAGCATACCGACGACATTTGCGGACGCATTGGATGGTGTTGCGATGGACACGCAAGTACATAACGCCGAAGCCGTGATGTTTGTCAACACGCACACGAACGTAAAGTTTACAAACGAGAAAAAATTCAAGTGTAAACCGACGCAGAAATACGTGGCGAGAGAGAAGAACAAAGGCGGAATGGCCCGAACGACAATCACATCGAAAGCGATTTGACTAACGAAATAACCATCCACGCCGTACGCACCGGCGAGAATCTCGCGCCTGGACAATAAGTCGTCCTCTCTCCACACGGGGAGGGAGGAGAGTGACATAAGCGTAAGGAATAGAAGGATGAAGAAACAACATCCCATTCGATTCTGCACGCCGCCGGTGTCTCGACCGCACTGATAGAATATTGCACCGAGCGCAATGGCTGTGAAAAGCGTCGCGATGAAGTGCGTGGCAATCAAAAATGGGTGCCGAGTGGCGTTTTTGCGCAAACGTGCGAGGAGTTGCTGAATCTGAACCTTCATCGGCGCGAGACATTTCTTTGCCGAGGAACAAGCACTACCGCTACCTTTTGTTTTGTTTCCTCGTTCTTCGTCATCAGCGCCGTCATTTCCCACGACTGCATCCGACGACGCTTCCATAGCGAGCATTTCTATCGTGTTTTCGTTGAGCGTGAAGATGTCTGAAACCGCAAAGTCTCTGCACACGCGCGACGTCGTTTCTTTGGATGATTTGATGACAACGTCCAATATAAAGTCTGCAACGTGCACGTCTCGCGGTCGAGGCGGTACGTACGCCAAAGACTCAAAGAATCCTTTCGCTGATACTGAA
>Ga0209505_1001675_pt1 | contig 14986 bp, 6 predicted proteins | sample COGITO_mtgs_1103_2_FD_184794 | JGI IMG/M metagenome (GOLD analysis project Ga0209505, IMG submission 184794) | Pelagic marine microbial communities from North Sea - COGITO_mtgs_110331 (SPAdes) (version 2) | ecosystem: Environmental > Aquatic > Marine > Epipelagic ... | reverse complement strand
AACTCTTACTCTACTTTTCTACCAGCTACTCAAAACGTCGCTACACGCTCTGTTTTCTGGACAATAATCCCCGACTAACCGAATCATGGCGTATATTTGCATCAAATGGTTTGCAAAGATCATGAGATGCCAATTTTCGTGCGCGCACCAAACGCCCGGAATCGTCATAGGGCTTCGTCGTTTACAATCCATGCGAGTGCAATAGACAAAGTAAAAAGGCGATAGGAATTTACTCGTAAACTGAATAGCTACGTTTGTTTTCCAACTGACGCCGTGTATGTATTTCGTCTCGGTGATCATCAACAAGACGATGTTGAACGCGAAAATGAGGAACCGTTCTCTTCGCATGTATTTCATAACGCACGTTTGCTTTTGGCGAAACGCGAGGATTTGCATGAAGAAAAGAATCGACGTCGCGCATACAGCGACGCGCGCTTCTGTGCCTTGAAATAAATCCCCGGAGAATAACACCGTGTGTGAGGTGAACCCGAAGGATATCCCGAGAAAATCTGCGCTCAACGCGACGTCGTGCGCGAACCTCGATTTCCACGGAATGAAGTGTAAAAACGTCGAACACGTATACGGCACCAGCGTGCACATCATCAACCAAAAGGTTCTCGGGTGCACTCGAAACCATTCCGATTTGTTGTTGTATAGTAATATCGGGTACCCAACTGAAGCTAACAAACAGTGCAACCACCCTCGCATGAGCGGTCGAGACATGGTTAAATCCGCGTACCGCTTGTGCCTCCCAAGTTTACGGAAATCGATCAGAGAGGCTAAAGGGAAGCGATACTTTTTTCTTCTGCTCTTACTACTACTACTACTCGTCTGTGGCGCTCGTCGATGATGTTTTCCATCGCGTCGTTCATCGCTTCTGTTACTGCTCTTCCTGCTACTATTTCTCCTTAGTCTTCTTCTCGCGTTCCCCGCCAGCGATATCTCGTCTTCCTCCTCGTCTCTCCTCTCCTCGTCGTCATCTTCAGAAGATGACGAATGCTCATCCTTTTCCTCCCCGTCCTCGTTGTTCTCCTCCTCGAATCGTTTCAAGTGCTCTTTCAAACTTCTAAATTTCTCCTCCGACACGCGTCTCTCGAACGCGTCTCGAGGTAAATCTAAACTTTTCGCTCTTCGCAAGTTGCTCCCGTAGGAATGTTTCAACGCTCTCACGGGGGAGTGCGCGATTTCGTACTCGATTTCCTGGTTCGGGTGAATCAGTTTCGTCGAAAACATTATTGTTGTTGTTGTTGTTGTTGTTATTATTATTAGTAGTAGTATCCTCCCGCGTTGTTCGTGTTCTTATTCTTATTATTATCGCTGCCGGTGGTGTTGCTCGCGTGCCTTTGTGTTCGCGCTCGCGTTCGCACACTGAAGACCATCGTCTCGTTTCCTCTTTTTCTCCTCACTCTCAAAATGCGAATCAGAGGCGAGTTTCGCGTCCACGTGCGCGCGCGTACTTCTTCTCATTCTTCTCGAGGAGGCGCGTTGAAACGACGACAACACCTGCTGCTGCTCACGGAGGAAGCGCACGCGAGAGGGGAGTGGGAGATTGAAAAAGGAGGAGGAGTATCGTCGTCGTCGGTGTTGGAGAAACACGTGCTCGATTTACTCTCGAGAGATGTCGTGGAGATTCGTTTGGTGGAGAAAGTGAATGGAACAACGGAAGAAGAAGAAGAAGAAGAAAAAAAAGAAGACAAGGAGTTGTTCGTCGCCGCCGTGCGTGGGAAACTTCCTCGAGGATTGTTTTTTAAAACGAACGAGGAAGAGGTAGAGAAGGAAGAGGCGGAGAAACGACGAGAGGATGGGATTGCAAAGTTTCCGAAATCTTTAGCATTCGTGTTGACACATTTTTTGGACCAACGAGAACAACGAGAACGAGAACAAAAACAAGGGAAAGAAGAAGCAAAACGAGAGAAGAAGAAGACAAAGAAGAGTTTCTGCGGCGTGATTGGGTGTCAGATGCACCGAGGCGCGGGAGAACACGATACGTTAAAATCGCAACTGGAAAAGCTTCGACCGGAAGCGCGGAAGGATTCCAAGTTGCCGACGATTGATCGATTTGACGAGAGGTTTCCGTGTCCTGGGGATTTACCGGCGTTAGCGTTGGAAAGAATCGTGAAGAATTTAGATGCTAAATCCGCGGGACGGTTACAGTGCGTTTCGAAAGGGTTTCGAGCGGTGATGGATCAGACGTCGCCCGGATTGAAGTTGACGTTGCATCCGCATCAGAGAGCGGCGTTGGCGTGGATGAGAATGCGAGAGCGAAGGGATTCGTTGGGGGTGGTTTTAGAACCAGGATGGGTGGAATTGTTCGCTTCTAATGATGAAGATGATGAAAACGGTAACCGGGAGGAGTTTCCGTTTTACATGCAAACGAGTACCGGGATTCTTTCGAGAACGCCGCCAAACTATTTCAGCGATTCCTGCGGAGGCGCTCTGTGCGACGAGCCAGGTTTAGGTAAAACCGTCACGGTGTGCGCTTTAATATTAGCGACTCGAGGGAGCTACGCGCCGCCACCGAAAGGCTTAACGATAAAATTTGAACATCCAGAGAAAGAGAACATGGAAGAAAAGGTTCCGTATTACGTAGACGAACCGGTCTTTGAAGAAGAACAAGTAGCAACGCCAGCGGACGACGCCGCCGACGAGGAGGAAGAAGATATAAAAGAAGAAGATGCAGAGGACAAGGACGCAAAAACGCCATCATCTGAAGCAAAGATAAACAGCAAGAAACACGAACAACCAGGAAAGAAAAAGCGGAACAACCAGTTAGTAGCAGCATCGAAAACGCCAACTTCAAATTTACGCCGGTCGCGTCGAAGCAGCGCGTCGACACCCCTAGGTCTCTACGCCAATCTTGAAAAAAAAGGTATGCTCGTTGGTGCGTTGCCGACGCTCGCCTCGTACGCGACCAACGAAAATAAATCTGGTCGTGGTAGAAACTACGAAGATTTATATTTCAATGAAGACGTTTCGACGTGGTCCTCGCCGCCTGGGTATTATTATCGCAACGCGAACAAGAATACAAAAGATGTCGCCAACGACGATGGCCGGGAAAGCTTGAAACGAAACACGCGATTTTTTATGCAATCGTTCAAACTCTCTCACGCAAGAAGCGGCAAAGAGCCAACGCGCGATGTGATTGAATTCGTCTTGCGCAACGCGGGCGAAATATCGGAGAAGAAGTATCTCGTCATTCCACCGTTCCGAAGAAACGACGATCAACCGATGGTTTTAGACGCGTTCAACATCATTCGACGAGCGAGTTCAAAATCTCAATCTGGATACGCGTTTGGTCCACCATCTTTATCGGCGGTGCAGCAACAACAAGAAGATGAAGAAGAAAAAAAAAATGGGAGAGAACCCGGTGATATTCTCGTGCTCGACAAGCGCGCTCTTCACGATGCTTGGCTCGAAATCGAAAGAGAGGAGAGCGGCTTCAAAGTGCCGCAGTTGCAAAAATTGGACAATCCGACGATTATCGGTGGCAAGAGAATTTATCTCGCGAAAACGACGTTGATTATCGTTCCGCAGCCGCTTGTTGCGCATTGGCTCGAGCAGATAGCCTATTGTTGTGGCTCTCGAAAGCGCGAAGACGGTATTCCTAGAATTGGCGTCATTCACAATCAAACGCACGACTCGGAAAGAAGAGCCGAGCGGAACAATTATTACGGTTTAGGCTCGTACGTACAAAAGCTCGAAAACATTTGCGAATGCGACACGTATAGAACGGACGAATGGAGAACGAACGGGAGGATGGAAGAGTGGAAGGAAGAACTCGCGGATAAGGATATAATTATCTTGCCATTATCCGCGCTTTCGTCGCAGTTTGGAAACAAGGATTCCGCGTTTTTTCAGATTCATTTCAATCGCATCGTCTTAGACGAAGGCCACCAAATCGGTGCATCTTTGGCGTTATCGAACAGGTTTCACGTCATTACAAACTTGAAAAGTCACGCAAAATGGCTCATGACTGGTACGCCAACGCCTGCAACGTTTCGCGGAGCAACCGTCGCGCACTTGCAACCTTTGCTCGGCTTTCTGAAGCAATCGCCTTTCGACGCCAACGCGAGACTTTTTGCCACGTTAGTCTCAAGACCTCTCGAGCAAAGGAACGTGAATAACAATAAGAAGAAGAAGGAAGAAAACGATACGGATAAATCCGTCGCGATGATTTATGCGCGATCAGAAGCGGCGCGAATTTTACTCGAGCTTTTGCAGCGCATAATGATTCGCACGTGTAAATCGCACATAAGGTTACCTCCGGTTCGGAAAATTACACATTCCGTACCTTTCACGAAAGAGCACGCGTTATCCTACAACCGTATGGTTTCGCACGTGCAACGATCGATGTTGCTCGCGGATTGGTTCGACCCAAACCACGAGCAAAGTTTACTCAGCTCAAAGAACGCGAAAGAAGCGAGACAGACGGTGGTGAACTTGCGCGAAGCTGCATGCGTCATCGGCGATATGCCTTTGACGTATTCAAACGACGAAATCGATGAAGCAGAACAAGATCTATCCGCGCACTTGAAAGCGAAACTGAATATGACGGATGCCGTGAAAATTCAAGGCATGATTAATCGCGTGATTCCCGCGATGACACGGTACGAGTTTGTGTGCGATGTTTGCGGCATTTTGGCGTATTTACCGATGGTCACGCCGTGCGCGCACGTTTTGTGCGTCGAGTGCGTACAAAATAAGAGCACGATGATGAAAGGCGGCAACGATGATGATAATGATGATGATGCGAAGAGAGTTCGTCGTCCGGCACCTCGCGGATGCGCAAAGTGTGGAATTCCGTACAAAATGCAAGAGGCGACGCCTCGCGAGGACAACCCGATGCCGTGTCAGCCAGTACCTCAGGATCTCATCGAGTTACAATGCTCGTACGTGCAAAGAGGTTGGACGGTAAACATGAACGACGAGCGCTCTTCGCACGAGAGTTCCAAGGCTGATTTTTTGCTTAGCCGTTTGCGCGAGTTAAACGTAGCAGTCACTAAGACGCAGTTGGAAAGCGTCGAAGCTACGGAGAGAATAGTCAAAGAGCATCTGGTGGAAGTGCACGCCAATCGCGAAAATTTCAGCGAGGCTGACTTGGAGCACTTAGCGAATCAAGTTCCCTATTTAAGATACGGGTACAGAACGGACACGCGAATGAAAGGATTAATTGAGTTGCCCATCTTAAGACGCGAGGTTGACGCGTCTTTCGACGCTACAAAAAAGTTGCCAAAGATTGTCGTCTTTAGCTCGTTCAAGACGCATTTACACGTCGTCGACGTGTGTTTAACGGAAGGTCGAGTACCGCTTCAATCGCTCTCCAGACAAGGATACAGTCGTGAACAGAAAGATGCCGCTTTGTCTCAGTTTAGAGACGATCCGGACTGTCCAGTTTTACTATTAGATCGATCTGCGGCGGAAGGTTTGGATCTTTCCTTTGTCAATCGCGTCTTTTTGATGGAACCTTTGGAAAATGTGAGTTTAGAGGAACAAGTAATTTCTCGAGCGCACCGAATGGGACAGCAAAGCATCGTGCACGTGGAAGTGCTCGTCGCGCGAGGTACGGCGGAAGAAACGATGCTCGAAGCGAGAGCGGCGTTTATTAAATGGGAGAAGGCGGAGAAGGAAAAACGCTCCCACGACAACTACGAGAGGAAGGACGAAGAAAACGACCAGTCGGCGGAGAAGATGGAGAACAGTCTCACGGAAGAAGTCAATCGATCGGGGAGGCGCGTTTTGGAGAAGTTGTCGCTGGTAGATATCGAGGAAAATGCAGAACCGAAATCACACGAGGAGAATTTCTTTTCGGAGAAGGAAGAGGAAGACTTCGCGTCGACGATACAAATTCAACAAGAAGAAGCGGTGAACGTCGTCAACAACATTCACAAGAATATCACCAAAGCCGATGCAAGCGACGAATGGAGAGTGCGCGTGAAATGTAACAGAAGCAGCATTTACGAATTACGACTACCAAACAGAGAAAACACGACTGTTGCCGAACTTCAGCGGATGTGCTTGGAAGCGACCGGCATCCGAGCGGAGGAAAAACCAATCATCGAGTGCGGCTTTCCGATGCGAAGCTGCGAAGATTTACCGAAAACATGCGCCATCGGCTTACTCGGCGTGCGAAATCGCGACTTTGTGGGCGTTGAAACCGCAGCATCGTTGACACTAAAGAAAGAAGAAGAAACGTTAATGACTGCCACCAACGTCGTCGCTGCTGAGGAAATACCTCCGCCAGAACCAATTGCGGCGAAAAACAACCACGGCAAGAAGCGCAAGCAACAGAAAAACGACGACGTTCGCGACGACGTCGCGGATGCAAAGCTCCGAAGAAAACTCAACGGTATTCTGCCCGATTCGGAAATAGCCTCCGCTCGCATGCTTGACGATCCGGATGGCAGGGACGACAACGATGATTTCCTTTCGCGCCAACGCGAAGGTATGGCCCAATCCGCAGCTGTTTTACTCCGAGCGACGCAAGGCGGCGCGACTACCGAGTTACGCACCGAGTTACGCAACGCCATCGACGAAAGAATGATTGAAACGCAAGGAAGGCAAAAAGTTGCCGCGGTTCTGAACAACCAATACTCGATTCAACCGTTACCGAATGACCCAGCCGGTCGTCTTTTGGCGACGTACGCAATCGCCAAAGAGCTGGCGCTGAAAACGCAACACCAAAAATCGCAACTCCAAGACGTCTTCCCGGAAATTCCTCTGCCGTTTTTAATCGCGCTTCTTAAAATAGTCGCCGAAAACGACCAAGATCGAGTTAATTTAGCCCCGGAAAGAATGGCCATGGCGTCGCCGAGGGTGTTTTGGAACGTCGTCAAACACGCGAGGCGCGCCGGCGGCGGCGACAAACCCGTCCTCTCCTTCGCGCTCGCGTTGGAGGCGTTAGCCCCGGGCGTCGCGGATTGGGAGAGCCTGTGCACTCGCGAAAGACTCAAACCCAGTCGGTACAGCGAGTACGTCTCCCATTAATTCAAAGAATACTACTATTGCGTTATCGAACGCGTTATTACGCGACCACCATTAGGCGTCGATGGCAGAAGAAAATTTTGCAGACTTTGATTGACAACATATATACACTTAGCAGAGTCGTTATTAGATAGCGATTTAGATTTAGATGTACTGTAGTAGGTGCAGAAACTGTGCACAACAAGAGCTTCATAAAGGAGCGCGAGAATGTGTCTGCGTTTGTCACGTGTGAGAGAAAAGTAAACTTCTCTTCTTTTCGTCATTAAAGAACACTTTTTAATAAACGCGCACGATAACACGCACGCGATAAATATATAAATATACACACACGCGCGTAGTAGTACTAAATGACCTCCTCTTCGCACTTAAAGTTTGTGGCGGTTGAACTGTTCGTGTACGATTTGAGGTGCGCGCTTGCTTTCACTTTCCGCGACGTTTCGTTTTCTTCTCTCTCTCTTTAGATAGACTCACACCTCTCTCTCTTTGCACGCATTATCATCATTAAAACAGCGACGGCTTAGCCTCTGCGCTTTCCGAGCAACTCCTTGGGAAGAAAATCGACGGCGTGTGGCACACGTCCGTGCATATTTTCGGGAAAGAGTACTGGTTTGGCCACGGAATGCAAGTTGGAATTCCAAAGCAGACGCAGTTTGGCGTTCCGAAACAGATCTTAAAAATGGGCGAGACGCAAGTCGACGAGGAGTTATTCCAAACGTTTCTGGACGAAATACACCCACGGTTTAACGTTGGCACGTATAATTTGTTGGAACACAATTGCAACAACTTCTCGGACGAGTGTTGCGAGTTTTTAGTCGGGAAGAAGATTCCCGAACACATCGTTCACTTACCGAACGAAGTCTTGAATACGCCCTTTGGTCGAGCGATTACGCCAATGCTCAAAGTCATGGAAAACAGAATGAGAAACACGAGAGGCCAAACGGTATTTGCCGAAGACGCGGATGCGATTAGCGAAGGACGAAGCGAGGTTTTAGGAGGTCACGCGGGCGCGACGAGTAGTAGTACTTTGCCGCCGCCGAACACTCGGGGCGACGATTTGGCGCCTCTCCTCGCTTTCGGCCTCCAAGCGTTCGCGCAAGGTTTAGCGAACGCGCAACCTCCAAACAACAACAACAACACTCCAAACAACAACAACAACAACAACAGGAGACCGTCGCGATGAAACCCACCACCACCATGTTATTATAATAGCGCTTCTAGAAATTTTAATCCACATCGCGATAAATATTATATAATAAAACAAATAGCGCTCGTGTTCGCGTTTACGCGTTAAAAAGACGCATCGTCGTCATTTACCCTTTATTCTCTGCTCGAATTCTTTTCAGACAGAGGTGTTCTTAAAAGTACATGCTTAACTCTCTCTCTCTCTCTCTGTGCTTTCTCTTCTTTCATGATTTTTTGGGTTATTCCGCACTTTGAATACACTCTTTCTCTCACACAGGTTTTATAAGACACGCACTCTTCCTCGAGCGCACGACTCAGAGAGACCACACACACACGCGCGTACGAAGAGACTCAGTAATGGTGGACGTGATTGAACTCCAAGCGCAGTTGGAAAAACTCGCGGTCGAGTTACGAAGCGAGAAAGAAAAAAACGCGAAATTGCTCGAGGAGAACGTCGCGATTAAAGCGCAGACGACGAAAGTCGTCTCGGAGATGGAAAAGGAAGAGGAGTTAATCGCAAACGCACTCATGCGAAAAATCGAAACGATGAATGCGGAGAAGAATAAACTGTTGGTACAAATAGACCAGGAAGAGGAACACATCTCGAACGCGTTGCAGAAGAAGTTGGACGAAGTGATGCGGGAAAAAGTTGAGTTGGAGAGACAGTTGGAAAGCGAGACGGAGTTTGTCGGGAACCGTTTACAACGACAAGTGGATCAACTCGCGAAGGAGAAGAAAACGTTGGCGAAAGAGCGAGAACGGTTGAGAGAGAAAATACAGAGATTACACGGGGAAGGAGAGAAACTGAGACGGGAAAAAGTCGCCATCGAACACTCGCTGGAAACCGAGGAGGAGAATATCGTGAACAAGCTTCAAGCGCAGATACAGAAGCTGTTGCAACAAAACGTTCTGCTGGAACGTAAACTGAATCGCTTACAGGGTGGGAATTTTGCGGCGACGAGTGATTCGGAGCAAAGCGAAGATGGATATTCGTCGACGTATTCCGCCAGGGCGGCGTATTTGAGTTCCTCTCCGAGGAGCACGAGAAGCGGGACGAGTACGACGAGGGACGGGAGCGTAGGCCCTCCGGGAAGTCGAGGCGCGGGGCACGGCAGTCGAGGGGATTTTATCACGAGTTGGCAACGCGGGGCGTATGCGGCGCACAGCAAAGAGAATAGTAGTAGTCATAATACTAATAATAACAACAACAACAACAACAACAAAAAGAAGAAGGAAAAAGGAGAGCCTTCGAGCGAGTCCGGGTCGCAAAGAGAGAGTTTGGATATCCCGACCGGCCTCGGGAAAGCGCCGCACAGGACTTTATCGACCGGCGGTCCCGGGTCGACGTACAGTCAATCTGGGATGACGGAAGATAACGCGACGAACGCGACAACGCACGGAAACGAAACGCCAATGAGTTTACCGACGACGCCGAGGAGCGGGTTAAGCGTCCAAAATCCAGATTCTGAGATTGATTTTTAACTCCTTACACAATTATATAGAAGCTGAAGAACATATCTCTACGTTCTTTTTAAGCGCCGCATTGTTTGATTTTATTATTACAAGTTCTCTTTTAGTATCCGTGATGCAGAGCGTGCACGTTTTCCGTCCTCCACTCTTTCATCTCTCGAACTCTTTCATCGGACTCTTTCATCGACGGGCCCGAGAGTCGTTTTTTTTTATCTTCTTTGTTTTCATCCAGAGGAGAAACAGGCGCTTTTCTGCGTCGTTCTTCTTGTTCCAGATTTGCCGGTTCGATGGTGTTGAGTGTGTTCTCATGAACGCTGTCGCTAATGACGACAGATGGGGGTGATATATTACCCGACGACGCATGCTTCGTGAATGGAAAGCCATCTTTTGCTATGTGCAAAATCTCTGCGAGCGGTAACTCTCTTCTTTTTTCGCTTTTGTGCGACGACGACTGGCAACCTTTGCGCGGAACATCTGCTGCGGTATTTACATCAACAAAAACAGTTGTTTCCTCTTTGCCGCGTTCTTCTTCTTCGTCAATCGATTCTTCGTTCTTGACCTCTTCTCTCGATAGATTTTCTTCTCTCGATCTTTCAACAAAAGCTTCTTCTCGGATTTCCCTCGTATCATCTTGCTGCTGCTTTTCGTTTGCTTCTCCTTCCTCCGAGATTATGTTCGCGATGGCGTTGGCGACGATAATTTTACCGACGTTCTCGCCGTCGCGTTCGCCTTGTTTGGCTTCATTTTCATTTTCGGACGTCGTCGTCGTCGTTACTGCTGTTTCAATCAGCGAGTCACTTATTATCACCTCACTCGTCTTTGCTATGATACACTGCGTCGTTTTGTGGCGTTCTAATTCTCCGGCTGCTCTGAAGCTGTCCTTACCGCACCGGTCGCAAACGATGGAAATATCGTGAATGGCTTCAATTTTTTCCGCGGTATGAAGAGCAACATCTGTAGTACGCGCAGTAGCGGTGGGGGTAACCGTCTCGCCGTCGACGACGAGAACGTCGGCTTCGGAAATTGGCGACGACGATGATTGTTGCTGCTGCGGGAGCGCGACGGCGTTCGGCGCCCCCGATACCGGCGAGGAGTATGAATGCGTAGTAGTAGTATTCGGAGTCGTCGTCGGACTCGTTACCGTGATCGTTTCATCTCTTTTCCTCCTCGCCGCTTTCGTCAATTCTTTCCGTTTTTGTCTCTCCTTTGCGCTCGTCAACTCTCTCTGCTTCTTCTCCAACTCTTTCTTCTCCTTAACGAGGCAACCGTAACACACCAACTTACCTTCCCCTAAAACTTGGCTCTCGTACTTCACGTGGACCATGTGCTCGTGTTCGCCGCAGAGTTGACAGTATTCGCCCGGGTACCGTCCCGGTTTGATGCTTTTAACCGCCATCGTCGATGGTTTTTTGTTCGTCGTCGTCCTCTCCTCGTCGACGACGACGTTTTCTTCTCCTCCTTCTGCGCCTCTCTTTCTCGGAGATTTCGCGTTTGCCATCGTCGTCAACGGCGCCAACGCCTTCGCGTCTTCTTCTTCTACTACTTTCATCATCACTCCTCCTCCTCGCGCTTCCTTACCATTCAAGGTAGTCTCCTCCTTCTTCTTCTTTAACTTCTTCTCTCTCTCTCGTTCCTCGTTTTGTTTCTTCCGCTTTACTCTCTTCTTCTCCAAATCGTCCTCCTCGTCCCGCTCGTCGAACGCTTCCCACCGATACCGCCGCCGACGCCGCCGCGCATCCTCAAAATCTACCCCTCCCAAGCACATCTCGTTCACCGATTTCTGTATCGCGTTCAAATACATCAAGCAATACCCGAACTTAGTCTCTCGATCGCCTCCCGCGAGGATTGCTTTTTCGCTCAACGCGTATCCTTCCCTCGCGTTTCTCGCTCTTTGCTTCAACTCGTTCAAGGTCACTTTTGAGAGAGATTTCGTGCTCGTCTTCTTCGATGCGCTCTGAGACGCGAACGCAGAATACGAGGAAGAATCAACAGCAGTGCCTTTCCTTTCCCGCAGACGATGATTTCCTCCTCTTTTCGCGTTCAAAGTCGTCGTCGTTTCGATCATCATCGTTTGGACATCCATGCCGTCGTTTCTGTTCGATTCGAGATGTTTCATCGCGCGTAAAAGCATCGCGTTTACTTTGACGTTGTCGTTGTTGTCGTTGTCTTTTTCTTCCATCGGGTCGACGCCTCGTTTATGTCGTCGTCGTCTTTCGCAGGTCTTTTGCGCTCCTCTTCTTCTTTCCTTTCTCGGTGCGATCGATGATGTGTGAGTCAAACCTTTTGTTTCTATCGCGCGTCACAACTTTGAGGAAATGCACGAATGAGATACGGATGATGTGCGCGCTCGCGAGGAGGACGATGAGCGCAAAAACGACGCCCAGGAGCATTCCAACACCTCTCGGTATCAAAGCGTCGTCGAAATCGTCCAAGCTCGGGCGATTCCCTGCGGTACCGATGAGGAAAACGTCGCGTAAGTGCGAGTACTTTGAATCCGTTTTAGACGAATTACGACGGCGAAGTTTACGAGGAATATCTGAAGAAGGTTTGTCGCTCGTTGAGAGAGAACGAACGGCGTTCGAGGAAGTGCGTCGAAGTCATCGTCGTCTTTCTGCGCGCGATGATGAGGACAAAAACGAGAGGAGAAGACAACGAAAGCGAAGAAGCTTGTACGTGACGCTGAAGAACGAGAATTTGTACAACTTGTACGCGATGGAAACCATGGCGTGTAGTACCACCGGCGGGATGAATACTTCAGATGATGATGAAGGAAAAGAAGACAACAAAAACGACTACGTTGAAGATGATTTCGTATTCTTCGACCAGCTTTCGATTGGTCTGTTCATGGCTCAAGATTCGCACGGTTCCGCGTTCACGCGAAACGCGGCGTCGCTCCGGGCGAAAGTCGAGCCGATTTTTAGCGAGACGAGTTGGGAGACGTTCGCGGAGAGGTTAGAGAAGACGTGCAGCGAAGGGGTTCTTCCGGGAATGGAAATGGAAGGAGAAGATTATAATCCGCCAATCGCTTTGATTTACGAAACCGTGGCGAGATTTCAACGAAGAGAAGAAAGTCAAAGGAAACCGTCGGACGAACTGTTGCAATTTTGTACGAAGCGAGTGAAGCAGTTATCGCCTGCTGATGTTGGGTATAAATACGGCGTTCGGGCGACGTTTGCTGGAGTTGACCCGCGCGAACCAGACGTCGTTCGAGCGAAGGAGCACGCTTTGCGCTTTGTTATTTTAGAAACGGAAACGGCGTATACGTTTGCGCTCGCTTCCTACGCGCCAGATACGAGCGAAGCACACTCGGTGGTGAAATCCTCTTTGGCGTGGGCGCAAAAACCGGCCAATTATAGCAGCGGGACGCGATTTGAAGTCGCGAGAGCTTTAGTGAATACCGTCGCGGCGACGTTAGCGAGTCCAAAATCGTCGACGAAACTTTCCGAGATTACATTCTTGGATCCGTTCTGCGGATCCGGCACGCTGTGCGTCGCGGCGAAACAGCTCGGATTTGGAATCGTCATCGGGAGCGACGCGACGGGACATTTGATTGAAAAGAGTCAAAGAAATGCGCGTTGGTTTTTTGGTGCCGCTTCCGGCGCGCAGGCGGTACCTTCGGAGCAGGCCTCGTCCTCGGGAAGTCCTTTCCCGAGATTTCAACAAGCGAACGCGTTTATCCGAACCTCGTTTACATCCGACCCGAGTAAAACAGTCGTCGTCTCGAACCTTCCGTTTGGTCGTAACGTTGATTTTGTCGCACCACCGCCAGGGGATGAACGTCGTTCTTCTTCGTCGTCGACGACGTCGCATTTACAGTTGGCGTTGGAAACACTCAAACCGCTCGCTCGCACGCACGCGTTTATATCGGGCGTTCCAATTGGCGAGGAGATGATTAAGCTTGGTTACGAAAACGTCAGTCAAATAGCGTTGGACAGACGAGGAAAAACGTTCATCGCAATAAGTTTTAGTAACGACGACGATACCATCATCAAAGTATCGGACGAGCACGTTTGGTTTACCGTCGAGGAAGCGTTACTTTTCGATGAGATTCGCCAAGCGAACGCGAGGAAGCGCGCGGCGATGAGGAAGAACAACGATGAGAAAGAAGAAGATGAGAAAGTCATTGAAATCGCACGAAGTAATCCAAACGCGTTAAAAGTCATCGTCGATTTATCGTACGAACACGACTCCGCCAGAGCTTTAAGATCTGTAGCGAAGCAACTCTGCGAAATAACCTCCGTCGGTAAAAAAAGCAAAGGCGATTTGCGAGTAACTTTCGCCTCGTTCGCCGGCGACATCAAATACGAATCCGAAACTTTCTTCAACGCGGACACGTGGAGCAAGCACGTCGAAATGCTCCCAGACCCCGCCGAAGAGTGCGACGTCGTCGCCTGCCAAGAAGAAGGTCAAACCAAAAACAACGTCATCTACCTCTCGCCGGACGCGGAAACTCCGCTCTCGCTTTCCGAACTGCGAGACCCATCCAATATCTTCGTCGTCGGTGGCATCGTCGATCTAAAAACCAGAGGAATGAAAACGAGCAAAAAGAAAGCGTCATCCTTAGGCGTTCAAAGTCGCAAATTGCCCGTAAAAACGTTGCGACCGGACCAAACGCACGACGTTCTGAACATCGACACGGTGGTTAAAATCTTGCGCTCGGCGTGGACGATGGACGAACGACAAGAGGATGATGATGAAAAAAAGGGTGGTTTCCATCGAGCGTTCGATGAAGTCTTGCCGAAAAGGCAAGGGAAAGAGAAACCAAAGAGACTCAAGAGATGACAATAACAGACGGAGAATGGATGATGATGTGTGATTGAAAAGAGTATTCGTTCATCGAGTAGTATTTTGTTAAATTCGTTCAATTAATTTTCTTCTCTTTTCTCTCATCGTCTGTTTCTTCATAAATATAATCCTTTCCGTATCCGACGACGACGATAAAGACGTAAACGACCCGAGACAGACTTTCCAATAAAACCTCGCGCGAAATGAGAATTAAATTCTTCGCGTTGATCGTCGTCTCTTGGGGTTTGTTTATTGCCGTTCGGTGGGTGCAATTGCACGCGCATTTGAACGTGCATTTGGATTACGATATGCTGCATCATCGTCCTCAATATCACCTTCGCGTTGTTGGTGGTTCTTCCTCTCGATTGAAACGAACGAATACTGATAATAATATTTATGATGATGATGATGAGAATGGTGATGTGACTACAGGTAGTGCTGCCACCAAAAGGGCAAAAACGTCGTTTTTAGGTGAAGGAGGAGGCGCGAGGAGTGAGAGTACTAAAGATAATAGACGAGAGATGATAAATAGAAGCAATGACAACAACAACAACAACAACAACAACAA
>Ga0209505_1001673_pt1 | contig 14994 bp, 15 predicted proteins | sample COGITO_mtgs_1103_2_FD_184794 | JGI IMG/M metagenome (GOLD analysis project Ga0209505, IMG submission 184794) | Pelagic marine microbial communities from North Sea - COGITO_mtgs_110331 (SPAdes) (version 2) | ecosystem: Environmental > Aquatic > Marine > Epipelagic ... | reverse complement strand
ACAGAGCAGCGAGAAGGATCGAGCCGAGAACCTCATGATCGTCGACCTGCTCCGTAATGACCTGGGCAAGACCGCCGTGCCGGGGTCAATTGCCGTAGACTCGCTGTTTGAACTGGTCTCATTCGCCAATGTTCATCACCTTGTGAGCTCGGTGAGTGGCAAGCTACGCCCCGGTGTGAGTGCCATGGATTTGTTGCGCGCCTGTTTCCCCGGCGGCTCAGTGACCGGCGCACCTAAACATCGAGCCATGCAAATCATCGCTGAGCTTGAGCCGGTCAAACGGCAGGCTTATTGTGGCGCTATCGGCTATTACAGTTACCACGGCAACCTGGATACCAACCTGCCTATTCGCACCATTATTTGCACCAACAACAGGCTTCACTATTGGGGCGGCGGCGGTATCGTCGCTGATTCTGAGGCGGCGCAGGAATACGAGGAAACTCTCACCAAGGTCAATTTCATCAGTAATGCACTGGCGTCGTTGACCCGTAAGACAAAGGCTCTCGCCCGCGACTAAAAATGCCCCGAGCGCAATTATTTGAGGGTCGAAACTGCAGCCTCATCGATGAATTGACGCAACTCAGCGTAATCGTTAGTAACACGAAACTGCGGAAATTCCTCAATGACATTCTTCGGCGCACGAAACAAGAACCCCACATCGGCTTCTGCCAACATCGTTGTGTCGTTATAGGAATCTCCTGCCGCAAAGATTCGATAGTTCAACGCATGCAGCGATTGCACCGAGATTTTCTTGGGGTCCTTCTGGCGGAGTTTATAGCCGGTGACATTACCCGCGTCATCTACGATCAGCCGATGGCAGAACAGGGTCGGCCAGGCTAGTTGTTGCATCAATGGTTGAGCGAATTCATAGAAGGTGTCAGATAAGATAATCACCTGATAACTGGCGCGCAACGAATCAAGAAAATCTTTAGCGCCATCCATGGGTGCCAGTGTTTGGATCACGTCTTGGATGTCATCTAGTTTGAGATTATGTTCCGCCAAAATGCGCAAGCGTTGCTGCATGAGCACGTCGTAGTCGGGGATGTCACGTGTGGTGGCGCGCAATGACTCGATACCGGTTTTATTAGCGAATGCAATCCAAATTTCCGGGACTAAAACGCCTTCGAGATCTAAACAAACAAGATCCATGACCTATCCTATTGATGAGTATAACGGTCGCAGTCACCACTAGCAGATTCACCAGTTCGCTGCAAAGAAGCCAAATTGTTTCATGGCTCGCTTGGGATTAGCAAGAAGTATTCCGCCGACGATGCTTTTTAAAGCGCAGTCGATGCTGATATAAATCAGCGCGAATACTACAGGGCAGGTAATTTAATCTCGCTAAAGAGCAACTCCAATTCAGCTCTATTTTGGCGCTCAAAGGCATCGTCAACAAGCTCACGAGCCAGATGTGGCGCGAACAGTTCAAGAAAGTCATACATATAGCCGCGCAAAAACGTTCCACGGCGACACCCTATCATCGTTGTACTCGAGTCGAACAGATGCGTGACATCAAGCGCCACCAGATCACTATCAACTACCGGGTCATGTGCCATTGTGGCAATAATGCCAATACCTAATCCCAGCCGCACATAAGTCTTAATGACATCAGCGTCAGTGGCTGTAAAGACAACCTTAGGTGACAGGCCACGGCGCATAAAAGCATCATCTAACTTCGATCGCCCGGTGAAGCCAAATACGTAGGTCACAATTGGAAAGCGGGCGACATCCTCTAGCGTCAATTTTCCGAGCTCAGTTAAGGGATGTCCTTTCGGGACTACAATACAGCGATTCCAGGTGTAGCAAGGCATCATCACAAGATCACCAAATAACTCCAGGGCCTCTGTCGCGATGGCAAAATCAACGACGCCATCGGCGGCCATCTCGGCGATTTGCATTGGGCTTCCCTGATGCATATGCAATGAAACATCAGGGTAGCGTTCGATAAAGGCACTGATCACTTTGGGCAATGCATAGCGGGCCTGAGTATGGGTCGTCGCGACTGACAGGCTACCCTTCTTTTCGTTACTGAATTCTTGAGCAACCTGCTTGATGCTCTCGACCGTATGTAAGATCTCTCCGGCTTTCTCGATGATGGTCTGACCCGCCGGGGTAATTCGGGTTAAATGCTTACCGCTGCGAGCAAAGACTTCGACGCCCAACTCATCTTCCAACAACCGAATTTGCTTGCTGATTCCTGGCTGTGAAGTGAACAAGCTTTGCGCCGTCGCAGAGACGTTCAGGCCATGATGGGCCACCTCCCATATGTATCTGAGTTGTTGAAGTTTCATAGGCGGTCCAACTGAAATTATTGGTGCTTGAGGGGTGTCTTCGTACTTGTGGCTTTAAAACTTATGAACTGCCACTGCAACCGCTAATGGCCAGATCCTTGAGCGAAGTCTTATTATAGGCACTAATCGTCTAAAAATGTCATCAATTATTCTATTTGTCTCTAACGATCTATCGTCCTGATGAAGGTTCGCCACTTGAACGACCCGCGCCTGGCATAAAACGTCGTTACCGCCTGTTTGTAATACCGTGGGGTACGTGTCCCGTCGGCACAAATTCGCTGGCGAGACGGCAATGCTCGGCCTGATCATCGAAGAATACATCCGCACCGAATGCCTTGAGGAACTCCGCTTTGCTCATGCCACCCAGGAACAAGGATTCATCTATACGTATATTCCAGGCCCGCAGTGTCTTGATCACCCGCTCGTGAGAAGGCGCCGCTCTGGCGGTCACCAACGCCGTTCGAATCGGGCATTCTCCCGTTGGGAACTCACTCTGCAGATCATGCAAGGCTGCCAGGAACGGTTTGAAAGGCCCGCCCATCAGCGGCTCATTGGCTGCCTGCTGCTCATTAGCGGTAAATGCCTGCAGCCCCGCCGCCTGATAGATTTGCTCTGACTCATCAGAAAACAACACCGCATCACCATCGAAGGCAAACTGCAGTTGATCCGACTGTTGGGGTTGTTGTGGTGCCGGCAGGATACTGGCAGCCGCCATATCATTGTCGAGGGCCTCGCGGACATCTTCCGGATTGGTCGAGAGAAACAGGTGGCAACGAAACGGCCGCATATAACGAAACGGCGGTGAGCCGCCGGTAAATGCCGCCCTGGAAATCGGCAAAGCATGATGTTGAATTGAATTAAACACCCGCAGACCAGTATCTGCGGTATTTCTCGACAGTAATATCACCTCAACCTGCTCTTCTCCTGCGAGCAGTTGATTCAAGTGCAGCAGCTTTTTCACTAGTGGAAATGCATCACCGGGCGCCAGCGGCTCTGACTCGCGAGCTATCTGATAAGCCGCATAGGCAGCGACCCCTTCTTCGCGATAAACTCTGTCACTCTCGCTGAGATCGAACAGGGCACTGCTTGATGTTGCGACCACCAGCTTTTTTAATTTGCCCGCCATCCTCAAAACCCCTAACCTTGGGACTGCAACGTTAACCTTTCATCCACAGAAGTCAATCAGGCTAACCAGCAACAGGAATTATGAGCAAGGACCCTAATCTTCCCGGCAAGCCCTCCCAAGCCGTCAGTCAGTTTCTTGACCGAGTGGCTCGAACGCCGGTCAAGTCTAGCGGCACCGGCGCCGGGCGGCTGATTTTTGCCTTGGACGCCACCGCCAGTCGCGAACCTATGTGGGACAGTGCCTGCCGAATCCAGGCAGAGATGTTTGCCGAGACTGCCAGCTTGGGTGGCCTCCAGGTTCAGTTATGTTACTACCGGGGCTTCCAACAGTTTCATTGTGATAGCTGGTGTACTGACACCAGACGCTTGCAGGAGCAAATGGCCCAGGTTCGATGTCTCGGTGGTGCGACCCAGCTTGGCCGCGTGCTAGCGCATTGCGTCGCCGAGGCACGCCAACACAAAGTTCAGGCGCTGGTGTTTGTCGGTGACGCTATTGAGGAGGCCACCGATCCGCTATGCGTGATCGCCGGCCAACTGGGCTTGCTGAACGTACCTGTTTTCATCTTTCAGGAAGGCCGCTCCGCGCAAGTCACCCGCGTATTCCAACAAATAGCCCAACTGTCAGGCGGGGCCTGCGTCCCCTTTGATCACCACAGCGCCAATGAGCTTCGTGACCTGTTAACCGCTGTGGCTGTATACGCGGCCGGCGGCCGCAAGGCACTGGAGAGTTTCAGTCGTCGAGCAGGACCGGGCGTTGCCCTGCTCACCCGCCAATTTAAGGACCAGTAGATGTTACAACTGACCCTGGTTATCGTTGTTTTGATTATTTTGTTCGCTGGCTTACGAATCGCCCTCGGCAGCCGACGGCTGAGTATTCGGCAATTTATGCTCATTTACGCTAGCGTCGTCGTCGGCGGCATGCTGATTTTTCTGGGTCTGACAGGCCGTCTCAATTGGTTATTTGCCCTGCTCGGCGCTGCGCTGCCTTTTCTGGCCCGGGTACTACCTTGGATCACTCGCAGCCTTGGTGTCGCCAGTCTCTATCGTCGACTGCGCGCCTTAACCGGCTTTGGTGCACCGGCCCAACCTGCTAGCGGCCAAACTTCAGCGCTGGATACGCGGTTTTTTGCCATGACTCTGGCGCATGACAGCGGCGCCATGAATGGCATGGTCCTGGAAGGCCAATTTTCAGGCCAACAGCTATCCCAGCTGAACCAAGAACAATTGCAGCAATTACTCGAAGAATGCCGGATCGATAATGATTCCCTCAACGTACTGACGGCTTATCTTGATCGTCACTATCCGGATTGGCACACGCATTTCGAAACGCCAGCCACGACGGCAGCCATGGATGTAGCACAAGCCTATGAGATACTAGGACTGCAACCCGGGGCGACACGAGAAATGGTGATTGCGGCCCATCGAAAACTGATGCAGAAATTTCACCCTGATCGAGGCGGCCCCACCTACCTGGCAGCGCAGATTAACCTGGCCAAAGATCTACTCATGGAGCATTTATAATTGCCCGCAGCAACCCCGACCTATGTGGGCTTTTGGTCCAGGTTCCTGGCTTTTTTGATCGACAGCCTAGTGGCCTCCCTGTTCCTCTATCCGCTTTCGCTGTTGTATGATCCCGCCTTAGCGACGAACATGGATCCCACCCAGACCAAGGAGATCATCGACGAGCTGCTCACCAAAATGGTGCTGGAAATGCTCCTGATTGGCTTGATCTTTATCGCCTTCTGGATCTATTTTGGTTCTAGCCCGGGAAAAATGCTATTCAAGGGTTATATCGTCGATGCCAGAACTCTGGGCTCGGCTAGCCGTAAACAGCTGTTGCTTCGTTACTTAGGTTACTATGTCAGCTTGCTATCCTTTGGTCTGGGCTTCTTTTGGATTGGGCTCGATCGTCGCAAACAAGGCTGGCACGACAAGTTGGCCGATACATTAGTCGTCAATCAACAGACCCGCGATGCCTTCCGCGTAGAATCCACCAGCGACAGCCCATGACACCTTTCGAACAATTGACCGCAGACCATCAGCAACTGGGCAGACTCATTGTCAGCCAAGCGCTGGACGCAGACCCAGACATTACCCCTAGACTCACAGCCCTCGACATTCAGCTGAGCGGCCTCGCAGTCACTGCGGCGCGGGCAGAACACAGCGCTGCCCTTGCCGCGATGCTGGCCCTGCAGATTCAAAAGACCAGCCAGGAGATCTATTGCCTTGCCCATTGCGCGCTAGGTTATCTGGCGCTGGTAGACGAGCTGCCAGGTACCAATGAGCCCTTGCTGGTGCCCGCAGAATTCAGGCGACTCAGTCAGTTGTACCTGAACCCCCAGATTCCAGCACTCGAAAGCGGCGATGACCCCAGGCAATATCTGATCGACCTCTTATTAATGAATCCTTCGCCAATCTTAGACGCCACAAACTCGGACGGAATTATCGCAATACAAGATACGCACCTTGAGCAGGAGCATAAACGATGACGCGCCATGACCCTGCCGACCCTCGAAGCCGTGACCCAGAACCCATTGAGGCCTACATTTTCGACTTGGATGGCACCCTGCTGGACACACTGCAGAACCTGGCTAATTGTTATAATCGTGTCTTGGTAGAACTGGGCTATCCGCCGCACCCGGCAGATGCCTACCGATACTTCATTGGCGATGGTGCCCGACGTTGCGTCGAACGTTGTCTGCCCGCCAGCGCCCAAAGCCCTGCTATCATCGATCAAATGCTGGCGTTGCAACAATTGGACTATGTTGCTACCTGGCAGCTCGACACCCAGCCTTATGCCGGCATCATTGCCATGCTGGCGTCCCTGGTCGACCAAGGAATACCTCTGGCGGTCCTATCAAACAAAGACCAGCGATTTACTCAGGCCTGTGTCGAATTTTTCTTCCCGAACACGCCTTTTCAGCACATTGTCGGCTATTCAGACTCAGTACCGCACAAGCCCGACCCCACCGGGGCCAAAATGATCGCAACAGGCTTCAAAATACCCCCCGCGCGCATTGCCCTATTAGGCGATACAGCCATGGACATGCAAACTGCGGTAAGCTGCGGTATGCAGGGGCTGGGCGCCTTGTGGGGCTTTCGTGACGCAGCTGAACTCCATGCCGCTGGGGCCCAACGTTTACTTAACACACCACTGGATCTAACCCACATTTCGGGAGCATAACTCGATGAGTAACACAGACAAAAAAAAGCTGGGCCATAACAGGGTACCGACTGATCTCGAAAGTTACTGGATGCCATCTTCCGCTAATCGAAAATTCAAGCAAGACCCGCGCTTCATCGTTTCCGCTCGCGGTATGTACTACACAGACAGCAACGATAAGGAAGTGATGGATGGCTCGGCCGGACTATGGTGCGTCAACGCCGGTCACTATCGTGAGGAGATCAACCAGGCCATTGCCGAGCAGCTCGAACAACTGGATTTTGCCCACAGCTTTAATGCCGGCCATCCACTGGCATTTGACTATGCCAGCCGTCTGGTAAAACATTTTCCAGACCCGCTGAACCACGTGTTTTTCACAAACTCTGGCTCAGAATCCGTCGACACCGCTCTGAAGATCGCCTTGTCGTACCATAAACTCCGAGGCGAGGGTTCGCGGCAACGGTTAATCGGGCGCGAGAAAGGCTACCACGGCATGGGCTTTGGTGGCATTTCCGTGGGTGGGCTGATGAAGAATCGCAGTTCGTTCGGCATGCTGCTGCCTGGCACCGACCACCTTCGACACACCCTTGATATTGAGCGCAACGCTTTCTCGGCCGGGCTGCCCGCCCACGGAATTGAACTCGCGGACGACTTAACAAGATTGGTCGAGCTCCATGGCGCCGATAATATTGCCGCCGTGATAGTCGAACCCATCGCTGGTGCAGCAGGTGTCATTTTGCCACCCCAAGGCTACTTACAAAGGCTTCGCGAGCTCTGCACCCAGCATGGCATTTTGTTGATTTTTGACGAGGTAATCACTGCCTTCGGCCGGCTCGGCGCAAGCTGTGCTGCGAGTCGCTTCGGCGTTGTACCCGACATCATGGCGACGGCTAAAGGCATCACGAATGCCACCGTACCCATGGGGGCTGTATTCGTCTCCGATGCGATCTTTGACACCTTTATGGGCGTTGAAGATCAGGGGATCGAACTAAGTCACGGCTATACGTATTCAGGTCATCCGCTGGCTTGTGCCGCAGGTATGGCGACCCTGGACATCTACGAACGGGAAGGTTTGCTCGATCGTGCCGCCAGCCTTGAGCAGCATTGGAACGAAAACGCCATGCGCCTTCAAGGCCAACCGAATGTCATTGATGTCCGCTGCCATGCGCTGATCGGCGCGATTGAACTAGCGCCGCGCCCCGGCGCGCCAATGGCGCGAGGTGCAGAAGTCGCTAAACGATGTTACGAGCTGGGACTGTGGAGCAGGAACATTGGCGATATGATTGTCATGTCACCGCCACTGATCATCAGCGAGGCGGAGATCACTCGGATGTTTGATATTATCTGTAAAGCCGTGGCAGCCACGCCCTAGCCTGGCACTTAGGCGGCAGGTTACAGATTCAACGGTTAACATAGACGGCTTAGCTGGTCGACAGAAGGTCTCACAAACGCCCTTTGATCGCAGCCAAGTCTGCAACTCGAGGGCTTTACCGCCTCTTACTCAGGATAAGAACTATGAAATTAAACGACAAAATCGCCATCGTCACTGGCGCTGGCAGTGGTATCGGTCGCGCCATGGCGAAACGATTTATCCAAGAAGGCGCTCGTCAGGTCATTATCGCCGATCTGCATGCTGATAGCCTGACATCACTGGCTGCTGAGATTGGTGCCAGGGCGATCAAGACCGATGTCGCCAACGAACAGGAAGTCATTCACTTGATCCGTACCGTGGAACAAGATTATGGTCAGATTGACCTGCTCTGTAACAACGCCGGTATCGGCGTCGGTGGCGGCCCAGAAACGTCTAACGAAGATTGGCAGCGAATCTGGGAGATCAACGTCATGGCGCATATCTACGCCACCCGCGCGGCACTACCGGACATGCTCAACCGTGGAGAAGGTTATATTTTGAATACCGCCTCAGCTGCTGGCTTGCTCACTCAGATCGGCTCTGCACCTTATGCCGTGACAAAGCATGCGGCCGTGGCCTATGCCGAATGGTTAGCAGTGACCTATGGTGACCGTGGCATCAAAGTCTCGGCGCTCTGCCCACAAGCGGTCAGAACGGCTATGACGGCGAACACTGAGGGCGGCGGCGTGGCCGGCGTGGACGGCATGATGGAGCCCGAAGAATTGTGCGATACAGTGATTGAAACCCTGGATGCCGAAACGTTCCTGGTCTTGCCGCACAAGGAAGTTTTAACTTATATGCAACGCAAAACAGCAGATTACGATCGCTGGATCAAGGGGATGATGCGTCTGCAGGCAGCCTATGGTGTGGACTCCTTTCCTGATTGATATCCCGCGTCAAAGGCTTATAATGGCTGGCACGAAACCAACAATACAGCGCCGATTTGAGTTCAGCTTGCGGGCGCTATATAAATACTGCTAAAGAGTATTAAACCTGCTTTAGCGCTAATGCTGAGCAGGTTTTTTTTTGAGGACGAACCACCATGCCATTGCGGATTCCAGACAATTTACCCGCGTCTCAGGTACTCGAGCTAGAAAACATATTTTGTATTTCCGACGCCCAGGCCCAACATCAGGATATCCGGCCGCAGAGAATACTGTTGTTGAATCTGATGCCGAAGAAAATCGACACTGAGATCCATCTACTGCGCATGCTCTCGAACACCCCATTGCAGGTAGAAGTCGACTTGATGCGAATCTCTGACAAACCGTCGAAAAACACACCAGTCGCCCACATGGATGCATTTTATAAAGACTTCAGCGCAATACGTCGCAACAAGTATGACGGCATGATCATTACCGGCGCACCCTTGGGTCAAGTACCCTTTGAGGATGTTTATTTTTGGCAGGAGATGACAGAGATTATGGATTGGACGCTGACCAACGTCACGTCAGTCATGTATCTTTGTTGGGGAGTACAGGCCGCCATGTATCACCTGTATGGCATCGACAAAGTCGTATTACCGAAGAAGCTATCTGGTGTTTACCCCCACCATCTCGTTAAACCCTTTTCGCCTATAGTCAGAGGCTTTGACGACACCTTTGACGCTCCCCACTCGCGCTATGCGGAGGTGCCAGTGAGCGCCATCCAGCAAATCCCCGAGCTCGAGATTATTGCCGCCTCTGAGATCGCCGGCGCTTACATCATCGCAAGTTCCGATGGACGCCAATTATTTGTCACCGGCCATTCCGAGTACGAACCATTGTGCCTGAAAGACGAGTATGAGCGCGATCTAGCAGCCGGTCATCAGCCGGCAATACCAGAACACTATTTTCCCAACGACGACCCAGCTCTGCCACCCATCGTCAACTGGAAAAGCCACGGCAGCCTGCTGTTCTCCAACTGGCTCAACTATTATGTTTACCAACTAACTCCCTTCGATATGAATAACATCGGCGAGCAGCTCGGCGAGACCAAAATGACCCTGGTCTAACAAAAATCTGCTGCTCAGCTGCCGGGCCGCGCTAGCTAACGAGTTCCGCAGGTTCCAACTTATAGTCTGTCATCATGTCTGCGGCGTACGTAATCTTGCCCGTCATCTCATGGGGATCACCGTGAACCAGACGCAGACAAGCCTCTGCCATATGTTCTACAGGGGTGATGCGGTCCTCTGGGGTCTCGTCGGTAACTAATTTGTGATGTAAAACACCCGGGGTGGCTACCAGACCGGGGGAAATGACATTGACCCCAATATTATCTACATAAACCTCAGATGCCAGTCCCGTTGTGAAGCGTTCCAATGCAGCCTTACACATGCCGTAGACTGTGCTCCCACGACCCACCAGGGCCTTGTCTGGATGCAAGGCAGCATGGGAAGAAATATTCAGAATCCAGCCCGACTTTCGGCTACGCATGCTCGGCAATATCAGTTGGGCTAGATGGAATGGGGCATAAACCTGCACTTCCAACATCAGATCGAAGTGCTTCTTCTGAAACCTTTCCACCGGCGTGAAATAGGTGACAGCCGCATTATTCACCAAGATATCCACTGGGCCAAAAACAGCTTGCGTTTCCTCGATCAGATTTTGTCGATGCTCTGCCAGGGACAGGTCGCAACGAATCGCGTGCGCCTCACCACCCGCCGCCTGAATCCGCTGCACCACTGAGTTGATACTGCCGGATAAGACGTGCTCGCCCTCCTCCACCGTACGCGCCGAGACGACAACTTTCGCACCTTCCATTGCGTAGCGAATGGCAATCGCCTCACCGATGCCACGGCTGGCACCGGTAATGATTGCCACTTGCCCTGCCAGTAATCCCTTAGTATTTACTTTCGCTTGTGTCATCTTTGCCTCTCCCGGATCTCGCTGCGTAGCATAATTTGCTTTGCGCTGAGTTAACCTCAGCGACACCTGACTATAAACCAGCCCGACGGCTCGGCGCAAAGGCTGCCACAGTGAACGCACAGCATTGGCTTACGCGCTCTACGGTCAATCGCCCTTGGCCATCCAGGTATCGAGGCGCCATATTGTGGACTCCAACAGGAGGCAGCCTCGCTATGCAAGATCTGCGCACCGCAACAGGGATACTGCGGCAGAATAGATGGTCCTACACCAACGCAGGCTGCTGCGGCATTTTCACTGGGCTATTCATTGGGCTATTCATTGAGCTATTCATCGAGCTATCCGCCGAGCAGCCACTACCCTGGCGCGCACCCTAATGCCTGACACTGCGCATCACTCCGCTAACACAGAATCACTGTTCACAGCCAAATCCTTACTTTTTCGCCAACAACAGAATATCGGTCAGGCACGTTTGATTGGCCCACCTCACCTCACGACGATCGTTATTTTGCTGGCCGTTATTTTAGTCACTGCGATGATATTTCTTACCCGCTTCGACTACGTACGTAAACAAAGCGTACCCGGCTTCCTTGAATACAGCGTCACGACCAAACGTCTGTACCCCGAACGTTCTGGCAAAATAGAGCGACTCAATGTGCGACCCGGTGATGTCGTCAATGCCGGTGACATATTGGCGGTTGTCAGCTCTGACTTACCTCAACAAGTTGAATATGGCAGGAACGCGATGGCTGACTTCGAACGGCTGATTGTTCACCAGCACCAAGCTCGAGAAGACTTTACCGCAGACAATAAAATTCTGCTGAAGAAAATGCAGGCGCAAATCGACGCGCTGACGACTGCCGGCACGTTGCAGCAAGAGATGATTAACATTCAGCAATTGAAGGAAGACCAGGCCGGCCAGATCCGTAAGGCATCGCTGGCGCTGCTGCAAGCGGGCCAGATTTCACCATTAAACTTTAGCGAGCGCGAGGAGCGTTGGCATTCGATCCGCCAGGCAACTACCGAGTTAAGATCGACGCTGGCAAATTTACATGCGCAGAAGATCCAGTTACAGATTACAGTTGCCAACAACGCTGTAACCCAGCGGGTCGGGCTGCTACCTATGAATGCCGAAATTGTCCGCCTAGAGCAGAGCCGCAACAATTATCAACGGGAGATACGCCAGGAACTGATCGCCCCACTCGCCGGCCGTATCGCAACACTACTGCACGAACCCGGCGAACATGTCTCACCAGACATGCCGATTCTCACCCTCGAGCCTAATACCGGTATCCTCCAGGCCAAGCTCATGATAGCGAGCCACGCTATCGGGTTTATACGCCCCGGGCAAGCAGTCAACTTACTGTACGACGCCTTTCCACATCAACAATTCGGTAGTTATCCAGGACAGGTTGTAGATGTCTCGCGCCACCCGTTAACAGCACTCGACCAGACCAGCTTGCCACGGGGCGCACCACCCGTGTACCTGGCAACCATTACCCTGAATGAGCATCACATCACCGCCTACGGCAAGGCCATACGCCTGCGCGAAGGCATGACACTCAAGGCTGATATTCTGCTTGAATCGCGCAGCTTGATGGCGTGGCTATTCGAGCCCCTATTCATTATGCGCGGTCGAGGTAGTTCCTGATGGAACTGCTGCGGACTTTACATCTCGGCGGTCGTCGACAGTTACCGATAGTGCTGCAAGCAGAATATTCAGAATGCGGCCTTGCCTGTCTCGCCATGGTCGCCGCCTACCATGGCCAGCAAGAAAGCTTATTGCGTTTGCGCGAGCGCTTTCAAACGAGCCAGCATGGGGTCAACCTGCATCACTTAATGATGATGGCCCGGCGTTTCTGCTTGACTAGCCGGGCCCTGCGTTGCGAGATTGACGAAATCTGTAAACTTGAGCTACCGGTCATTATTCACTGGGACTTCAACCACTTTGTGGTCGTCGCCCGCGCCAGCCGTACCAGTATCACGATTCACGACCCAGCTCTGGGACAGCGAAAGTATAGCTTGGCTGCTGCTGCCCGCCACTTTACCGGTATTGCTCTGGAGCTGACCCCGGATGCGCAATTTAAAGCCACAGACAGTGCCGCTAAACTGTCCTTACGGCAGTTCTTGGGTAATCTGCCAGGGATGGTGCCGATACTTGCTCAAATTCTATTTTTATCCGTGATCTTGCAATTCGTCGCCCTGGCCAGCCCGTTTTACATGCAGCTCGTTGTCGACGACGTATTGGTCAAACAGGATGTAGACCTGTTGATATTATTAGCTACAGGCTTTTTGGCGATCACCTTAATCTCGTTGATAACCCAAGCAATTCGCGGTTGGACTAATATCTACCTAACGAATCAACTCTCTCTTAAGTTTGGTAGTCGTTTGTTTCACCGATTACTGAGCCTCAAAGGTGACTATTTTATGAAACGTCATTTGGGTGATGTCGTTTCACGATTCGCTTCTCTGCGCCCGGTACAGGAATTTCTCACCAGTAGCGCCATCACGGTTCTATTAGATAGTGTCATGGCCTTAAGCACGCTCACGATGATTCTAATCTACTCACCATTATTAGCGGGTGTCGTGGTACTGGCTCTGCTCTTGTACTTGGTGAGTCAGATGGCATTTTATTTACCCACAAGGAATAGATCTCACGAACAGATCACTGCCAACGCCAAGCTCGATTCAAATTTCATGGAATCCATTCGGTCAATCAGCGCCATCAAACGCTTTGGCGCCGAACAACAGCGCGAGAGTGAATGGCAAAACCGCTTCAATGAAGTAATTAATGCTAATATTCGTCTTAGCTGGCTGTCCTTGGCACGAGACATTCTGAATAATGGTATCTCTGGTATATCGCAGATACTGGTCATATTTTTAGGCGCCAAGCAGGTTCTCAGTGGTCAAATGAGTATCGGTATGCTCTACGCATTTATGGCTTATCGCAGCCATCTCGTCAGCGCTGCGACCTCCCTGGTCAACGAGTTGATTCGTTTTTTAATGCTATCACTGCACCTTGAGCGCTTGAGCGATATTCAATTAGCCGCAGCCGACACGCCACCACCGATGCAAGCAGCACCCGCCATCAGCGGACGAATACGACTAGACGGTGTAGGCTTTCGGCATACCGATGATCAACCCTGGATACTGCAACAGATCAAACTGGACATCCAACCCGCGGACCGGCTCTGTATTCTCGGGCCCTCAGGCTGCGGTAAATCGACATTACTGAATGTCATGCAAAATTTATTGCCCGCCAGTCGCGGCGAAATTTACATCGATGAACTACCCCTGAGCGGCGCTGGTAGTAGCGCACTAAGAACGCACAGCGCGAGCGTGATGCAAGGCGAGGCGCTGCTATCGGGCAGTATCTTATCTAATATCGCGTTTAACGATCCTGAGTTCGACTATGAACGCGTGGAATCTGCGGCCAGACTCGCGATGATTCACGATGACATCATGACGATGGCCATGGGCTACGAGAGTCTGATTGGGGATATGGGCACGATTTTGTCTGCGGGACAGCAGAGTCGAGTTCTCATCGCCCGAGCCTTATATCATCGTCCCAAGATCTTGTTTCTTGACGAGTGCACGGCACATTTGGACGAAGCCACAGAAGCGCAGGTCATGCAGAGCATTATCGACCTTGAAATTACCTGTATCTTTGTGACCCACAATACTCGACTCACTCGTCACGCGACTGCAGTACTGCATTTAACGCCACGGGGTTATCAACTGGCTTCCAGCAATCCGTAAACTATCATTAAAAAATACAACCCTATTGTTCTGGCCATTAGTCCCTGTGGCATCTCACGCTATGACGGCGCCCAGACCCGCTGGGCAGTACCGGTGGTGTTTGGTCAACAAGTCACACCAGAGCCTCGACGACTCGTTATTCGGCCTGGGATGGACAGCGATGACTCTCAGACACTAGCATAGGTACAATATGAACAAGCTGATCTGGGATATAAAGTGAGATACATTAGGCTGATCTATTTATCGTTCTGTTTATCATTCTGGGCCCTGTGGCCGGCCTCGGCATTCGCTTGGGGAAAACCCGGCCATCAGCTCGTTTGCAGCGTTGCTGAAACCCAGCTTGATGCTACTAGCCGCCAATGGCTGAAAACAACCTTGGCACTCGGTGAATTTCTCGACGGT
>Ga0209505_1001661_pt1 | contig 15053 bp, 8 predicted proteins | sample COGITO_mtgs_1103_2_FD_184794 | JGI IMG/M metagenome (GOLD analysis project Ga0209505, IMG submission 184794) | Pelagic marine microbial communities from North Sea - COGITO_mtgs_110331 (SPAdes) (version 2) | ecosystem: Environmental > Aquatic > Marine > Epipelagic ... | reverse complement strand
TCTTCTTCTTCTTCTTCTTCTCCCTCTTCTTCTTTTTGTATCTGATGATGATTCGCCTCGAGATCATCCTCCTCGTCAGGAATCCTCAAACACAACACCGGTTCGTCTTCTTCCACTTCTTCTTCCTCTCTCCTACCCTTCACCACCTTAAAAACCGTCCTCGCGTTCACCGCGCGTTTAGGATGTGGATTCTTTCGTCTCATTGTTGTACTATTCTTGCGCGTTTAAAAATACGAGTAGTAGTATATTAGTTTAAATCACATGTGAGATCTTTTTTGTGCAAGAAACATAAAAATTCCGTTTTTCATTTTTGAACCGAAGTGTTTAGGGTTGCATTTTGATTTTTTTAAGTCGTCCCGCGGGAAAAGAGAGACACCCGCCCACACAAAGAACCGCTCTCTCTACGTAGTAGTAAACAAAGCGTTTCGAAGAGAAGAGATGAGGTCGTCGTGCATACGGCGGCGGCAGTCTTCCGTGATCTCGAAAAGGATGACACTCGCGATGACGATGATAGTTTTCGCGTTGTTTTTGAGCCCGGGTGTGTTCTCCGCGGACGCGATTAAACACCAACACTCAAAGACGAAGAGTGCCGGGGAAGCGTCGCCAACGCCGGTCGAGACGGAGGAAACGACGACGACGAAAGAGCATCTCCTGGACCCAGCGCTGAACACGGACGAAGTCCGCGACGCGGCCAAGCAAGTTGGACACATCACGGATATGGACGCGTATTTAGCCGCGATTGAACACAAAATGGACGTGTTGGCGGAACATCCCGCGCATAACGTACGTTTCACATCATCGTCGGAGAGATATAAAATTGGGACCGCGGGGGGCTTTCGTGACCTCCGTGTTGGCGTTTTTTCTCTCCTCCTCTTTCGGAGGTCGTCTTTTTCAGAACGATTTGCGAGTGTCTCTCTCTGTTCGCGCGCACGGGATCATCGTTCTTCGTTTTTTATCCATCGTTTGTCGTTTACGTCGCTCGTTCGATGATCTTTCGCGCGTTTACTGATGATGATGATGATGATGATGATGATGGGGCGCTCGCTTGCTTTCTCCCAAGAGATCGAAATGTTACGAAAATACTGACCGTTTCCGCCGACTTTTAAAACATCAAAACAAACACAGGTTGAGGACTATCCCGAAACCGAGCAGTTAGTCATGCACTACCAAGCGATGCATCCGGACCGAGAGCTGACGACGGAGCAATTGAAGGACCGGACGCTGCACCCGGGGAAGTACCACTTGCAAGAGGACCAGAAGAAGGAAATCGAGAAGGAAAAGTTAAGGGAGGAGAAGCGAGTGCGGATGAAGATTGAAAAAGCGAAAGCGAAGATTCGGAATCAAAAGATGAGCAAAGAGGAGATTGAGCTGCTGAAATCGGTCGGGATTGATCCGAAAGATGCGCAGAACGTCGCCATCGCGGAGGTTTCAAAGAAGATGAACAAAGAGGCGGCGGAGAAATCTGGCGATTTGAAAGACGACGAGTTGTACAAGAAGTTTGAAGCGCAGAGGTTACAGTACATGCACAAGATAGCCACGAGTGGTACCGCGGATTGGGACGATCAGTTGAAAGCGTACCAAGAGATGATGGGTGAGAAGATGAAGAATCCGGAGGCGTACGACGTCATCGCGAACGAAGGTAAATCGACGACGATGGACGCGACCTGGATCGAGCCGACGCCAGGGACGGATGAGTACAAAAAATGGGTGCGTGACGGACGACCGAGACCGAATGAGGTGAGTTTGATCGACGCAAACGGAGGCGTGGCGAAAGCTGATCCGAAGGTGATGAAGGTCAACCCAAAAACGGGGATGACGTACGAAGAGGAGAAGCTTTTCAAGGAGATGCAACAAGAAGCGAAGAGTTTCAAACCAACCGTTGCAGAATACGAGAAGCAAAAGTACGTGCCAAAGTGGACAAAGTTGCACGATTACTCCAACTTCACGGACAAAATGCGTCGAGGGAACTTGAACACGGATGAAAACGGCATGCAGCTCGAGGAGTACTCGAGCGGCTTCACGGCGACGACCGATGGGGACGAAGACGAGAGCGAATTGGCCGGACCTAGACCGTTTCCAGTGTACAAAGGCGTGAAGAAGAACGTGAAAACGATCAAAACGGTTGCCGAGTTCTATCAAAAGATCCAAGTGTGTTTGCAAGAGGCGCCGGTGAACGGCAAGTGCTTCAAATTTTCGCAGCGCACGGGAGAAGGGACCATCGATCAGTGGGATGTTTCCAAAATCACCGACATGCGCAACGCTTTCGTCAACCGCGAACAGTTCAACGGCGACTTGTCCAACTGGAACACAACCGCGGTGACTTCCATGCAAGGTATGTTCAAAGGCGCGAAGAGCTTCAACTCGCCGTTGACGTACTGGATCACCACGAACGTGAAGGATATGGACAGAATGTTTGACGGCGCATGGGATTTCGATCAACCTATGGACTTTTTGGACACTAGAAACGTCAAATACATGAACTACATGTTCAGAGACACGTTTATGTTCAACCAAAACATCAACTCTTGGGACATGCGCGGCGTCGTTTCCACCGAGTACATGTTTTACAACGCCACGAGTTTCAACTCGCCGTTGGACAAATGGGATGTCTCGAACAATAAAGTCATGGCACACCAATTTGAAAACAGCAGAGTGTTCAATCAAGACATCTCCAAGTGGAAAGTTGGCGCGGTAACGACCATGGAACGCATCTTTTGCGACGCCCCGAATTTCAACCAAGACATTCGCGGTTGGTTCGACATCATCTCGAAGAAAGCGAACACGAAAGACATTATCAACAACGGGACAAAAGCGTTCGTCAAACATTACAGCTGCGACGACACGAGCGATTTGTCCTCGTGCGTACCCATTGTCAGCCACTTGGAAGAATCCGATGGTTTCTTCGGTATCCCGAGATACGATCCTCGCACTTTGCAAGGTTTCGACGACTTGGAGTTTGGTGTAAACGACAACTACACGATGATGTTAGTTGGACAATCGCTTCCCGGCGTTGCCGTTGCCGTTTTTGTTTTGTTCTTCTCTTTCGTCTTCTGGCATCGACGACACTGGTTTGAATCTTGCTTTGGCCGAAACGCGTGTAACTGGACGCCGTTCTCCGGAACTGGTTTGTTCTTTGCGCGCGCGCAGTTGATTTTATTTGCCTTGATTGCCTGTCTCGGTTGCTTTCTCGTTTGGAACAAAGGTATGGCGTTGCAACAGGATATTCAAGTTATCGCGGACAGTATTTCCAACTCCACCGCGGAAATGAACGCGCAAAGCGTGCGAATTATCCAAGCTTTGGACGACGCGAAAATGTTCACCTACGAGGCGGAAACCGAAGCCTTGGCTTTGGCAGACACCATCGCGAACATTTCCGAAATCGACGGGAAGATGGAAGAGTACACGGAAGTTGGATTAGTCACCGCAGATGTCGCTTTGATTTTAGCCGCGGTGATGGGCTTGAGTGGCATTATTCTCGCGCTTACCTCTCTCGTCGGCAAATGGCGATGGTTTACGTACTTGACTGGATTTCTCACGCTTTCGCTCGTCGGTTCGTGGTTGTTCTGGGGTGTACTCACCGGTACGACGACGTTCTTGGCAGACTTTCAGTACGCTTCGGCAGACTACTCCGCCTCGCAAAAATTTGGTTACACCTTCGATTCGGATTTAGAAAACGCGTTGCCTTGCATGGATGGTAAAGACGTAGTTCAACTCATGAACACCGCGCGCATGTCCATCGCCGCTGGCGTATATCTGTACAACGATTTCATTCAAATGTACGATCCGAGGAAAACCTTACCGCTCATCGATCAAGAATACGATGGCGACGCAGAAGCCGCTTCCAAGTATTGCGCGTTTGATAGACCCGGGGATGATTATTACACCGCATTTTGCGACGCTTATCGCCGCGCGTTGATCCCGTCTGACACGAAGACGTACATCAAGACGCAAAGAGGTTATTTTAACGAAACTGCAGGAAGGAACCATAAGGTGAAGATTAACGAAGTTGGCACTATGTATTCTCGATGCCAATACGACTCAACGCAAGTTGCGTTGGTTGAGCAGTGCGGTAAGGAAGAACCGGCGCAAATTCCGGCCAACCTATTCGACGCTATGGTGAAGAACTCGGAAGTGATAATCACTTTGAAGGATCAAGAGTCGGACATCATGGCGTTAGCGACGTGTAAGATGGTTGCAGATGCTTTGGAAAAGTTAGAAGACTCCGTGGACGATGCGTTGGAGTCTATGAGCATAGTTTGGGGTGGGTGGCTCATCGCGGCGTGCGCCTTTTTGTTATTGTGGGGGTCCTCTTTGATCGTGATTGTCCGGTTACAAAACGGCAACACGGGAATTGATTCTATTCTCGATAGCGAGAAGGATGCCCTCTTTTCGGTGGCTGTACCGAAATTCAATAGCTATGGAACGGGATCAAAGTCTATGACGGAGAGTATAATTAGCGGTCAACAAGTGGTGTCGGAATCGGCGACGGACGCCAAATATAAGTATAAATTCCAAGCGAAACGGTGAGTTTCGTTGGAACAACGACGAGAATACTAATAGATAACCTTTAAAGTTTAGCAACGAAACAAATTTGTATTAACAAAAGTATTTATTCAAAGAACATTTATTTCCTTGTATTGTCTCTCTCTCTCTCTCTCTCTCTCTCTCTCTCTCTCTCTTTATACTCTTCTTCTGCGCTCACATGAATTCATGGAACGTGCGACTGATTACCTCGTCCTGGTGTGCTTTTGAGAGTTTGATGAACTTCACCGCATACCCGGACACTCGAATCGTTAAATTTGGATACTTTTCCGGATGAATCTGCGCATCCTTCAACGTTTCGCGCGACAAAACGTTCACGTTCAAGTGCATTGCTCCTTTCTCGAAGTATCCGGCCAAAAGCGAACCCAGATTTCCGGTGCGACTCGCGTCGTCTTTGCCCAAACTACCTTTGGTTATTGAAAAAGTATTCGAGATACCGTCCAAACACGCGCCGTACGGCACTTTCGCGACTGAATTAAGCGAGTTTAACGCACCGGTATTGTCGCGACCGTGCATAGGATTTGCGCCCGGAGCAAATGCTTCACCCAATCTTCGACCATCTGGCGTTGCCCCGGTGTTCGATCCGTACATGACGTTCGACGTGATGGTGAGAATCGACAGCGTATGCTTGGCGTTTTTGAACGCGGGCGTCTTGCGAAGCTTTTCGATGAATGTTTGCACAACCCACTTCGCGAGTTCATCCGCATCGTCCGAGTCGTTGCCGTACTTTGGAAAATCGCCTTTGATATCAAACGATGTAATTATCCCTTTCGTTTCCTTTTCATCGGAGAATATCGGACGAACTTTTGCGTATTTTATCGCCGAAAGTGAATCAACCAACACGGATAAGCCCGCGATGCCGAAAGCCATGTTGTATTCAGGTTCAGAATCCATCAGAGCGTACAACAAGCTTTCGTACGCGTATTTTTCGTGCGAAAAATGAATGACGTTCATGGTTGACACGTATAACTCGGCGATCCAATCCATGTATGTCTCGAAACGTTTCTTCACGTCCTCGTAATCGAGATGGATAAAATTTTCGTCCGTTTGGGCTTTCTCGGCGAGCGAGTCAAACAGCTGCGCGAGTTCTACGGGCGCGATTTGTTTACCAGAGATTTCATCTTTACCGTCATTGAGAGCGTACAAGAGAATCTTGGGTAAGTTGCATCGAGCGCCGAAAAATTGGGCGTCTTTACCGAGTCGCATACCACTGACGCAGCACGAAACGGTCGTATCGCAACTCCAGTTTTCGCGAAGGAGTTTGTCGTTGATGTATTGAACGCTACTACTCGCGATCGAGATATCCGTCGCAAACTTCTTAAACGGCTCGGGTAAACACTCGTCAAATAGAACCGTCATGTTCGGTTCCGGCGCGGCGCCTAAATTTACAAGCGTTTGCAAGAAACGATAGGAAGTTTTGGTCACCATGTGCTTCTTCGAGCCGCTAGCGTCGACTAAAACGCCGGCGATGGCGTTTGTCGCCCAAATCGGGTCGCCCGCAAAAATCTCATCGTACGCCTTTGGGCGCAGGTGTCTAACCAATCTCAGCTTGAGCACCAAGTTATCGATGATTTCTTGCGCTTCGTCTTCGCTCGCGAGCACCCCGGTGCGTAAATCGCGCTCAAAGTAAATATCTAAAAACGCATCGACTCTTCCGAAAGATATCGCCGCTCCATCGTTCGATTTCACCACCGCCAAGTACGCGAAATAGATCGCCTGCGCCGCTTCTTTAGCCGTCGTCGCCGGTTTCGAGATATTTTTCCCGTATAGTTTCGCCAACCCGTCCAACGAATGCAAAGCTCTGATTTGCATCGAAATTTTATCCTTCTTCTCCATGTTCGCCTCGTTCGCGTTCGAGATATCCAACCTCGCCGCGTCTCTCTGCTTCTCCTCGATCAACCGGTCTACCCCGTACAACGCGACTCTTCGATAGTCTCCGATGAGGCGACCGCGTCCGTAGCTATCCGGCAAACCCGTCAGCGCGTGACTCGATCGTACCAACCTCATCTCAGGCGTGTACAAATCAAACACGCACTCGTTGTGCGTACGCACGTTTTGCTCAAACACCTTCTTCGTGAACGGATCCATGCGTTCGCCTTGCTCTGTCAACGCTTTCTCGACAATTCGAATGCCTCCTTTCATCTTCATCGTCCTTTCCAGCATTTTCGTCGTTTGCAGGCCGACGATGACGGAATCGAGCAAACAATCGTCCGCGATGTACCCAACCCCGTGTGCTAAAATCGTCGAAGGCGTTTTCGAATCGCAACACAGAACGCCTCCAGACGCGATTTCTTTGTTTTGTTTCCTCTCCACTTCTTCTAACAAAGTTCTCGTTTTCTCTGTCGCCGAGGAAGGCACGAAAGTGCCGTCGAACGGGTCGTAGTTTTTCGCGATCCAATTCGCGACTCCGTCTCCGACGGGTACAGCATCAGGCGAAGTTGGGATCTCTCGAGGGAGCTTTTTCGTCGGATCGTCGAACCCCATTCCGCGCGCGCTTTTAAAGTGAGGAATATTTTGTATCTTGAAATGCTTCTCAAAAATACACGAAGGAAACTACTGAGATATAAACAAATAATAATGGAAAGCACAACTTTGATGATGAAAGAAGAAGAAGACAAAGACGAAGAGGATAGTCTGTTGTTGTCGCCACCGACGACGCAAACTCAACAACTGCTGGCGTTGAAAGGCGGCGCGAAACATTCCAGAGGCAACGTTCCTTGTTCGCACGGTGAACACTTTTCTTGCCATCTCCCAGACATCGAAGATGTGACGTTAAAGAACGAGTGGGACGAGACGGAAACGAGCGTAGACTTCTCTCCGAAGAATTGGGGTTGGATTCATTCCATCGACAGCATGACGAGCGTGGACGGACCAGGGCTGAGAGCGATGATTTTTTTCCAAGGGTGTCAAAAGAGATGCGCGTTTTGTTGCAACCCAGATTCGTTGGAGGAAAACGTTGGAAAGAAGATGGCAACAGAAGAAGTTTTCTCTGCTTTGGAAACGAAAATGACGTACTATCGAAAATCAGGAGGCGGAATCACCATGTCAGGAGGGGAATGCATGTTACAGTATCGTTTTGTAGTAGCGTTGGCGCGAGAAGCGCGCGCGAGAGGTTTGACTTCCATCATCGATACCGCCGCCGCCGGAAACGATATGATTTGGGACTTTGTCTTGCCGCACATCGACATGGTGCTCTTGTGTTGTAAAAGTTCTCACCCCGTTCGATACGGAAAGATAACAGGACGTCCAGAAAACTTCGGCGTCATGCTCGCGTTTTTGGCGAAACTGGAAGAATATAAAGTGCCCACTTGGTTGAGATTTGTCTTGATGTCTTCTGATGACGAAAAATTTCAAGATATCGTTACCGACGGCGAAGAAGAGTTACTCGGCGTGGCTGCTCTCGCAAAGATGCACAAAAGGTGCGTCAAAGGAGTCGAGATCTTACCGTACCATAACTTTGGCGCGTTCAAGTACAAAGAGATGAATATAGCTTATAAGTTGGAGCAGATGAAACCGCCATCTGATGAGGTCATCAGACGCGCGAAAAGAGTCATCGAAGGCGAAGGCGTAAAGGTCCTCTTGTGAATTTCTTTCATTGATTATCATCAAATTTGTTAGATTAAGGTGTTTTCATTAAAAATGCTTTCTTCTTTTACATACACGCACACACACACACACGGGCACACGCGCGATTCGCACTACTCCACGTACCTCTGCATCTCTGTTCACTCTTTCTTTGTATAGCTTCTCAATATTTATCTGTTTTTATCTTTTTCTTTTTGAAAACTTAACGACCCATTCTCTTTCGCAAAAAGCTTGGGATGGCCGATCGCCCACCTTCCGGCTGCTGTTGCGGCGGCGCTTGCTGATTCCCCCATCCAGAGGGCTCTTGTTCTTGTCGCGGTTCTTCTCTTCGTTGTTGTTGTTGTTGTTGTCTTTGTTGCGGCGGCGGCATTTGTGGTGGCGGCGGCGCGGCGGCTCTCGGGACTCTTTGTTCGCCCGCGTTCGATTGCGAAAACGGCGAAAATCCCGTCGCAATCAACGTGATAGCAACCTCCCCGTCCGCTAATTGCATGGTCGGGTTCACCACCGCCCCAAAGATAATCAGCGCGGAGTCGTCGACTAAATCGTAAATCACCTCCGCCGCCTCGTTGACTTCGTGCAACGTCAAATCCTTCCCGCCGGAAATGTTCCACACAATGCCAGTCGCTCGATCGATGCCCAAATCCAACAACGGTGACGAAATCGCAGCCGCTGCCGCATCTCTCGCTCTGTTCTTACCAGTCGCTCGACCAATACCCATCAAAGACGACCCGGCATCCGCCATCACCGCTCTCACATCCGCAAAATCGACGTTGATCAAACCCGGTAACACGATGATATCACAAATACCTCTCACTCCTTGTCTCAAAATATCATCCGCCAACAAAAACGCATCTTGCAACGGTAACGCGCCGTCCACCGTGGACAACAATCGGTCGTTTGGAATCACAATCAACGTATCCACGTTCTGTCTCAACCTCTCCACCGCCTCCATCGCTTGATTATACCTCTGTCTCCCTTCAAACTTAAACGGCATGGTCACAATCCCAACCGTCAAAATCCCCGCCGTCTTCGCGACATTCGCAACCACCGGCGCCGCTCCAGACCCGGTACCACCACCCATCCCGGCCGTCACGAATACCATATCCGAACCTTGCAACGCGTCCTCGATCGACTTCCTCGACTCTTCCGCCGCTTTCTGTCCAATCTCCGGGTTCGACCCGGCGCCGAGACCTCTCGTCAACGTCTCGCCAATTTGAATCGTGTTCGATTTCGGAACCGTGGACGACGTCAACGCTTGCGCGTCCGTGTTCACCACCCAAAACTCCACGCCTTGGATATCCGTTTCCACCATTCTGTTCACCGCGTTCGAGCCGCCGCCGCCGACTCCGATGACCTATATTTTTTTAATAAGAGCAGCGAGAGAAACAGTGAGCAAAAGTTTTTCAGAATAATATTTTCCTTCTCTTTTTGCCGAAAAGCACAAAAGCGTACGCACGAAAAAGCGCTTATGCTGCCTACACAAAAAATCACGACGTTCGTCGGACTTTTCTCGTCCGACTGTTGCATATTGCGAGAGGAGGAAAGAGAGAGAGACACGATCTCCCCCGAGAGAGAGAGGCACAAAAAAAAAGAACGATTTTGATCGAGAAAAACAGAAAAAACAAAACTTTTCCAATCGAATACGTTCGTTTACCTTGATGGAAGCGGCGTTGGACGGGACCAATTTCGGCGCCGCGGAAGCAGCAGGCGTCGTCGTCGACGCGGAATCGCCCTCATTCTCCGCGCGCGGAGTGATGCTAATTCTTCTGTGAATACTAATCAGAGAATAAAAGAGAGAGAGAAAATTTGCACCATCAGTGAGTCTATTGGCGGGAAAACGAGAAGAGAAAGAAAAAGAGAAAATAGCAAACCTCGACAAAATCTTTTGTGCGTACCTTTTCGTCGTCTTTATGCCGCTGCTCTTTCGGTGAAAAGGACGACGTGAACACACCGCGGTCGTCGATGCGCAGGAGGAGGAGGACACCAACGCGGATGTCATTTTGTGTGTGTGTGTGTGTGTGTATAATAAAACGCGCGCTTTAAAAGTGCTGGTGATGAGACGATGGATGAAAGCAGAGAGAGAGAGCGCAAAAACGCTTATTAGGGTTGAAGACCCTAAACGTTTTTCTCGGTTCCCTTCAGAAAAACGAAAGAAAAAAGCCGTTAGAGAAGAAGAAGAGGAAAAGACAATGTCGACGAAGAGAACGACGCAGACGACGAGAACGACGACTCTCGATGACGATACGAACGAGAACAACAACAGCGAGGGTGATGATAATAATAACAATGATGATGTTTTGTTCGAAGTGGACGCGATAAACTTGGAAATCACGAGGTGCGAGTTAGCGTTGTTGCGACACGAAAGATATGGAAAACGACGCGACGATGAACGAAGAAGACCAAAACAACGACGCTGGATGAACTCGAACGCGACGGTGTACCGAAAACCAAACGAGCGAGGAGAGAGAGAAGTGGTGCTGGACGAGAAGAAGTGCGCGTTTTCGGACGTACATCCTGTGAATAATAATGATATAAGACGACGACAAAGACCACGCGTTTTGGGGAACGAGATGACCACCAAAACCAACAGACACTCGCTGGAGGAGATACTGAGAAAAGCGGTGGAAGAGAAACAATCGACGTGTACGTTTCGTCCGGAAACGATCGCGAAAGCATTCACGGAGGAAGATGTGGAACGGAGAAAAGCGAGGCGGGAGCGGTTGCTCCAATCGAGATTGGATATCGTGCGCGCGAGAGAAGCGGCGAAGAGAGAGGCGGAGAAGGCGGCGTTTGAGAAGGAGTGCACGTTTCGACCGAAAATTTTAGGAATGAAGAATAAGAAAGAAGAAGTAAAAGATACGGATGATGTGGTGAGCGTGAGCGATCGGTTGTATGTGGAAGCGCGTGTGCGAGAGGAACGTTTACGAGAGCGTCGCGAACGCGAGGAAGAAGAAGTTCAAGAAGAGTTTCGACGCGCTTCAGCGAGGAAAGCGACGAGTTCTGCCTCTTCTCCTTCTCCAGGGATGCCAATGCACGAGCGATTGAAAGAGTTGTCCGAGAAACGAGAACGCGTGATGCGCGAGGCGGCAAAGAAAGCCGACGAGGCGTTTCGAGAGGCGCACACATTCAAGCCGTCAAAGATGCGAAGCACGAGTGAAAGATTAGCCGCGCTCGCGAATCGACGAAAGAAAGAGGACGATACGGGAACGCTGAAACCGAAAGCGACGAGAACAAGTGTTGATATCGAAAGCGAGGAAAGATACGAAAACGGCGGGAAATTCTTCATCTCTGCAAACTCGGAAAAAATTATGCGCAAAAACATTCAAAACGGTAAAATAGGCGAAGGCTTCCTGGAGCGACAATACGAATTCGCCTCGAGAATTCGCGCGAAGCGAGCGGATAAAAATGCGTTAGACGAACAACTGTTTGAAAACGAATGCACGTTTTCTCCAAAGATACACTCGTCGTCGACATCGTCAGAGAAATACCACCAACACTACTACGAGACGCAAAGTGAACGCGCCCGCCGACTGGCGATTACCGAGGCGCAAAACATGCACGAACGCGCTGAAAATATGCGCCGAGAACGCGACGAACAATTCACGTTCGTACCAACAATAAACAATAAATCGAACTTCATAGCAAACGCGACGAATCTAGACGAACTCGCGAGTTCCAAATCTAGAGATTTGGAGAGAGAAGCCTCAAAGCGAGTACACGAAATGGAGACGTTGAAGGAGTGCACGTTTAGCCCGCACGTGAACCAGAAAACAGACGACGCGGATTTTCTTCTCGCCGTGAGTAAGAAATCCGGCAGTTACGGTAAATACGACGCAGATACAATCACGAACCGCGTGAAATCAGAAAAAGAAACGCGCGAGTATTACTTGGAACGAGCCAGACGCGAACACGCGTTTGAAGAGCGCAAGACGTGCACGTTTTCACCACAGATCAAAGCCGAAATCGGCATTACGAATCCGCACGTCCCCGCGGAAGAGATCGTCAAAGGCATCGATAAGTATTACGATAACGTCGAAAAAGCGACGAAAATGAAAGCTGAGAAAGAGAGCAGGAGGCAAAAAGTCTTCTTAGAAAACGTCTCGCAAATAGACGTGCGACATAAAATCACGAAACCGAAAGAGTTCAACTTTGCTCGAAACCAGACGCAAAGATTGAGAGAGAAGGCGGAAAAGTTGGAAAGGGAAAAAATGAAAAGAGAAATGAAAGAGTGCACGTTCCGACCGAAAATTAACGATTATTATCGTCCGACGAGAAAGAAGAATGACTTGGTTGCGGCAACAATACCTTCTTAAGACAACAAATGTAGTAATAACGTCAAGGAAACGCGGCGATGAGCGGCTTCAATTCTACTATTCTAGAGCTATTTTGACTATTGACTATTTTTTCCAACTTCCTAACGTTCTCCGAAGTGCTTCCGAGCGAATTTTTGGTCGTCTCCACGCACAACGCGGCGACTTTCGAGCCAAACGCAGCGGCGTCGACGTTTTCTTTGAAATTGAATTTGACCTTTGACGAGGAGGCGAGTTTGAATACCACACCGGCTACAAAAGCGTCTCCGGCGCCAACCACGGAGTAAGTGCTTGTGCCGTTCACTCTCTCCGCTTTCACGTGCGCGTATCTCGTCTTACCGCTCTCGCCACAGCTAGACGATACAATCGAGCCTAGTTCGCCGAGCGTCAAAAAGACAACCTTCACGCCGTGCGAGTGCAAAATTTGCAAATCTCCAGCTAACACGTTTAAAGCCTCCTGCGCTGAAGCGAACTTCAAATGTGGATTAAACGGACAAGGCGACGGTGGCGAGCCGGGCGCCAACGATCTTCTTAAAGCGTTTGCCATCTCGCGAAGCTCTTTCGCGTTCGGCGATGTCGCGTCCACCACGTTCACTATAGATGCAATCTTTACCGACTTAGTCACGCTCGTAGGTTCGAAAAATACATACTCGTTTTGTTCATCCTTACCACTCACGATGTTCCTTAGGGATTCCTCGGACAGATTCGCATCGCACACCACGAAGCGACTTTGGCCCTCGCCGATTCGAGACGACGACCGAACTCTCCCGATAGGTATCTCCACATCCGCCACGTCTGCCACGCACGCGAACAGCTCCCTCTCTCCATCCTGGTCGTCTAACAGAGCCACCACCGTGGACGTTCTCGAACTAGAATCCATCTTCACGTCTTTCACGTCCACGCGTAACTCCCGCTGTAACTGTTCGACCATTTTTCTCCCAACGTCATCCTCCCCTATTTGAGAGTGCATGTGGACACTCAACCTGTTCTTGTTCCTTCCCGCGGAAGAAGACATCCATATTGAAACTAAAGCGCCAACCGTTTCGCATATGTTCCTCCCAACGCCTCCTGGAGTGTGCACGCACGACCCTTTCACCGAAGTTCCTCTTTGCATTGCTGTCGCGTTCGTCTTTGTATTCCTTTCGCTTTGACATTGGATATCCATAACAATCGCTCCAAACACGTGTATCGCGGATGATTCTGACGACGAGGACGAATTCGATGATGAACTCGCCGCCGCGGTTAGATTCATAAACGCGCGAGAGAAATGCTCGATGCGTCGTCGTGAAGATAACGATGCAATATCATCATCGAGTCGCTCTCGTCGCATGATGGTGGGGTCGTAGGACTCTTTTTTGTGAAGGACTTTAGGGGTTGGAATAACTCAATGAATAAATACTGAATGGTATGTCTGTGTACATTAAAAGGTGTATCGGTCGTTACTAGGCATGCATGAGTGCGTGTTCTTGTTGCAATCGGTGTTTTCATAAGCAGAGAGAAGCATTAATAGTTTCTTATGCACGGGTCTCTGCATTGCATGTGGACGTCGTCAATCGCGCGTAAAGTCTCTTCGCTCAACGTAACGCGTCCCGGTTCGAAGGCGTCGATGTCCTCCTTCAACTGTTCCATGGTGGTCGCGCCGATGATGGTGCTTCCGACGTACTGACGCGTCGCGCACCAGGCCAAAGACATGGCAGTTAATGACACTCCGGCTTTTTCGGCAATCTCGGCGTATTTCTTCGTGGCGATTTGTGAAGCTTCGTTGATGTATCGATCTTGAAACGTAGGGAATTCGGTAAAGCGCGCTTTTTTCGGTTTCGCGCCGTTTAAATACTTGCCACTCAAAGCGCCACCAGCTAACGGCGTCCACGGCAACAAAGAAATATTGTGATGACTCGGCGCGCACGTCTCCGCTAACTCCGTCTCGTACGATCTGTGCAACAAACAAAACGAGTTTTGAATGCTCACCGGTCTCGGCACGCCGAGCTTATCGGCGACTCGCACGAATTCGCACACGCCGTAACTCGTTTCATTCGACAACCCGTAACTCTTAATCTTCCCGGCATCTAATAACTCTTTCAACGCTAACACCGTCTCCTCGAACGCGACCGGCGCAAACTTCCCGTCCCTCTCTTTCCTTCTGTCGTACTCGCACGACCCGAACAAAGGGATGTATCTATCCGGCCAGTGTAACTGGTAGACGTCTATGTAATCCGTTTTCAACCTTCGTAAAGAAGCATCGCACGCGCTCAAAATGCTCTCTCTGTCCAACCTCGTGCTCATCTTTTCCTTTCCAGCAGGTTCTGTCCTCATTTTCGGAATATCGCTCGCCTCTATAAACCCAGCCACTTTCGTCGCCACGATCAATTCTTTCCTCAACTCTTTATTCCGTTCGATCCATTTCCCGATGATTTTCTCCGTGTTCCCAGCCACCCACAACGCAGAGCTCGACGGCACCGGATACAACTCCGCCGTATCGATAAAGTTCACCCCGCGAACTTTTATCGCGTAATCGAGCTGTTCGAACGCTTCTTCCTCGGTATTCTGCACGCCCCACGTCATCGTCCCGAGGCACACGTTCGTGACTTCGATGGTGGAGTTCCCGAGCGTGATTCG
>Ga0209505_1001651_pt1 | contig 15093 bp, 11 predicted proteins | sample COGITO_mtgs_1103_2_FD_184794 | JGI IMG/M metagenome (GOLD analysis project Ga0209505, IMG submission 184794) | Pelagic marine microbial communities from North Sea - COGITO_mtgs_110331 (SPAdes) (version 2) | ecosystem: Environmental > Aquatic > Marine > Epipelagic ... | reverse complement strand
AGTAAAGGCACGGCGACGGCAATGGCTAACCCTACGGTTAATTCGTTCCACGGCCCAGTGCCGACGTATTCGTCGCCTTGCCACTTGTCCGAATACAAATCGGGGCGCTCTTTCTCGCCTTGCGAAGGGCGAGGTATTCTCGCTTTTGAAGGCGGTTTTGTCGAGGGAGGGGCTACCGATGACGACGACGAAGGAGACGACGACGACGACGAAGTCATCATCGCGCGTCTGATCTCATCTTCCTCAATTTGTTTCCTCTCCTCCTCCTCTTCGTCTCCCGCTCGCAACGCTTTCGCGTATTCAACCATCTCCCTCGTAATCGACGCCTCCTTCTCAAACGTCAACTGAATATCGTACGCTCTCGTCGATCGAATCGCATCCATCGCTCGAACAAAAGTCACGTTCTTCGGTATCTGCCACATCTCTGCTTTATCCACCGGGTCGGTAATCGCCACCAATCGCATCCCCGGTTTAATCCCTTTTCTTTCCGCTTCCGAGTCAAACGCAACCCCGGAGACGAAAATCGCTCGATTTTCGTCTCCAATCGCGAGCGAATCCCACTGAATGGCTCTGCGAGCGACGATCGTTTCAACTTCCACCGTGAAAATCGTTTCTGTTTCTGTCGTTGTTTCTTTTTTTATTGCTTTACTGTTGTTCTTGTCTTCTTCTTCTTCCGATGATGATGATGATGATGATGATGATGCCATCGTATCCACATCTCTCCTTCGCAATCCTTTCGCTTTTGTGAACGTCGTCGTCGTCGCGTGACGACAAAAAAAACCACCACCACGACCACCAGAACAAAGCGACGAGGTCGCCATTCTCGCCGTCGCCATTCTCTCACTCCTTCTCTCTCTGTCTGTCTGTCTCTGTCTTTGCGTCGCAGAGTCTGACGAGTGCGTCGAGCGTTCTTCACTCGGGTCTCTGTGTCATTTAGTGTTTCATTTAACACCCTAAATTTTGAGACGCTTTGCTTTGGATTTCAAAATTTCCCTCGAGACGCTTCTTAAAACTAAAGAATACGCGCGCGCGTTTAAGAGAGAGAGAGAGAGAGAGATGACGACGACGATTCAGACGATGATTTCATCCTCCTCCTCTTCGTCGTCCTCAAAGTCGCTCCTTTGTTGTTTTACGTCTTCGTCTTCAAAGTCGTCCTCATTTTCGAGAAGAAGTAATACGAGTAACGCAGTTTTCGCGTCGAGAAACGTTCACGACGAACGAGATTTTCATCATCGTGGGAAAAGCGGCAGTCGTCGTTGCCGCGGCAAAAACATCGTCAGAGCGTCGTCGTCGCCCGAACAACAACAACAACAACAACAACAAGTAAACAAAGAAGTCGAGCGGTACATGGCGAGAGGAGTCTCCGCGTCCAAAGAAGACGTGCACAAAGCGATACAAAACGTCAGCAAAGGATTGTTTCCCAAGGCGTTTTGTAAAGTGGTTCAGGATATCGCGATGGACCCGGAATATTGCACGTGCGTCCACGCGGACGGCGCGGGGACGAAATCATCGCTCGCGTACGCGTACTGGAAAGAGACGGGAGATTTGAACGTGTGGAGAGGCATCGCGCAAGACTCTGTGGTTATGAATACGGATGATTTGTTGTGCATCGGGTGCGCGGACGATATATTGTTGTCGTCGACCATCGGGAGGAATAAAGGATTGATTACCGGGGAGGTTTTGACGAATCTGATCGAAGGAACGGAGGATGTGTTGAAGACGATGCGAGAGTGTGGGGTAGGGATTACGAGCACGGGAGGAGAAACCGCAGATCTCGGGGATTTGGTGAGAACGGTTGTGGTCGATTCCACCGTGTGCGCGAGGATGAAAAGAGAAGACGTGATTTCGAACGATAAAATCCAAGCCGGAGATATCATCGTCGGGTTTAGCTCGTACGGGCAAGCTTCGTACGAGACGGAGTATAATGGCGGGATGGGATCGAATGGGTTAACCAGCGCCAGACACGACGTGTTTGCGAAATCTGTCGGCGAGAAGTATCCGGAGACGTTTGATCCAGCCGTGCCGGAAGATTTGGTGTATTCTGGGAAGTATCAGTTGACGGATATCGAGCCAGAAACTGGGATGACGGTTGGAAAACTCGTCCTGTCGCCGACGCGAACGTACGCGCCGGTTGTGCGAGCGATTTTGGACGAAGTTGGCGAGAAACGAAAAGAGGAAATTCACGGCATGGTGCATTGCTCGGGAGGCGCGCAAACGAAAGTTTTACACTTTGTCGACGACGGGTTACAGATTATTAAAGACGACATGTTCGACGTTCCTCCGTTGTTTCGGTTGATCCAAGAGTGCTCAAACACGGATTGGAAGGAAATGTATAAAGTGTTCAACTGCGGTCACAGGCTGGAGGTGTACGTTCCGTCGGTCGGCGTCGCGAATAGATTGATCGAGTGCGGGAAGAAGTTTAACATCGACAGTAAAATTATCGGACGAGTGGAAGAGAAGAGCGGGAAGAGCCAAGTGACGGTATTGAGCGAGTACGGCGAGTTCGTGTACGACCCTTAATGCGACGACGACGACGACGACGACGGTTATTTTTATGTACCGTTATTATTATTGATGTTGTTGAGAGAAAGAGAGAGAGGAACGAGAACTCTTGCGTTATGTCATAGTCATGCAAAGACTCTACTACACGTAACGCATATGCTTATATTATTATATCTCGCACGCAACAAATTAGTATTATTATTATTATTATTAAACGACGGATTGCGCGGACCCACCGGTTGGTTTCTTCTCCTCGCCTTCCTCGATCTCTTTCAGTCTTCGAAGTTCTCGTCTCCTCTTCAACTCCTCGATCGGGACCCCTCTCAACTCGCTCCTATAATACACCAACCAATTCGCCGCTTGCGCTCGTCTCGTCATGTTCGGCGTCAACCCTTCCATTTTAAACCCTTTCCACCCTAACGGTTTCAACTGTTCTTTCAACCCGTTCTTATATTCGCTCGAGACCGATCTCGTCAAGCTCGCGCACGCTTCCTTCACCGGTTGGTCGATTTCCGGGTAATACTTCCTCGTCACCCCAATCACATCCGGCGGTTCTGGAAACCGTTTCGCCCAGTTCGGGAACACTTTATTCGATACTCGCCACGTTTCTGTCGCGGTTAACGTCTCCGGGTCGAGCTCTATCGTCATTTCGTATCCTAAACACCGCCAGACGAGTTTGTTCACCTCCTCGTCTGAAATCTCGGATTGGACGATTCGTAACAGAACTTCGTTCCGAATCGGATCTAACTCGCCGTCGTTCTTTGAAGGGTCCCACGGTTCCGCCCCCGGGGAAAATCCATCATCTCCAGACTTCTTCAGAGAGGAGGAAAAAGAGCGACGAAAAGATGATCGTTTTTTTACGAAAGGCGGCTCGTTGCGACGAAAGCCTTTTGGGCTCGTCGTTGTTCGTCTCTGCGAGAACATCTTTACATCATTTAGGGGAAAGTTTTGCCGAACATTCGCCACTCCAAAACGCGTTCGTTCGTTCCAAACGCGCGCGGCGTAAAAGTCTTCCATCACGCGCGCTTTTTAACGCATCATCACTCGCAGAAATACCAACCCATCGCGCTCGAGAAAGTAAAAAATGAGAGTCACGTTCGCGTTCGTCGCGTCCGCGTTGGTCGTCGCTTTAGTCTTGCGTACGCTGAACTATTTCAGCGATAAGAGGAACAACCCGGTCTCGGTGAAAGCGCAAGTGTTTCTCTCCTGGACTCTGAGCGTTTCTATTTTAACCTTAGTCCCCTTGGACGTGGGGTACGCTCTGTCACAAATGGGAAACGATGAAAACGGAGGAGCGCACGAACGAACGGACGATGGCAACGTGATGACACACATGTGGGGGGTGACGTACTGGTCGACTTTTTTACTCACGTGGGTGATTTTACCGTTGCACCAGATTTACGAGGACAGCGGAGACTTTACGTTCGCGTCGAGATGTTCGACCGCGCTGAGAGAAAACGTGGTTTTTTACCTCGTTTTAGTTGGGATTTTGGCAATCGGCGCGACTGGGTTACTGTTTTTCGGGTCGCTGGATGCGTCGAGTTTGAGCGCGTACGGTATCGTCGTCGCCAACGCGTGGGGTATTTCGACGGGTATTTTACTCGTCGGGTACGGATTAGTCGAAGTACCGCGAGCGTTGTATAAGAGATCGTTTTTGGACGACCGACCGACGAGGGCGTATAAAAGAGTCGCGCACGTTTCTAGGAGTTTGCAAGAAGCGCACGAAGATTTGAAGAAAGTGTGCAAAGCGGTCGCGACGACGGCGAGGGTGATGCCGAGAAGGCACGAGTTGAGATGGGCGATGGATATCATCGAAAGCGAAGTGCCGGACGCAGAAACATTGAGAATGGATAATAATAATAATAATAATAATAATAACGGGGGAGGACCGTCCTCGTCGTCGCCTATGCATGCAACAGGAACGAGTAGTAGTAGAAGAGGGTCGTACGGGGAAATGAACGCGATGGGGGTGATGATGGACGACGACGACGACGACGCGATGTTAGATTACGATTACGATTTAGAGAAAGACTTAGCGAGGTTAAGAAGACGATTGAAGCGATCTTTGCGAGTGTACAGACGAACACGAGCGCAGTACGTGGAAGCGGTGGAAGACGCGTTCCAAGCCGAAGCGACGTATCAAACGAGTAAATCTGCGCACGGAAGATTGATCAAACCTCCATCCGCCAGTGGAGGCATAATTTCGCAAGATTTATTACAGAATGGATCTGCGTTACGAGACGGTGGCGGCGTATCGTCGTCCTCGTCGCCCTCGCCATCAATCAGAAGCATAAGAGACTCGATTGAAAAATTTTACAGGTGCACGTTTGAACCGATGACGTGTAAAGTCTTGGCCTTCTCTTTCGCCTTTTTGTCGTTGGCGATTATTTTAGCCGAGAGTACGATTTGGACGGGAGACGCGTTAGGTGAGCACGCCACTCTCTCCTTATTCGGCGTCATCGTAGAACGCAACGTGAATAACGTTTTAACTTTACACATGGCAATTTTCGTGCCTTTGTTTTACGTGTGTTTTTGCGCCTACTTATCGCTCGGTCGATTGGGGATGTTTTCGTTCTACACGTTGGTACCGTACGGAACGGACAGTTTATCTTTGTTATTCAACGCGTCGTTGGTGTGCAGATACTCCGCGCCGTTGGCGTATAACTTCTTAGCGCTGTTGCCGGTGTTGTCTCGCCCATCGGTGCCTCCGACGACGTTCGCGAAGAAAATGGCCGAACACATTCCGGAAGCCGCGCAGAGGTTTAACACGATCGTTCCTGGATTTTTAGCCATTTATTGCGCGTTGATTGCCTTTGATGCGTTCGATGGCATTGCCGGTTACGGATGGAAAATTTTGTGTTGTTGCTGTCCCGCTCGGTTAAGAGGAGGCTCGAGCGGTCGAAGCAGTTTGCACCATCGAACTTCAATCGGCTCCGACGGGTTCGGCTCGAACATGATCGGCGACCAAAACGCGTTTCACTTCGCATCCGCTAAAGACGAAGAGATGGAAGACGACAGTCTCGGGAGGTCCATAGTCGACCGCGAACGCGCGGAAATTGTCGAAGGCGGTCGATTAGGGTGCGCCAATCCGGAATATTACTTCGACGAACCGTCGCCGAGCAACGCGAGAGCGCGCGGGAGTAAAAATTTCTCCTCTTTTACCAGAAACCTGGAAGAAGAACAAATTAGCATCGACGACGACGAGGACAGAGGAGGAGGAGGAGCAGGAGGACGTAACTTAGAAAGCGTAAATTTACTCTCTGGAACTGGCGTGGGATCATCGTCTTCTCCGTCTTCACACGCCAACCGAGACGAGCGATGGGCGCAATCCAAGGAGCGATTGAAACAAGCCACCGCGCGCGCCACCGCGGTCAATAATAACAAAGAACCCGGAGCAAAACAAACCGCGCACTTAGACTCGATGTTCTCCGGCTTACGACCACCGGCTTCGAAACGATAATACTACACTACTACTACTAATTACATTCTACCGGTACTGCGTTCTATTCTATTTTCGCCAGCGCGAAGCCGTCCACGTACACTTTCCCTTCATCCTCCGCGCATCTCACCTTCGTCTCAAACTCGACAATCTTACCACCTCGCGTCTCCTTAACTTTCCTCACCGTCGCCGTCACTCTCGCGCCGACCGGGCACTCGTTTCGAAACATCGCCGTTTGGCGCAAATATTTCGCCCCTGGAAACGTGCTTCCCACTATCGCAGGGAACATCGAGACCAACAACGCCCCGTGCACGATGTTATCAGTAGTAGCAGTACGACTCACGTGAATTGGATTTGAATCGCCGGTTATCTTTGCAAATTGCTCCACGTCTTCTCGCGCGAACGTTCGCGTCTTTGAGAGCACGAGCGGGGCACGTTTTGCACCGTCCTTTTCGTTCGCAGAATTGGATTGAAATCGCTTCGCCGTCGCGTCGTCGCGCGTCTTTCCTCTTTGCGCTTCTCTCGACGATGACAACGACGAACGCATCGACGTCCTCGTGCAAAAACGCGAGGAGCAAAAATGGAAGCAGAAAAGGGTATACCCTCGCCTCGAGGCGCGAGGAAGCATATCGAATACTTTTTGTCGTCGCGACGAGTGTTCCACGCAGCGCGTCGCGGTTGTGATGACATTTTAATTGACCTTTTCCCGCCACGGTCGAACATCTTCATTTGTACGCGCGAGGGAGGCGAGACTCGTCTTCTTTCTCCGTTCAAATGCGGACCAACGCGAAGCAAACGACTCGTCCTCCTTCGTTTCATCGTCGTCGTCTCGACCAAATCGTTGTCGTTCAAAAGAAAGAGGGGGAAGAGGAAGACGAGGAAGGAGAGCGGAAAACACGGAAACGAAGAATCTCATCCGAAAGCGCAGACGCGATGCGAAAGCGAAGCACGAAAGCGAACACGAACGAAGAGAAGACCAACAAAAGAGGCACACAAAAAACATACTTCGTCGCGAGGAAAAACGCGGGAATGTCGAACAACGTGTTCAATCTGTATCATCACGATCGCGTCGAACACGCCTCGGAAGAGGAGGAAGAGGAAGAGGAAGAGGAAGAATCCATCGCCGCTTCCTCGTGGGAAAAAGCATCCACCGAAGGAGAGGAAGACACAGAGGAAGAGGAAAATTTTACGCCGCCGCGCAAAATTCGAGAAAAGAAGCGCAAACACAGGTTCCGATGGGAATGCGTTCGTTTGAGCTGGAAATCTTTGGTCGATGCGTATTACGTTTCTGAAACGGAGGAGGAAACGGAGGAGAAGGACGCGATGCCGGGACGAGTGTTTATAGCGATTCCGGGACGGGCGTGGATGATGAACTCGAACGAGGAGGATCCGGAGGGCGAGAACGACGACGACGAGGATTTGCGGAGCGAATATTCAGGAGAAGAGGAAGAAGAAGAGGAAGACGAGAATGCGAAGGCGCTGAGAAGGACGCGCGAAGACTGCGCGAAGTTTTCGAAAGAAGTCATCAATCGCATCGTGTTTGGCGTCGCGTGGAAGAAAGTACACGAGAACTGTTTGGGTACGACTACTACTAATAATACGATCACTTGGAGCAAGTATAATCGAGACCCGTTGGATACGATGAATACGGACGAGTACGAGGAGGACGTGTACGAGAGAGAGTTGCACGCGAAGGCGAGATTCGATCGACGGTGGGTTTTGGAGGAGAGGGTGAATTGGTTAAACTCGTTTCGTAAAATAGTGAGAAAGTTTAGGGAGGAATCGTTCGGTATCGTCGGCGGTAAGAGTCGAGGTGGTGAAGAAGAAGAAGGAGGAGGAGAAGGAGATGGAGGAGAGAAGAAGAAGAAGAAGGAGAAGAGCGACACGAGTTTGGGTTTGCAAAAAGCGTTGGTGGAAGACGCGGTGTTTAGAGACGCCGCGATGCAAGCGACGCGGAAGTGGCCTTTACCGGTTGAAGGAGAAGAGAAGGCGTTCCCGATGTACGACGAGTGGGCAGAGAAGGAAGATCCAAAGAAGAAGAAGAAGAAGAAGAAGAAGCAGAAGAAGAACAAGAAGGAGGAAGCCGAAAACGATGGAAGAGGAAAAGCGAGGAAAATAGACGACGAAGACGTCGTAATCATCGAAGAAGAGGACGACGACAAGGAGACGAAGGATCTGGTGCGACTGGTTCAAAATATAAAGCGTAAATTTGGTTCGCCCACTACGAGAGCGCCAGGACCGAGCGAAAGACTACACGAGACACCAGCAGAGAGAGCGAGTGCAGTTATCGCGCGAGATTTATCTTCTCTCGCGATAAACTTAGAAAACTACAAGCGCGCGTTGATTATCTTGATCAAATGCGTGAATGAAGAGAGCGCGAGCTGGGAATCGGCGGAGCAAGAGCTGATAGCGAGAAGAGCGTTGCGACGTCAAATGCAATATTCCTATCCCGCCAATCCGCGTAAAGACGAGTTAAAGAGAGAACTCGTAGAAATTCGAAAGAAACGCCTCGAAAATCTCAGATTACAGTCGAGGAACGAGTTCGATTCGGAGAGATACATGGCGGAGCTCTTAACCGAAGAAAAAGAGAAAGAATGGAAGAGGCAAGAGTTGCAGGAGAAGGCGATGGCGACGCCGCAACATTCAACCTACAACGCGGAGCCAATGACCTGGTTTCCTGGCGTTCAAAACATTGGAAAACAAGATGGAAGTAAAAGTAATGATAAAAAGCAAACGACGACGACGACGAAGAAGAAGAAGAAGAAGAAGCCAAAAGAGCCGAAAATCTCGACGAAGAAGGCGAAAAGAGTCCAAAAGAAAGAGAAGAAAAAAAAGGAAACGGAAGAGGAAGAAGTCGTTACCGGGAAAATAGAACTCGAGCACTTAGCTCCGGGCATGTCCATCGAAATCGACTCGGGAGATCCCGAGGACCCGTGGTGGGGAGAAATCGTTCGATTGAAAAAATCCGACGCGTCGATCGAGTCGAAAGACGAAGACGAAGTGGAGATCACGTGGATCGTCAAAAACTCGAAAGGTAAATACGAATATTTGAAAGAAAAAGGAGGTCGGGGTCGCCAAAATGACGTCATCAATGTCTACTCGATTAAAGAGTGCGGGTTTCACTTGCCGTGCGCGCAAGCGTCGCAGAAGAAACGGCAAAACATCGCCGCCAAAAGGAGCGAGCCGCCAAAAAAGTAACGTCCGCTCGATTCTTCGCGAGAGCGTTGTTAAAGGTTTCACTTGACGCTTGAACACAAAAACACACGCACACACACGCGCGTACACAGAGCACTACTACGCGCAAAACAAAGCAAAACAATGCTCAGAAGAAACACGTCGTCATCGTTCGCATACAAAATCATCCGTCGCGAAAGCTTTAAAGTTGTTAAAAATTTCCTCACTTAAAATGCTTCCGTTATGTATGACTCCTACGAATTCAGCGCAAAATCGTGCGGTTGTTTTCTCCGTCAACAACAAAAGCCTTTCCGCGAGGACGACGAACTCGACGAGACTGACTTTTACGACAAAAACGACGACGCTTCGTCGTGGCAGCAGTAATACTAGCAGGAGCAGCGTCGCGGGTAGGTTTTCTCGTCGTTCTTCTTCTTTGAATTCTTCATCCGCGTTGGGGAGAAAAATGGTCAATTTTGCGGTGAACGAAGCAGATGGAGAAGCAGAGGACGACAGAGACGAGGAGGCGTTCGAGACGGACGAGGAGAGAAGATTTAGCGCTGCTTTTTCTTCGTCCTCGTCGTCTTTTAAAAACGACGACGGGGGTTTTCAACGGCAGCGGCGAACTGGACGGCGGCGGCGAAAATTGAAGAATTCGTTGGACTTTGAAGACGATATCGAGGAGGAGGAGGATGTCGGAACGGGAAGAGGAAGAAGAGAAGAAACAGAAGAAAGAGACGACTACGACGAACGACGACGAGGAAGAGGAGACGGACGACGGGGACAACGGGAGCGAGAACGACGACGACGACGGTCTTCATCGTCATCGTCTTCTTCTTCTTCTTCGTATTCTTCGCCGGCGCTTCCGAACGTGACTTTACTCACCAACGGCGAAACGGAAAAGTGCCTTCCCATAGCGGCGACTTCCAACCAGTACGGATACTTTTGGGGCACCACCGATGCCGCCGTGCAACGCGTCGCTATTTCTTTGCTCGGCGTCGTTTTATGTTCGACTATTAATGATTTTGAAATCGGGACGGCGTTGCAAGTGCCGTTCGCGACATTTTTTCTCTGGGCGCCCATCGCGTTGGCGGCGAGAAGGAACGCAGCCGCGCGCGCAGGCGAATTCGTCGGATTGTGGAGAGCGCGAGTGAAAGACATCGAAGTCGTCCCGGTCGTTGCGAAAACCTTCGAGAACGCTCGAAAAAAATCATCGTCGCGGGGACGAAGAAATACTCGAAAAACGACGAGCGAGATGCTCTTGATTGATTTCATCGACCCAATCTCCTCGTTCGAAGTCTCTTTTCGCATACCAAACGAACGCAGATACGACGACGTGCAAATAGGAGACGCGTGCGAACTCATCGTCTCCTCGGACGACGATTTGTTCCGAAACTTTGTCGCCATTCGGGAGGCGTACGTCCCCGAGTTGGACGTTTGGGTCGGCGAGTACCCTTTTCTGGACAGAAACGGGTTCGTCTTGGTCTCCAAAAGAGTCTCAAACAACTAGAGAGCGAGAGAAAGAGAGAGAAAGACAAAAGATGTTCAGATAGCTCACAGTTGTAGTCAAATGTTTAGAGAGCGTTTAGAGCGTTTTTACCATTTTTCCTCCCTCACAAAGAAAAGTTCGTTACCGAGAAAAACTCACTTTAAAGAAACAACCAAAGATGTCTAACGAAGATAAATCTCTATCTCTCGCCCGCGAGCGAAAAGCATGGATCGGGTACGATTTCGCGAACAGCTGTTACGCCACCGTCGCCATCGCGACGTTCTTGCCGTTGGTGTTAAACGCGTACGCGGAGAGTGAAGCGTGGCGAGGGAAACTGAAACCGAAAATGTGTTCAACCTTGGACGTAGAATACAGCGAGAAATGTTTGGAGTGTCGAGTTGGAGAGGGGAATTTGCTCTGTTCCGGTGAGGCGTTTTGGTTTTGTGGTCGCGTTGAATCGATTTATCTCTTTTAGAACGCGTAGAAACGCATCAGCCGCTCGCGTTTGTATGCTCTTTTGAATTCTCTCTCTCTCGCTCTAAAGGAGCAGAGGAAAGATATTTTGTGTTCTTTCTCGCTCACATCTCTCTCTCTCTCTCTCTCTCTCTCTCTCTCTCTGAAATCGGATACGAACAGGTCCGGGATTGAATCGAGAAAACTGCGAAGACTTGGAAACTGTGCGCGTTTCCGGCGGGTTTCGTCCGTCCTCGTTCGCGTTCGTGATTATCAGTTTCAGTTGCGTCTCGCAGTTGCTCGTGTTCGCCTTGTACGGGGCGAGAGGGGATACCGGGTACCGGAAGAAAGGGTTGAGGATGACGACAGTTTTAGGAGGCGCGAGTTTGCTCGTGTTTGCGGCGTTCAGCGAACGACACGCGGGGTATAAGCACGTGTTGGCGGCTATATTAGCGGTGTTTAGCAACACCATGTACGGGCTGTCCGTTATTTTTTACAACAGCTACTTGCCTATACTCGCGAAAGAGAGCGAGGCGATTTTATCGGAAGGGAAGGAGGAAGATCACGATTACGAAAACGAATTGAGCACGAAAGGGTACGCGGCGGGTTATTTAAGCGGCGTTCTCGGCTTATTGTTATCGCTGGTCGTTTTGTTCCTCTCTGGTGGTTCCGACGAAGACGCGAGCGATAACAAAGCGTCTTCGGCGTTTCGCTGGTGCATCGTCTTGGCCGGTGCTTGGTGGTTAGGTTTCGGCGTGTACTTTTGCGAAAAATTAAGAGACGACGAAGTAAATGAAGAAGAAAAACAGGAACAGCAAGAGAACTCGGAACTCGCGAGAATGAAAGACTCTTTGGGGAGATTCGCGAGAACCATCGCGGAGGCGAAATCAAAGTTTCCCGTGACGTTTTCGTTTCTGATTTTGTATTTCGCTTACACCGATGGATTTTCGACAATCGCTGGTTTAGGCGTCTTGTACGCTCAGAGAGATATGTGCACGGGGACGACGGGTTTGTTCTTGATCGCGTTGTTGGCACCTTTATCCGCCGCGGTTGGGAACTTCCTCTTTCTCCTCATCAAGCGTAAATTGAACGCCTCGAATCAAGCGATGGTGGTTTCCGCGTTATTTTCAATCTCGTTGTTACCCATATGGGGTTTGCTTGGCTACGTTTCTAATTCGATTGGATTCAGAAACTCGTGGGAGGCGTATTTTCTCGCCATTTGGTTTGGATTAAACCTCGGCGCGATTCAATCCTTCTCGAGAACGTTGTTTTGCGAGCTTATACCGCCGCACCGAGAGAGCGAGTTTTTCAGTTTTTTCGAATTGACCGACAAAGGAAGCTCATGGGTTGGCCCGTTAGTCATCTCCATTATGGCCAACAGCAGCGGCAACTTGCGGCGCTCGTTTTGGTACATTCTCTGCATGACGATCATTCCGGCGTTTTTCGTTTTGCGACTGGATGTCGAGAAAGGTAAACAGATGGTGAAAAGAACGAAACAAATACGCGAAGAAGACGAGGAACCAATCTGATGACGATGATGATGACATACACGTGTTGTGATGAGTCGTGATGATGATTACACTATTTATTTAATTTTATTTATTTCCTTCTCTCTCTCTCTCTCTCTCATCCCCCCTCTCTTAGACTCATCATCATCATCATCCAGTCTCACTTTTCGTTCTTCGCTCTTTCGCTTTCGTCCATCAACGCCATGAGTTCGGATTCCGGCATCTCTTCCAACCTCTTTTGCATCACCGCCTCTTCGTAATCCTTCAACTGCTTCCCGTACGTCATGTCCTTATTAAAAACTCTCTGAATGTAACTCCCAACCCACAACAACGTGAGTAACATGACGAACGTCAACTGCACGACGTTCCCCGCCCACTGCGCGTCGAACCCGGCGAATTCTTGCAAACCGTAGTAGGCTGCAAACCCTAAACCAGTCACCCCCCCTCCGATGAGCATGACGTCCAAGCGCGTGTACCCGAACGGAACGTCGTCGCCGTCGTCTCGAGTCGCTTTTAATTGATATTGTATTTGTTGTATTTGTTGTTGTTTTCTGTTTGGTACTAAAACTCGTGAAATGGTGGTCGTCGTCATCATCTTCGAAGACGACGACGACGAAGACGTCGACGACGACGGGGAAAATCCATTTCCCAACGCGTTCGTCGCGTTCCGTCTCCTCCCGCCTTTTGCGTTTCCTTTTCGTCCAGAAGAAGACCTTTGAGTATAATTTAAAGAAAAAAATTTAGGAGAAGAGGAGGCTGAAAGCGCAGCATTCATCATCGTCATCGCGTTCGTAGAGTTTCGCGCGTTGTTGTTGTTCTTTTGCGCGTGAATGTTCTGATGCAAAATCTGAATACACGAGAGAGCTGCGAACTACGCGTAAAAAAAGACTAAAAATACGAGTTCTCTAAAATATCAAGGCGGCAGTAATATGAAATCTATCGTCCATCCGTTCGGAACGAGAACGGTATACCCAAGCTCTTCGACGGCCCATTTCCTGACGTCGAAACGCCTTACCTCGTCTTTAACCTTCATGGCATTCAAAGCGGCCAGAGGAAGCTTTTGTTTATCCTCTCCGAAGATGACGGGCTTTTCTCGAGCGATGGTCTCTTTGGCGCCCCAAAAGACGAGCGGTTCCGAACCTTCCGCGTCGACTTTTAGCAACGAGAGGTTGGTTATTTTGAACGAATCTAATGTTTTCATGGTGATTGATTCACCTCCAACGCCGATTTGGCGACCTCCATAGTTAATTAATTTGTTTTCGTCCAAGGCTGTTTGGAAATCTTGCGACGTCGACGCGCCGTCGGACAGCTTCGAGGACATTTCCGTGGTAATTTCTGCGTGACCGAGGGAGGTTTGCTCCAGTTTGACGTTTTGAATATCGTTCAAAACTAAATTTGTGCTGCAGATTCTGTTCAAATACGGTTGCGGCTCGAAAGACGTGACAGTGCCACCTCTGCCAACTTTCTTGGAGAAGTATACGGAATAGCTCCCGTAGTTTGCTCCAACATCGACGACGTTTGAGTTTACTCTGACGTAATCGAGCATGCGCGAAAGAACGTGCTCTTCCCAAACTTTTCCACTCTCTAACATGTACTTCCCCATGTACTCATCGTTCGTCGGAACGACCAAAAGCGAACCTTCGACGTCGCCAATCTCTTTCACTCTCGTCGCTCGCACATCTTTTACGTTGTCGTTTATCATCTCCGAAAAGGAAGCGCGCGCGCTTCTACGCGGAGTCATCTTTTCGTTCTTCCTCGACAAATCCGCAACTACCTTCGCGGTCAAAGTTTCTTCATCTCGGGCGCTACGCGTCGTTATCTCTGCGTTCTTCCTCGACAAACTCTCAATCTTCGCGGTGGTCAAAGTTTCCTTTTCTTTCCTCGTCGCGGTTGAGGACAGATGTCCTCTAAAACTCTCGAAAAGAAAAAACACAATGAGGACGAAGAGAAAGAAGACACCCCTCTTGCAACACGAACGCTTGCGAAAAAGAGTGTCGCGACTCCTGCCCTCGCGTTGTTCGCGTCTGCCTTTTTCTCGCACCAATAATCTCTCTTTTCCGTCGTGGTGGCTGTTCTGGCCGTTGCTGTCGTTCTCGCGTCCGCGCGCACCGTGGTCGACCGTCGTTTCCGCAACTTCATTGAGCGTCATCTCTCATCCTTCTTTTTATTTCGACCTTTCGATAAAAAAAGTGGTGTTTCGACGACGAAAGACAACACAAAGGGTCTCAGCGCGCGTGCGTGTAAAGAAATGGAGATTGAATCAGAGAGAACTGACGGCTTGAAACGATGGATAAGATGTTGTTACGACTAGTGAAGGCGAGTTTATTGAATATGCGTGCGTTCAGCTTCGCCAAACCTTACATTTTTTCTAAAAGTGGTGAAAAGAAGCAGATTTGCTTCTTTAAGGTTATAAAGAGTTAACAACATCAACGGTAGTGAAAATAACCGAAATTGGTCGTAGCATTATTTCAGTCGCGTCATCACCAAACGAACGGGACTAACTTTTTCCTCTTTTTCGGGAACTTATCGCC
>Ga0209505_1001627_pt1 | contig 15226 bp, 5 predicted proteins | sample COGITO_mtgs_1103_2_FD_184794 | JGI IMG/M metagenome (GOLD analysis project Ga0209505, IMG submission 184794) | Pelagic marine microbial communities from North Sea - COGITO_mtgs_110331 (SPAdes) (version 2) | ecosystem: Environmental > Aquatic > Marine > Epipelagic ... | reverse complement strand
TCTTTCTTTTTCTTTCTTCAGATCGAAGCGAGACGTAAAGAAGTCTCGGATTTAGAGCGTCAACTTCTCAAAGAGAAGCGAAAATCAGAGGCATTCGAGAAAACCGTGATTGCGATTTCGGACGAGTGGAACCAATTGCAATCGGCGTTCGAGACGCTTCTTGAAGAACAAAACTTTGCAATCACCGACGACGATAAAAGTCAGAAAAGAAATATCAATTCGAGGAGGTTTGATGCGTTCAGAAGACTTTTGCTGAAGAACGTCAGCGAAGAAGACGAAGCGGCGTTTGAGAAGGAGTTCAACCCTCCGCGGGCGAAGAAGAAGAGGAAACGCGGCGACGGCGGGGATGGAGACGGCGATACCGCGACGAGGGAAGACGAGACGATGGAGGACGAGGGAGAGGAAGAAAGCGACGAGGACGAGGAGGTGAACGCGACAGAGGAGGCAAAGTTTTTAGCCGACTTGAAAAGTCGAGCGGCAAAGACGAAGGAGCGATTTGCGAGCGCCGTTATCGCGGCGAAGAAGAATCCGAACGCGACGGCGAACGAGAAAAAAACGGATTACTTAGCCGCGGATGCGTTGAGAGCGAAGCGAATCGCGAACGCGTTGAGAGCGACGAAGGCAAAGATGGAGGAGAAGTTGAAGGAGAACGAGGAGTTGTTGGAAACCAGACGTTTGGACGTGATGCATTTGAGACGGAGAATTGAAATTTTGCAATACGAAGGCGCCAACCCGGGCGAGGTCGATAAAGATTTGGGCATCAAGTTAGCGACGAAAGAAGACGCAAAATTAGCCGGAGCCAAGGCGCAAATGAAAGCGAGCGAGAAAGCTGCTGCTGGTGCTGCTGCGACGACGCCGCCGTCTTCGAATGCCCCAACGAAGAACGTGGAAACCGATAGCACACAACTCGGACAACTCAAAGCGGATTTAGGCGAAGCGGTGGCGAGATTTAAAATGTCCGAAAAGCTTCTCGCCGATATGCGCGAAAAGAACGCAAAGATCGAATCGGAGTTGAAAGCTATCAAGAACCAAGGCAAAAATGGCGCTAGCGAAGCCTTAGTTGTCCAATCGCCTCTGTATACCGCGTTATCGCAACAGCTGGAGATTTTGAAAACTGAATCTACGAAATTCGACACGAGACTCGAACAAACGAAGAGAGAGAACGACCAGATTAAAACGAGGAATTTGAAGTTGGAAATCGCGAATCGAGACGCGCAAGCGCAAGAGGAGAAACTGAACGCGGCGGAGAATTACTCGAGAGAGTTGAAGTCTTTCCTCGAAAGAGCGAATAAGGAAAGAGACGAGGCGGAGAAGAAAATTTCCGACGCGGTTGGCGCGGAGAAAGGCAAAGGGAAAGATACGGAAGAGTCCGCGCAAGCTTTATTGAAAATTGTTCAGCAGCAAATGGAAGCGTTTAAGAACGAAAACGAAAAGTTGAAGAAAGCGCGAACGGAACGCGACGAGGCGAAAGAGCAAAACCGGACGTTTGAAACGCAAGTCAAATCTCTCGAAGCGAAAGTCGCTACGCTGGAAAAGAAAGCGGCGTCGAAATCGAAAACGTTGGAGAAAGATTTAGCCGCGGTTACGGCTGAATTGAAACAAGAAAAAGAAAACAGAGAAAGATTAGAAAACGAAACGAAAGAGAAATCGGACGAGCTCGATCAGTTAGCCGAGGAGCTCGGCGGTTTAGCCTCGATGGCGGACGAAGCGACGGAATACGGCGAAACGATTTTACAAAAGCTGTCCGACAAGGAAGACGAAGTGAACAAAATGAAGAAAGAGGCCGCCGCGGCGCAAAGAGAGGCGAAAAAGTATTACGACGATTACGAACAAGTTAGAATGAGCAACGAGAAAGATAAAGTCGAAGCGAAAGCGGCGACGGAAAAAGCGCAAAAGTTAGAGGCGGATGTGGAAAAGTTGACGAAAGAGTTAGAGACGGCGAAATCCGAGGCGCGCGGCGCTTCCGGTGCCGGATCGAGCGATAAGTTGAAAATTGAACAATTGGAAACCGATTTGACGAAACTCAAGTCGCAGTTAAGTATCGTCGAAAGTCGATGCAACCAGTTGAGCTCGGACGAGGCGAAGTTACAAAAAGAGATTAAAAAATTAGAAAAGGAAAGAGACGATTTGAAAATTGAAAACGCCGGCGTGAAGAAAAAATGCGACCGATTATCGCGAGAAGGCGGTGCTGGGGCGTTGCAAGAAGAAATCGACGCGTATAAAACGATGATGGGGTGCAATGTGTGTAAGCAAAGAGATAAAGCGTGCGTGATTACGAAGTGTTTTCACATGTTTTGTAGGGAATGCATCGATACGAGAATCGCGACGAGGCAGAGAAAATGCCCCGGATGCGCGTTGGCGTTTTCCGAGAACGACGTTCAGAATATATATTTTTAATGCATTGAGCAAATAATATAAGAGCTATAGTTTTATCATCATAAGCACCCGTATAATCGATCGGCGTTTTCTCTCGTAATTCGCGCGGTTTCCTTCACCGACCAGCCTTTTGCTTTCGCGATAAACGCTACGATTTTGCGCAACTCGTTTTCTACGTTTTCGCAACTCACCAAATCAGATTCGACGACGATGCGATCGTCAGGGCACTTTCGTATGTTTTCGAGTGTTTTCTTCCATCCTCGCAAGTTTACCACTGATGAAAACCCGAAATACACGTGTTCACCTTTATTTAGCTTCATGCCGATCAGTTGTCGCATCCATTCCGAGGAGCCGCTGTACGAGTGCAACAATACGGCGCGCGGCATTTTCTTGCATTCGAATAACGCGCTTTGGATATCCGACGTCGCTTTCACGCAGTGCACAGCTATGGGCTTGTTAAGCTTTCGAGCGAGATCGAGTTGCTTCGTAAACGCTTCGAGTTGGAACGGGTAATCTGGAGGTGTAACTCCGTCGAGCGGTACTGCTATTTTATCTAAACCAATCTCGCCGATTATAGATAGTGGCGTTGCCGAGGCGAGCGTTTCGAGTTCTTCGATCCAAGCATGAAAAGTGGATTTGTTTTCGTGAATCCACCACGGATGGGCACCTAAAGCAATGGGATAGTTCAATTCCTTCGATATCTTGAGCGCTTTTTGCCAATCGGAGGGTTGCGTGCACGTTAAAGCCATTTTATACACTTCTTTACCCAACGCCTCAATTTCGCTGTCGTCGCTATGCAAGTGCCAGTGACAATGCGCATCGAAAATCTCGTTCAAGTTGAGGTTATCTTTCGAGGCATCGTGAAGGACGTCCTCGCCAATAAACTCCGTAAGCGATTCGTCGTCCACTTGTATTTTGTTGCCCATAGGCGTTGGTATCGTTTTCGCTTTGTCTGTTTTGTTCTCGGTAGATTCATCTGCTTTCTGAGCGTGTGCATCTTCTCCTCCTCCTATGTCGGACGATGTCCACACCTTACTTTGCCATCCACTCCTGAACGGCTGACCGATCTTCTCTCTCTGCGCATCCGTTCTCGCAAGCACATCCACGACTACCTTACTCGCCGCTGCTAACCCTATCGCTCCAGTTACGAATGCCGCAGATCCCGAGCTTCCATCGGTGCAATTAATCTTCCCTCCGGACGGCACGCCTCCGTCACTATCGCTACCACTAGTATTACTATTCTTCACCGCGAAATTCTCGCTCAGCTCCTTCGCGTACACCGCTATCACCTTGAATTTCCTCTCTTTAAATGTTTCTGTTTTTTTACCATCTCCAGCAACCACATCGTCGCTCTTCATTCTCTTTCCGTTGGGGAATTTCTTCACGCCTCTCGGAAACGCGTACTTGTCCCGCAACGTCTTCCTTGCGCTCGCCAACAATCGGTTGAACGTCGCTTTTTGCAAATCTTCTACCGCGACGCCACTCGGAGGAAAATTCGTCATCCCAGCCGCACCACCGGTGGTCATCACGGGCACGTTATGCTTCACGCAATACGCGATGATTGCCGCTTTATCTTGTTCGTTGTCTGTGCAATCGACGACGTATTCAACCTTCCGTCCTTCGCCGCAACCAACTAGGGGTTTTAAAATCTCTTCCACGTTTTCTTTACTCACGAAATCTTCGACGCAATTCACCTTTGCGTCTTTATTCAGGTCCAATATCCTTTTCTTCATCGCTAAAGCTTTCGATTCTCCCACCGTCGATTCCATCGCCATCGTTTGTCTGTTGATATTCGTCACGCAGATGAAATCTAAATCAATTAAAGTAAACTCTCCAATCGATGTTCGCGCTAAAGCTTCCGCGCACCAAGAGCCGATGCCACCGATACCAATTATAACTACGTGTGTATTCTCCAGTTTCGAAACGTTCGCGTGGCCGTACAGTTTTTCCGTCCCGACGAACGCGTAGTGTTGTTCGTTTGTCTTCTTTTCCTCCTTAAGGTGGTCGTCCAATTCCAATCCGTTCCAACTGTTTTCTTCTTCTTTGTCTTCTTCTTCCCCGAGAGATTTTGCGCGCGCGGAAGACGAAACAACAGCGGCGCGTAGGCCTCTTCTTCGTCTTCTTCTTTTGCGATGACCAATACGACTCGCTTTTGATAAAGTCGTCGTTAAAGTCGTCACAAAGCAACAACAACGCGACATTATTCTTAGGTTTGAGATAGAAAAGGGCAGCTTTTGTGTGATTTCGTTCAGATGTGAATATATAAATAGTAGGCAATGTCAATTACTCTCTACGTCTCTTTCTCTCTCTTTCTCTCTGTCTCAGTATTAATCGTACCCGCTATCTCTGTACCTTTCTCGACCAATTCCTCCCGCACCGGGACCTTTGTAATCGCCTCGCAAAGGTCGCACGCCTTCCGGACGACTGACGCGTCTGCGGTACCGTTTTTGCTCCTCCTCTTCCTCCTCTTTTAAAGGTTCGTCTTCGTCCGAGAACCCGCTCGATTCTTCGTCGTCATCTTCATCGTCGTCGTCTGAATCGTCGTCACTCGATGGAGATGATCTTCCTTTGCCATTGCCTTTCTTCAAGGCCAAGCGATGCGCGACGACGATGACGTCTGGCTTTTTGTTGCAGTAGGAGCGACAGGCGTAGCGGATGGCCCGAGCGACGGTTCTTTCCACCGCGGCGAGTTTTGAGTCGTAATTCATCCCGGCGCAACTGTTCACCGCGGCTTCTTTCAAGTGTCGCAAGAGGCGTCCATTATCGGTCCACATTCCTCGGCTCGTGACTCGCGCTCTCGAGTCCATCGCGTGTCCAGCGGTTTCTATGACTTCAAAATCAACCACGACGACGCCTTCGGTGGCAATTCGCATTCTTTCTTCGATGGCTAAATCTTCCGCGGTACCCGAGCCTTTCCCACCATCGTTGAACATCGTTTGTAATCGAGCCGATCCGATTCGATGGAAATTGCCCAACGTGCCGTGCGCTTTCTTATTCTTCAAAGGCGTGACCCCGAGTAAGGTTCCGTTTCCTATGACTGAGGTGTGAACAACCCCGGTTTCTCTGGCTAACCGTTCGTGTTCTTTCAAAAACGCGTATTCTCCGTGAACCGGTAAGAAGTGTTCCGGTTTGATGAGCTTCAAAACTTCGTCCAACTCTTCCCGATGCGCGTGACCGGAGGAGTGTAATCCGTCGTCGCGTTTCATGGTGATGGTTGGGCCGATTTTAGCTATTGAATTCATCATTCGCATGACTTTTTTCTCGTTGCCGGGAATCATTTTTGCCGAGTACAATAACAAATCTTCTTTTCGTAAGGTGAGTAACGGGGAGGCGCCGCACGCGGCGCGAGCCAACTGAGCGTTTGGTTCACCTTGCGACCCGGTGGTTACAATTAACAGCTTCGACGGGTCGTACGAATCGATATCTTCGGCAGGAACGAGCTTTTCTGGATCGAACGGTGCCATTCCAGCTTTCTTGGCCGCTTCCAAATACGTATTCAAAGATTGTCCAACAAACGCGATAGATCTCCCCGTCGCTTGCGCGGCGTCGCGAATACCGTACAATCGATGTATATTTGACGCGAACTGGGTCGATATAATCCGTCCTTTATGTCCAACCACTTTTTGCATGATCGCTTCCCTCACCTCAGACTCTGACGTCGTCCTTCCCGGCGACAAAACGTTCGTCGAATCTGACATCATCAGCGTCACCCCTTCCTTCCCGACTTGTTCCCACGCCGTTCGATCGAAGATTTGATTATCCACGGGATCCTCGTCAATTTTCCAATCTCCGGTGTGAACAATCGTCCCGTGTTCGCTCCTAAAAATCAACCCGCAACAATCCGGGATCGAGTGCGTCACTCTCACCGCTTCAATCTCGAACGGTCCCGCCATGAACCGTTGGCCCATTTCCATAACTTTAAACCGGTCCGGATTCCAAAGGTTAAACTCTTGCATGCGTCGGGAGACGAGTTGCATGGTGAAAATACCCGCGTATACCGGCGTGTTCGGATCGAGCGCAGGGATCGCCCACGGCAACGCCCCGATGTGATCTTCGTGTCCGTGCGTAATCACTACCGCTTCAATCTTATCTCTCCATCTTTTCAAAAAACTGACGTCCGGTAACACTTTTTGTATCCCGAGCTCCTCGTGGTCCGGAAACATCAACCCGGCGTCCAACAAAATGTACCTATCGTTCACGCCCACGAGCATACAATTCATACCAATCTCGCCTAACCCTCCTAACGGTAAAATTTTAATCGGTGGATCGTCGATTAAATCATCGTTATACTCTCCTTGCGACGACGCGCCTCCTCCTCCTCCTCTCGGCTTTTCGTCGTACACGCTCGGGAACGCTTTGTCCTCGACGTACTCCAACGACGACCCGAGATGCGACTTCCCGTCCGAAGATTTCCGCACGCCTCTTCCTCGTCCTCGTCCTCCTCGTCCTCCTCGTCCTCCTCGTCCTCCTTTGTTCTCGCTCGATCTCCCGCCGCCTCTGCCGTTCGACCCTCGTCCTCTGCCTCCTCTGCCGCCGCCTCCTGATTTCCTGTCGCGAAATTGCGACGGTTGTTGCGGCGGCTCTTCCCCGTACGTCGCCGCATTTCGCGGGAGTAAATCGCCTCTTCTTTTTTCTTTGTTATAATTGTTGTTGTCTTCTTCTTCTTTCCTCTGACGACGAGGAAACGACGACTTTGACAAAGACGACGACGACGAAGAAGCCGTTACGATGTCTTTTCGACGACGATTAGGCGTGCGAGCAGCCGTCGTCGCAACAGTCCTTCTTCTAAAAAACAAAGACGACGAATAATTCTTTTTTAACGACAACGTCCTTCTCGAAGAATGCGAACAACAACAAGAAGTTGTTGTTGTTGGTGGTGTCGTCGTCGTCATTTCTCTGTCTCTGTCTCTCTCTCTGAAGTAGTCTTACGTAGTACTCGTACGCGTGGTACTTTTCGCTTACGTGTGATGTCGTAAAAAAAAGTGCTGCTTCGTTTCGAGGTCGTGCTGTTTTAGGGTTTCATATTGATACCCTAAACACGGTTGTGCTTTCGTTTCTTTTCTTTGGAAAAACACAGAAGACACTTGTCATTTCTCTCGTCGTACTCTCCTCAAACAAAAGAAAGTCGTCTCTTGTTGAATAATATAATAAACAAAAAGAGATTTATTTTCACTCGACCGCTGTAACGCGTTTTATCGAGTGTGTTCTCACCACTCTCTCTCTGCTGCTCTCTTTTTCTTTCTCTCGGGTGAGTAGTACAGAAAGCGCTCTGGAAAGATTACACGATGATGATGATGTCGAGAACGATTTATCCCGTGAAACTTCAACAGAAAGTTGGATTCTCGAATAACACGGATAAGACGAGAATTCTACGCAGAGGAGGAGGAAGAAGAAGACCACGTTTTAAAAGCGAAGAAGGAGAAAAAGGACGAGGAGAACGACGCGTTTTACTTCTTCGAACGACGACGACGACGACGAGCAATAGCAATAGCAGTATTAAAGATGGTGCTTTCAAAGAAGAAGATAAAGAGGAGGAGGAAAAACCACTCTTGAGCGGTACGGCGATTAAAAGGATCGCGGGTGAAGACGTCGATGTAAGCACAGAACAGAAAAAGCTTTCGAGAGAAAAAGCGAGAAAGAAAACGAAAGAGACGGTGGAGTTTGACGCGAATTTTTGTAACGTGGTGACTCGATACGACCCCGAGGCGATTCGGCGAGAAGCGTTAAGACGACCGGCAAAGTTGGCGAAACGAGTGTTGTTTTTGACGCAAAAGTTTTCAAAGTTGAACGGGAAGAGGAAAGAGTTGGAAAGAATCGATCGGTCAACGGCCGAAAAGAGCGCGGATGGGGTGACGAACGATAGATTATGGGCGAAAGAGGTGAAGACGACGTTGACGAGCTTGGGACCGCTGTTCGTGAAGCTCGGGCAGAATTTAGCGAATAGGCCGGATTTAGTGCCGGAAGACGTTATGGAGGAGTTGACGACTTTACAAGATAAAGTTCCAGCGTTTCCCACGTCCGAAGCGAGGGAGATAATGGAATCGCAGTGGGGGGAGAAAATTGACGACGTGTTTGAGACGTTTACGAAAGAGCCAGTCGCCGCGGCAAGCATCGGACAGGTGTATCGAGGGACGCTGAAAAAAGATAAACGGGACGTGGCGATAAAAGTTTTGAGACCAAACACGAGAGACTCGGTGATTTTAGATTTGTTCGTGTTGAGAGCGGCGGCGAAGCAATTGTTTGACAACTTCTGTTTGGAAAACGTCGGGTGCCCTGCGACGCTTTTAGTCGACGAGTTCGCGGAGAAATTATTGGAAGAGCTCGATTTCATCCAAGAAGGGAGAAACTTGAGAGATTTTCGGAACAATTTTGCGGACGATCCGTCCGTGCACATACCCGCGGTCGTTCCAGAACTCTCCGGTCCGAAAGTTTTAGTCATGGATTGGCAAGAAGGTGTTCGGTGCACCGCGCCGAACGCGTTTGGCAGCGACGAGGCGAAACGCATTTTTCTCCAAAACGGCGTCGAAAGCGGCTTGAGACAACTGTTAGATTTTGGTTTGTTTCACGGCGATCCGCACCCGGGAAATGTGTTAGCCTTGAGAGACGGTGATATTGCCTACGTCGATTTCGGTAACGTCGCGGAGATTTCGAGATCCAACCAAGAATCGTTGATTGATGCCGTCGTGCACACGATGAATCGAGATTACATGCAACTCTCGGAGACGTTGCAAACGCTCGGCTTTTTAGATAAGAACAAAGCGGACATCGCGGATGTCGCGTTGGGGTTGCAAGAGGTTTGGGGTGAAGACGCGTTGGAACAGTTAGCGGGCACGAACGGATTTTCCTTTCGGGGGTTGACGAAAGAGTTCAACAAGTTATTGTTCAAGTACCCGATTCGAGTTCCCGAAAGGTTTTCCTTGGTCATTCGATCGTTGTTGACGCAAGAATCGATTTGCTTGACGTTAGACCCGGAATTTAACTTTTTAGATGCCGCGTTTCCATACGTCGCCAGACGTCTTTTGACCGACCCAGACCCGGCGCTGCGTTTACGATTGCTCAAAGTTATCATCGTCGATGGTCGATTCGAGTGGGAACGGTTGACCGCCATGATTGAGTTGGCGCAAGTCGGCGCGAAAGGCGGCGTTAAGTTGCCCATGTTTAGCATGGCCGCAGACGCGGCAATCATGCTGACGAAAGATAAAACGTTGCGCACGGAACTGGCAAAAGGATTGCGCTCGGTGCCGGTGACTGAACACATCAAACGCTCGTTTGATTTCGGACAAGTGATTATTAAGTTAGTCATTGCCCAAATCGCGGGCAAAGCCTTTCGAGGATTTACGTTTGCGTTTGGCGGTTTATTCGGCATGCCAAAAATTTTGTTCAAGTTTGCTTTTGGGAAAAGGAAAAAGTTACGCACGGTTATGGGATGCTCGCTCACCGAACCCGAGGAAGGTTTTTCGAGCTTTGGCGATTGGGTTGAGTTTGAACGCTCGCAAGGGAGCGGCGACGATAGCGCCTCTTCTGCCGCCGCCGCCGCTTAAATGAAAATGAATAAATTGTTGTTGTATTACTAAATATAAAATCGCGCTAAATACTTGTTCTATATATCATGAATCACACATAAAACCCAAACTCCTCCACGTCCAAGCCAAAATTACCGACCTGCGCCTCTTCTCCTCTTAAAATCATCAAGCCTAACTCGGTCACTTCCTTCACGTTTATCGGGCCGCGTTCGATCGGTCTTCCCATTCTCTCGCCTTTCTTGAAGCACTTCTCGAACGGAAACAATTTCACCTCCCAATCGTCCGCGCTCTTCACCGTAAAAGCGCTCTTAAAGTTCGTCCCGAAGTTCCTCGAACACTCCGCATCTTTCGCTAACAGCAAAAACTGCTTCTTCTCGTCTCTTTCTTTCATCGCCGCTTTACATTTTACGTACACGCCTTTATACGCGCTCGCGTCGGAATTCGGCAACGCTCTTCTAACCGAAGCGAACCCGCCGTTATTTTCTAACCGAACGGTACCTGCAAATCTGCTAAACCCAGGCGAATTCGGCGACGGTGGCATCATCGCGGAATTCGAGACGCCTCCCATGACCCCGTCGTTCACCACTCGCCACATGTTCGCCTTCGTCGCCGAGTCCATAGTGTCTATCGAAAACAACTCTTCATACGTTTCGTTCTTGCCTTCGTTTAAAACGACCATTTCTTCGGAAGAAGCAGACGCAGAACGCCCACCACCGAACGTCTTCCCGAAAATCTCCGACAAGTACGTTGGATTGTTCCCTAAGAAGTATCCAATGCCGACCGCGAGTGTCAGCGAAAGCGTCGTCCCGATGCTTTTCCGGATGATTTCTTTCCCCGGTAAAGGTGTAGAGGACGGGACGGATATCTGCTGCTTTTGATTCGCTTTCCTCGACGACTCCAACGACGACGGTTTTAAAGACTTTTGACGACTCTTTTTAGTACTCGCGTTGTTATTCTTCTCCTTGGTGTTGTTGTTGTTCACGGCAGAAGCGGCGCGAGTTGTTGTCGTTAAAAACGAAGGCATGTTTAGGAGAGACGAGTGACGTCTCCGAGGAGTGATTTCGAGTGAAAAACGAGCGGATGATGTTAATGCAGTTTAAGATTGGCTCAATGCTATATATTAGATTACATTCGTTACTTTATTTCGACGCTACTATGGTTATTATTGTTCGTGTTATTATTTAGCGGCTTCGTAGTCGGCTAAGATGGAGTCGACGTCGTCTTCGCCTCCGATGTTGTCCAAGACCGAGTCGTCTTTGGCGGCAACCGCCGTCGCGCTCGAGTCGTCCTCTTCGTCCTCTTTCTCGGCTTTGGAAGGTTTGATGTCGTCGCCCCACGGGTCTTTCTTTGCTTTCTTGGAAGATTTCTTGGACTTTTTGGAAGAGTTGTTGTCGTCATCGTCGTCGTCGTCGTTGCTCAAGCCTCCCATGATGATGTCCATGTCAGAGAGTTTCTTCGGCTTTTTCTCCTTCTTGGCCGGTTTCTCCTCGACGACTTCACCAGTCGGAACGGCGGCTTCCACGACGGGTTCTTCGGTTGTTGGAGCTACGACGGCGGCAGTGGCAGTCGATGGAACGGCGATATCGGCTGGCTGAGTAGTCATTACTGGCTGACCGGTCGCAGGATCGATAAAGGTTGCGACAGGTTGAGGTACTTGCTGCGGCGCCGGTTGTTGTTGCTGCGGTATGGCAGCAGCCGCGACCGGGTCGACGTCAGTAGCCGCCGCTTCTGGTACCGCGGACACGGACGAAGACGTCAAGTCTGCACCGTTACCACCGAGCAACATCGCCTTGACCTTTTTCGCCGCGCTTTGTACGTCCGTCGTTAACGAAGAAGTAGAAGCGCTTGGTTGCGTTTCCATTTGCTGCATAGCTTGGAAATCCGCATCCATGTCCTTCGTCGCCTCGTTCGTTTTCCAAGAGTCAAGTTTTTCCTTCAGTTGCTGCTCAGCCGTCAACACTTGTTTCTGCGCAGCCGCTTTCTTCTCTTCGATAGACTGAGCGACAACTTGCGCGACTTCCTTTCTCAACGCCTCCAAATCAGGCTCTTGGTCCGCGCCGCCGGTGTCTCGTCTGGTGGATAAAATATCGGCGTCATCATTAAGAGAAAGATCATCAAGATTCTCGGGCATATCATCGTCGCCACGAGCCGAGGAAGCGCGCGCGTAAGCTGAAGATGCCAATCGAGAAGGTTGATCCTTTTCCTTCATCTTGCTTTCAAACAAAGCCTCCATGCGTTCGATGGCGTCCTCCGCGCGGTCCTTTTCCGTGTGACCGGCAATCTCTTGCGGTTGCTGCTGCACGACAGGTTGCGGCGCAGTCACGACTGGTCGACCGAATTGGTCGTACAAGACTGGCTGTGGTTGATAACCGTACGGTTGTTGCATCATGGGAACGCCCATTTGCGGTTGCATCTGTTGGTTTCCGTTGAGCTGGCCGAACGTGTTCGCGTACAACTTGTTTTCGATACCCGCGACAGCCTTTTGCACCCGCTTCTCGATACGACTCGCCTTCTTTCCCTTTCGAAACGGCGCTAAGTTATCTTCCTCGTCATCATCGTCGTCGTTGTTCAAACCCATCTTATCGAATTTCTCCGCGATGATTTGCTCGAGTTTTTCTTCCATCTTTGTATCCTTTTCTCTCTTGGCGATGTCTTCGATGCCCAACTTCTTCAGCGTTCTCTCGACAATTTGGTTCATCTCGAGCTGCGTCGGTTCCAAGTACGGTTTATCTTCGACGATATCGGGATCCATCAGACTTAACTTTTGCTTAATCATCTCGCCCATTCGAGCGTCGTCTTCACGTCGCTGCTTCTCGGCGATGGCGTCCTCGACACCCAAGTCGCGCATTTTCTGGTTCAGTTTATCCTCCGTGCTCATTGGTTCACCTAAAGACTGCCTCGCGTTGTCGCTTCTTCGATAATCGCGTTCTTCGTCGTATTCGTCGCGTCGTCGGTCGTCTCTTCTTCGTCTCCGATCTCTTTCGTCGTATTCGTAATCGTCCTCGTCCTCGTCGTCGTATCTTCTTCGCGAAGACCTTCTCTCTTTGTTGTTTTCCTCTTCTTTATCGTTTAAAATACGAGCGATAGATTCGGTTAATCGATCCATCGGCGATAACGAGCGTTCGATGGCTTTTGGCCCAGCCCGGGCGGCGTTGGCCGCGTTGTCGAGTTTCCCGACAAACGCGTCCACGACGTTCCCGACCGCACTCGCCGAAGCTTCTTCCAACTTCTCTTCGAGATCTTCTTGAGAAACGCCCAAGGCTTGCTGACTGCTACCGCTGCTCCTTCGTCTGGAAGACTTTTGCTTTGGAATGATGATTTTCGGTTGAAAGTTAATCGGTTGCTGCTGTTGCGGTTGATAATACTGCTGTTCTTGTTGTTGTTGCTGCTGTTGCTGCTGCTGTATTTGTTGTTGCTGCAACTGTTGTTGTTGCACTTCAATTTGCTGCTGCTGTTGCTGTTGTTCATCTGCATCGGCGGCAACTTCTCGCTGCGACTGCTCAACAGTTTGTTGTTCAGCTGGCGCCGGATCTTCTTCCGATTCACCAGTTTCCGCTTGCTCGTTTTCAGTAGTATCACCATCATCGTCCGGTACGACTATATCCTCTTCATCGTCAACGTGGCCTCTCGCGCGATCTTCTTCTTCTTCTTCTTCTTCCTGAGAAGAAGAAGAAATTCGACCGGATGGATCGTCGACGTCGAGGTTGACGTCTTCATCTGGCAACGCATCCATGCTCGATAAATCCGGTCCAGAAGACGCGGTAGAAGTTTCTTCCGTCGTCGTCGCTGTACTGCTAGAATCAACAACCATCGGCGGTCGCGGTGGCACGACACCGTTAGAGAACGAAGAGGAGGTGATGATGGGCGCCTGGGGCGTTGGGAAAGTTGTTGAAGAAGACGCGATTGTCGTCGTCGTCGGTTGTTCCTGCTGTTGCGGCACGAACATCGTCGGCGTCGGCTGTTGAGCCGTGGTCGCAGTCTCCGCCGCCGCTAACGTTCCCGAACTTGGCGTCGCCGCGCCGTCGTCCAAACTCAAACCAATATCTTGCGATAACGCGTCTTCGGTATCGTTCGGTGCATCGTCGACGAGTAAAGAACTCGCATCTTGACCTTCCCTCGCTAAGATATCCGCCGCCGAGAGCGTCGTAGAGCTTGGGACTTTCGATAACATATCCGTAGAATCGTACGGTTTCGGTTTTTCCGAAACAGAAGAAGTTTGCGTTTCTTCCTCCTCCTTCTTCTTCGAAGGCGATTCAGACGAGTCTTTGTCGTCGTCGTTATTGTTCTTCTTCTTCTTCTCCTTCTTCTCCTCCTTCGTCGGTTTCTTTTCGACAACTTTCGGCTTCGGTTTCTCCACTTTCTTCTTCTTCGGCGGGTTCTTCAACAACGAATCGAAGCCGATATCGTCTTCCAATTTGTTACTTTTGTTCCCGCCGAGCGACGCCGTCTCGCCCTTTTCAGCGGGAGGATTGGATTTCTTCTTCTTCTTTTTCTTATCGTCGTTCGACCCCCCGAGCCTTGGTAAAACAGAAGACGAGGACGAGGAGGAAGACGCGCCGTCGCCGCTTCTCATCCGTTCGTTTTCTTCTTCTTCTTCATCTTCGTCTAGAGGAAAAGCGCTTTTGTGAGAGTGGTGCTTTTTCCAGTCAAATCTCGGCATCATCTTTTCCAAAAACCAGGAGGATCGATCGTCCTCCTCCTCCTCCTTTTTGTTGTTGTTGTTGTTCAAAAGCGAGGACGATGATGGTTTTTCGTCGTCGTATTCATCCTCCTCATCTTTACCACCCCCGCGTTGTTGTAAACCGTGTAAAGTTTTCGAAGGTGTAAATCCCAAAATTTCTCCCGAGTTGGAAGTCCTCCTCCGCGGCCCCAACGAAGATGATGATGCCGAAGCCGCAGAAGCACCGTCGTCGTTCACGAGCAAAGTTCTTTCGCTCGTCTTTTGGACGACCGCGAGCGAGGCCACGGCGGCGACAGAAAGCATCGCCACGCGCGTCGCGATAGTGTTTCTGTTTCCGCTCGTATTGCTTCCGCGTCTTTGCGATGATGAGAACGCATCTCTCGGGACAAAGTTCCTTTCTGACGAGAGGTGTCGTTGCCGCTCCACATCGTCCTCGTCCTCATCTTCCACCGTGCCGTACGTCCCGCGCATCATCGTCGACTCGCAGTGTTAAATCGACCAAGCCGCGCGAAAAAGAATATATATGTGTGCGCGCGCTAAACTCTGCTCCTTCGTTCTTGTGCGCTCTTTCTTGTTCTCTCGGAGAGAAGAAATTTGTCCGCGACATGCAATGAGGCCAGAGCGAGCGCAAGAACGGGGGGCGTCT
>Ga0209505_1001618_pt1 | contig 15279 bp, 13 predicted proteins | sample COGITO_mtgs_1103_2_FD_184794 | JGI IMG/M metagenome (GOLD analysis project Ga0209505, IMG submission 184794) | Pelagic marine microbial communities from North Sea - COGITO_mtgs_110331 (SPAdes) (version 2) | ecosystem: Environmental > Aquatic > Marine > Epipelagic ... | reverse complement strand
GAGCGCCGAGTTCTGATATGCTAAATCCAAAAAAAACTCCTACTGCGATAATAGGAAGTGTTGCATGTGCCATAGCGTCTGCCATGAAACCCATATTTTTATTTATAGTAAATGTGCCAAGAATTGAAAGCATTGTTCCCGATAGAAGTGCTGTAACGAATGAACGGATCATGAAATCATATTTAAAAGGCTCTAACAGAATTTCAACTCCCATCTTGAGCACCGTGATTTCCTGGACTGTGTTCTTTAAGCATGGCATTATGGGGACCATACATTTCTTCAATAACTTCATCCGTTAAAACTTCTGAAGGATTTATGTATGAAGTTGACACAAAACTAAGACCTTCTGGTAAAGAAGGGCCCGTTGCATGTACCTTCAATAACTTTAAAAATTTTCATGAAAAAGAATCATTTTCTTGGGAAAAACTAGCTTTAAGAAAAACAAGAGTGCTTAATGAAAATAAATTTAGCTTTAGTATAGTTGATTTATTATATGACTTAAACTCTAGGCCTATATCGCAGAAACAAATTGTAGATGAAATTAAGTTAATGCGAACAAATACTAAATCTAATAAAAATAATGAAGACATAAACAATCCTGTTAACAATGAGCGATCAAAATGGTTTGAAACAAAATATGTTGGTGGCGGACAAAGAGAGATAGAATATTTAAATTTTTTTTATAAGATAAATTCTAATTTTATAAAAGATTATGAGACAAATAAAAAAATACTATTAAATAAGAAAGTAGAAAATTTATTTTTTAAACTGGATCAAGTAGTTAATATTTGTTTTGAAGATAAAAAACAAGATTACCTTCCTTCAGCTGCAATCATTCTTATAATCACAGAAACAAATGAAAAAGATCTTGGTTCTCTTAAAGCATCAGTAAATTTAAGTAAAAAAGAAATACATAAAAACCTAAATCAAATGTTAGAATCTATAAAAAATAACCCTAATTTGGCTTTTTAAGCATAGCATAAGATTAATACTACAATAATTTTACGCACATAAATTAAGCATATATTGTATTTATTCAAATTAATGATTAATTTTTAAGCAATAAATTAACTTTGTGTTTGAGCTATATCTCTACCTTTGTTCCCTCACAAATTATGAGCAATGTTCATTTTTTATCAAATATAAATGGAGTTTTATTATGTCTAATTTTATGAGGGTAATATCTATATTACCTTTTTCAATTATGGGTATGTCAAGTATATCTTATGCAGCACCTGATGCTGAAACAGCTTATATTTTTAACTCATTTTCTTTCCTCGTTCACGGTTTTTTAGTTATGTTAATGGCAGCAGGCTTCTGTATGCTTGAAACAGGTTTAGTTAGAGCTAAAAATGCAGTTGTTCAATGCGCAAAGAATATTGGTCTTTACTCAATTGCAGGATTGATGTTTGCATTCGTAGGTTATAATTTAATGTATATGGATGTATCGGGTTGGATTGGAACTCTATCTGTATGGGGGCCTTCTGATGAATTAAAGAGTTTTGGTGGAGAAAATGATTCTACATATTCTTCTGGCTCTGATTGGTTTTTCCAGATGGTTTTCTGTGCAACAGCTGCTTCTATTGTAAGTGGAGCTGTAGCTGAAAGAATTAAATTAAAAAGTTTCTTTGTATTTGTTGTTTTACTTTGTGGATTTATATATCCAATCCAAGGTTCTTGGTCTTGGGGTGGCGGTTTTTTAAGTGAAGCTGGTTTCTTAGATTTTGCAGGATCATCAATCGTTCACGGTGTTGGAGGATGGGCTGCCTTAACTGGAGCAATTATATTAGGCGCAAGAAAAGGTAAATATTCAGACGATGGAAGTATTACTCCAATGCCTGGTTCAAATTTGCCTTTGGCAACTTTAGGAACATTTCTCCTTTGGTTTGGTTGGTTTGGTTTCAACGGTGGATCTCAACTAGCTATGGGAACCGCAGCTGATGTTGCCGCTATTTCCAATATTTACATTAATACGAATTTAGCCGCAGCTGGTGGAGTAGTAGTAGCTATTATTCTAACAATGCTTTTTTACAAGAAAACTGACTTAACTATGGCCTTAAATGGTGCATTAGGTGGGTTAGTGGCTATTACAGCCGAACCACTAGCGCCAACTCCAATGCTTGCAATATTCATAGGTGCTGTTGGTGGATTAATAGTTGTCTTAACAATCCCAATGCTTGACAAATTCAAGATTGATGATGTTGTTGGTGCTATACCTGTTCATTTATTTGCAGGAATTTGGGGCACCATAGCTGTTGTTTTCTCAAACTCTGACGCTACAATAGGTGCACAATTATATGGTATATTTGCAATAGGAGCTTTTACAATTATAGCCTCTACTATAGCGTGGTACGTTCTAAAACTAGTAATTGGGATTAGAGTCACACCTGAGGAAGAAATGGAAGGCATGGATATGAGCGAGGTTGGCATGGAAGCTTATCCTGACTTTAGAAAATAAAAAAAATAAAGAAAAAGGAGGAAATTATTCCTCCTTTTTTATATGCCTAAAGAGCCATAACTTTGAGCAACACGTTTAATAGAAACCATCATTGCAGCTGTCCTCAAATCAGGGATATTTTTATTACCATTCCAAACTGCACTGATAACTTTATAAGTCTCCATCATAGTATCCTCTAAACCAGATCGAACTAGATCTAATTCAGATGCTCCCTTCAAAGAATTTGATCTTAATTCAGATGGAAAATCTTTTCCAGTCATGCTTTCTATTCCTTCTATAAGAGAAGATACTTGATTTTCTTGTGCTCTTCTTTGCAATCTACCAAGCCTTATCCTACTTAAATTTTTTATCCACTCAAAATAACTAACAGTGACACCACCTGCATTGGCGTAAAGGTCAGGAATAATTACTATTCCACGTTTATTTAATATTTCATCTGCATCAGAAGAAATTGGACCATTTGCAGCCTCAATAATAAGAGGGGCTTTTATCCTTTCTGCATTATCCTTATTAATAACTAATTCCATTGCAGCTGGTATTAAAATATCTGCTTCAGCCTCTAAAATTTCTGAACCAGATTTAACAAATCCTTTGAAGCCTTCGATTGTACCATTTTTAACAAGATGATCCTTAAGTGATGATATATCTATTCCGTCTTTATCGACAATTGCACCATCACGTTCCATTACGTGAGTTATGATAGCACCATCTTCGTTAGATAAGAAATATGCAGCATAATATCCAACGTTTCCTAAACCTTGAACAATAATCCTTTTATTTTTTAGACCAGATGTTAAACCTGTTTTTTTAACATCTTCAGAGTTCTCAAAAAAAGCTTTTAAAGCATATTTTACGCCTCTTCCAGTTGCCTCTGTCCTACCAGCAATACCACCCTTATTTACAGGCTTACCTGTTACACAAGCCCATGCATTTAAATCCGTTGGATTTAAACGTCTATATTCATCTGCCATCCAAGCCATTTCACGTTCACCAGTCCCTACATCAGGTGCTGGAACGTTTTGAGATGGGTGAATTAAATCTCTTTTAGCTAACTCCTGTGTAAAACGTCTAGTGATACGTTCTAACTCTTCAGGAGACCATTCTTTAATATTAATAATAAGTCCACCTTTAGAACCACCAAATGGAACTTCAACTAGCGCACACTTGTATGTCATTAGAGCAGCCAAAGCTTCAACTTCTTCTTGATTAACAGCCATATCATATCTGATGCCGCCTTTTACTGGTTCAAAATGATCTGAATGTACAGAACGATAACCAGTAAATGTATGAACTGTTCCCCTTAGCCTAACTCCAAATCGAACTACATATGTTGCATTCGCCATCATTATTTGATTAGCTAAATCTTGAGAAAGAACCTCAGCTCCATAGGTCTTTTGAACATAATCAGCTGCTTTTTTAAAATTAACTTCAATTGAATTTAGAAATGCATCACTAGCCATTATTTTTTTCAATCTTTTATAGATTGCCCCATTGTTTTTATTTAATAATTATCAAAAGTGACTATTACATAAAAAGGAAAGAGTTGGAAGCAATATGAATCTATGATTTTAAGCTTGAAAAAAATATCTATTTTATTCATTTTACAATCTAACTTAAATTATACTTAATAATCTTTATCAAATAGGAAAAAATATGTTTTCAAATCTAAAATCAGCAATTCAAAAAGTTACCTCCAAAACTACTGAAGAAGATGAATATAAAGGAGAAGATGTCCAAGCTGTCATTATTTTACTTTTAGAAGCCTGTCAAATAGATGGAGAAACTGGTCAAGTTGAACTTGATTATATCAAAAAACTTTTGGTTAATAAATTTGGATTTAATGAAAAAGACGCTAATGACAATATAAGTAAGGCCCTAGAAGACAGTGAACAAAGAATAGAAATTTTTTCTCAAATTAAAGTTATATTAAACGAAATGAATCATGAAGAACGAATTGAGGTAATTCAAATGATGTGGGGAGTTATTCTTGCCGATGGTGTAATAGACGATTTTGAAGCTAATTTAATGCGTCGTATGAATGGGCTTTTATATGTTTCAGGAGTTGAAAGTGCCGCTGCAAAAGAAAATGCGATGACACAACTTAAATAAAAGAAATATGTTAATGTAAGAAATATAGTTATGTTTAACTAAGAAGGTTACATCAAAGGGGCTTTAATAATATGTTTTTTCACTCAATGAATTTTTCAATAGGTAAAGATAACGAAATTTTAAAAGAATCTATTTTTAAATTTGCTCAAAAAGAAATTGCACCCCTTGCAGATCAAATTGATAAAGACAACTCTTTTCCTACTGAATTATGGAAAAAGTTTGGTGAACTTGGGCTTTTGGGTATAACTGCCGACACACAATATGGTGGTAGCGAAATGAGCTACTTAGCTCATTGTATTGCTATGGAAGAAATTAGCAGAGCCAGTGCATCTGTAGGCCTTTCTTATGGTGCCTTCTCAAATTTATGTGTTAACCAGATTAATAGAAATGGCACAGATGAGCAAAAAGAAAAATATTTACCAGAATTGTGCAGTGGTTCAAAGATTGGCGCCTTAGCTATGAGCGAGACAGGGTCTGGGTCAGATGTTGTTTCAATGTCACTTCATGCTGAAAAACAAGGTAACAAAACTTATTTACTTAATGGCTCAAAAATGTGGATTACCAATGGGCCTGATGCTGATACTTTAGTAGTCTATGCCAAAACAGATCCGTCTGGAGGGTCAAAAGGAATAACAGCTTTTATAATAGAAAAATCAATGACAGGATTTTCTACGGGTAAAAAGTTAGATAAGCTTGGCATGAGAGGATCAAATACAGCTGAACTAATCTTTGAAAATTGTCCAGTTCCAGAAGAAAATATTTTAGGAGAAGAAGGGAATGGCGCAGCTATATTAATGAGTGGTTTAGATTATGAAAGAGTTGTTCTTGCAGGTGGACCTTTAGGTATTATGGCAGCTGCGATGGATAATGTCGTTCCATACATTCATGAAAGAAAACAATTTGGTAAATCAATTGGTGAATTTCAAATTATGCAAGGTAAAATAGCAGATATGTACACAACTATGAACGCTTGTAAATCTTATGTTTATGAAGTGGCTAAAGCATGTGATAGAGGAGAAACAACTAGAAAAGATGCAGCGGGATGTATTTTATACTCCGCTGAGAAGGCCACCCAAATTGCATTAGAAGCTATTCAAACATTAGGTGGAAATGGTTATACTAACGAGTATCCTGTTGGAAGACTTTTAAGAGATGCAAAATTATATGAGATAGGAGCAGGAACTTCAGAAATCAGAAGAATGTTAATTGGTAGAGAATTATTTTCGGAAACCTCAGCATGACAATTCTAAAGTCAAATATTAATAAAAATGATCCACAATTCTTTGAAAACAAAGAAAAGTTCAATATTGACTACCAACTAACGTTTGAAGCCATTAATTATTCAATGAATGGAGGTGGCGAAAAATTAAACGAACGCCACATAAAACGTGGAAAAATTCTTCCTCGTCATAGAGTTACTAAATTACTAGATCCAGGTTGTAGCTTTCTTGAGATTGGCTTAACTGCAGGTCATGATATGTATGACAATGCATGTCCCTCTGGAGGAATAATAACTGGAATTGGACAAATTCATAATAGAGATGTGATGGTTATATGTAATGATTCAACTGTTAAAGGTGGAACATATTACCCTATAACTGTAAAAAAACATTTGCGTGCGCAAGAAATAGCGCTTGAAAATAATTTGCCTTGTATATATTTGGTTGACTCTGGTGGAGCTAACTTACCTAACCAGGATGAAGTGTTTGCCGATAAAGACCATTTTGGTAGAATTTTTTATAATCAAGCTAATATGTCTTCCAAAAACATTCCTCAAATTGCTGTTGTTATGGGAAGTTGTACCGCCGGTGGAGCATATGTCCCAGCAATGTCAGACGAAACTATAATAGTGAAAAATCAAGGTACTATTTTTCTTGCCGGACCTCCACTAGTTAAAGCAGCAACGGGTGAAATTACCAATGCAGAAAATCTAGGAGGAGGAGAAGTTCATACAAAAATTTCTGGTGTAGCAGACCATCTAGCTGATAACGATGAACACGCTTTAGCTATAGCTAGACAATGTGTTAAAAATTTAGATGCAAACCAAAATCTTACTCCAATTTCTGCTAAATATAGTCCTCCATTATATGACCCTGAAGAATTACTAGGAATAATTCCTGCTGACAGCAAAACTGCATATGATGTTAAGGAAATTATAATGAGAATAGTTGATGGATCTGAATTTGATGAGTTTAAAAAAGATTTTGGAACAACTTTAATAACTGGTTTTGCAAGAATAAAAGGACAATTATGTGGAATTATAGCCAATAATGGCGTCTTGTTTTCTGAAAGTGCTCTTAAAGGAACTCACTTTATTGAATTATGTAGCCAACGCAAGATACCTTTAATATTTTTGCAAAACATAACTGGATTTATGGTTGGAGAAAACGCTGAGCACGGTGGAATTGCTAAAAATGGGGCAAAACTAGTTAATGCTGTCGCTACAACTAAAGTTCCTAAAATAACAATTTTAATTGGTGGAAGCTTTGGAGCAGGTAACTATGGTATGTGTGGCAGGGCTTTTGGCCCAAGGTTTCTTTGGACTTGGCCATGCTCTAGAATTTCAGTCATGGGCGGAGAACAAGCTGCAAGCGTACTAGCAGAATTAAAGAAAAATAACATCCTTAAAAATAAGGGTAAATGGAATAATAAAACTGAAAATGAATTTAAAAAGCCTATTTTAGAGCAATTCAATAATCAGTCTCATCCTTTATATGCATCTGCGCGTTTATGGGATGACGGAATAATAGATCCTGTGAAAACACGTGATATATTATCAGCAAGTTTAAAAATTACCTTAAATAAAGAAATAGAAGATACAAAATTTGGTATCTTTAGAATGTAAGTATTTTAAATATGGCTTCTAAAAAAATAAAAAAATTATTAATTTCAAACCGTGGAGAAATAGCATGTAAAATTATCTTATGTGCCAAGAAACTAAAAATACCTACATTAGCCATTTACTCAGACGATGATATTAATAGTTTACACGTGCAATTAGCTGATGAAGCCGTTCCTGTGCCAGGTTCACTTGTATCTGAAACTTATATGAACAGCTCAGCCATTATAAAAATAGCAAAAAAATATAAAGCAAATGCAATTCATCCAGGTTACGGACTTTTATCAGAAAATGCTGATTTTGTTGAACTTGTTGAAAAAAATAAACTAATTTTTATTGGGCCTAAAAGTCAAATAGTTAGAAGTATGGGAGAAAAAGATAAAGCGAAATCTCTAATGGAAAAAGCAGGAATCCCTGTAGTTCCAGGTTATCATGGAAACAATCAAGAAGAAGATTTTCTCAAAAAAAGAGCAGATAAAATTGGGTATCCTTTACTTATCAAAGCTAGGGCTGGTGGTGGTGGGCGTGGGATGAGAGTGGCTCTAAGTAAAAAAACTTTTTCATCATCCTTTAAAGAGGCCACTAGTGAGGCAAAAACTAATTTTGATGATAAAAACTGTATTCTTGAAAAATATATTTCAAAAGCACGCCATATTGAAATTCAGATCTTTGCTGATAAATACGGAAATGTAATTCATTTATTTGATAGAGACTGCTCATTACAAAGGCGTCAGCAAAAAGTAATAGAAGAAGCACCTTCACCACAACTTAGTGATGAAATTAGAAGTTTTCTTGGCGCCCTCTCTGTTAAAGCTGCTAAATTCATTAAATACGAAGGCGCAGGAACTATTGAATTTATTGCAGATGTAGAAAAAGGCCTTGATAAAAATAAAATATATTTTATGGAAATGAACACTAGGATTCAAGTTGAACATCCTGTTACAGAAGCAGTAACATCAACAAATCTGATATCCTGGCAACTAGAAATTGCTAATGGCTCTAAGTTACCTAAGTCACAAAATGATGTTAAATTAAATGGTTGGTCTATTGAAGCACGGTTATATGCTGAAAATGTAAATAATAATTTTTTACCACAAAGTGGTATTATTCATCACTTAAATTTTCCTTCACTTTCTAAACATAAAAACTGTACTTTAGAAACAGGAATTAAAGATGGAGACTATATTACGCCCTTTTATGACCCTATGATTGCAAAAATTATTTCACATGGAGACAATAGAGCAGACGCAATAGTAAAATTGAATAATTACCTAAGTGAACTTGAAATTGCAGGTATAACAACAAATTTAAATTTATTAAAAAAAATTTTAAACCATAAGGGCTTTAAGAAAGAAAATTTCACTACTAAATTTATCGAAGAAAATTTAAATGAACTTATTGATAATAATATTGATAATTATCTAAAAGCTTTAACCTCACTAACAGTTTTTAAAAATTTAAATGTTTTCCCAACTGATAACTGGTATATGTGGAAGCCTAACGAATACCCGTTAAATATATCTATAAAAGGAGTAGAAGAAAAATTTAACATAGCATGTTTAAATTTTGATAAATTTGAGATTAAATTTGGTAATTTTAAATATACCTGCACTTCTACAATTTTTAATAAAACTTCAATAGAAGCCAACATTAATGGAAAGTATCTTTCTATAAAGTATAATTTGTTTGTAGATAAATTTACTAACAATAAAATTTTTACCTTCTTCACAAAAAACAATACATATGAAGTTCTTTTTTCAAATATATTAATATCAGGGGATGATGAGGATAAAAATTTAGACGATGTTATAAACGCCCCAATGCACGGGATTATCAAATATAACAATCTTAAACCTAATATAAAAGTAAAAAAGGGTGATGTTCTTTTATCTCTAGAAGCGATGAAAATGGAATATTCACTAAAATCGCCTCGTGACGGCATCATTGAAAAAATTTTAATAAAAGACGGTCAACAAGTTACAGAAAAAATGAAACTTATAATTTTGAAAAAATGAAAACATAACTGAAGTATACTCGCAATGAATAATTTTATAAATATTTTTGAAATGAGCCCTCGAGATGGTCTTCAAAATGAGAAAACATTTATAACAACTCAAAACAAAATTAAATTTATTAATGATTTATCCATGTGTGGATTTCAAAAAATTGAAACTTCTAGCTTTGTAAGCCCTAAATGGGTACCTCAGCTTGCTGACGCACACGAAGTATTTACTAAAATTAATAAGGTAAAAGATGTAAAGTATACAGCATTAACTCCAAACGAGCGTGGCTTTGATAATGCCGTTAATGCAAAAGTTGATGAAGTTGCAATTTTTGCAGCAGCAACAGAAACTTTTAGTGAAAAAAATATTAACTGTAATATTGAGACAAGCCTAAAACGTTTTATACCTATTGCTAAAAAAGCTTTAAAAGAAAAAATACCCGTTAGAGGATATATTAGTTGCGTCTCTCATTGTCCATATGAAGGTCAGGTGAATCCTCAAAAAGTGGCTAAAATTGCTAAGCACCTAATTGAGATGGGATGTTATGAAGTTTCTCTTGGAGATACAACTGGTAAGGGCAGCCCAGATGTTACATCAGGAGTGCTTGAGGAATGTCTAAAAGTTTTAACATCAGACAAATTAGCTGGTCACTTTCATGATACGTATCAAAATGCTTTAAATAATATCCAACTTTGTCTAGAAAAAGGAATTAAAACATTTGACGCCTCAGTTGGGGGTTTAGGAGGTTGTCCTTATTCACCAGGAGCCAAAGGTAATGTTGCAACAGAAAAAGTTAATAAACTTTTAATATCTTTAGGTTACAGAACTAATCTTAATTCTAAAAAAATAGATGAGTGCAGTGAAATGGCTTTAAAGCTCAAAATGGGTAAAAATTATGATTAATATCGAAAAAAAAACAGTAATACTTAATAAAAATATCAACGGTATTTCTGAAATAATATTAAACCAACCACAAAGACATAATGCTTTATCTCCATTAATGATAGAAGAACTAGAAGTAATGTTTGATGATTTAACAAAAGATCAAAACACAAAAGTATTGATAATCTCATCTACAGGAAAATCATTTTGTGCAGGTGGTGATTTAGATTGGATGAAAGAACAAATTTTTTCAGATCGAAAAACTCGAATTAAAGAAGCTACAAAATTAGCAAATTTATTAAATAAAATGTTTGAGTTTCCTAAGCCTTTAATTGCAAAAGTGGAGGGAAATGCATTTGGAGGTGGTGTAGGGATTATTTCCGTTTGTGATATTGCTATTGCTTCAGAAAATGTGAAAATGGCTTTGACCGAAGTAAAGCTAGGACTAATCCCTGCTACGATTAGCCCTTACGTAATTTCGAAAGTTGGAGCAAATAATTCAGTGAACTTATTCATCAGCGCACAAATGTTTTCTCCTCAACAAGCCAAAAGGATGGGACTAATTAAAAGTGTAGTTAAGGAAGAAGACATAAATAGAGAAATCCAAAAAGAAGTTAATCCGTTTCTTGTTAATGCTCCAAAAGCAGTTTCAGCCTCCAAAAAACTTGTAAGAGATCTTTCTACAAAGATTGACCAAAAAACTATCAAGTTTACAGTTGAAGCTCTTGCAGATGTATGGGAAAACCCAGAGGCTATTGAGGGAATAAACGCATTCTTTGAAAAAAGAAAACCTAATTGGTTAAAGGAGAAATAAATGCAAGATATTATAAAACAAGGTCAAAACAAAAATTTAACTAAATTAAATCTGAATTATGATGGAGTTAAAGACGGAGACGAACAAGCTGAAAATTACTTAAAAATTGTAAATGAGAAGATTGGTTTTATTCCTAATGTGCTTGCAGCATTTGCAAAATTTCCTAAACAATTTGAGGGCTTCACTAAATTATATAACGCTTTGATGTTAGGTGAATCAGGATTAACAAAGTTAGAAAGAGAAATGATTGCCGTTACAGTATCCTCTGAAAATCATTGTTTTTATTGTTTAGTAGCTCATGGTGCTGCTGTTAGAGAATTGTCAAATGATCCTCAACTTGGCGAACGTTTAGCTGCAAACTTTAGGTCGGCAGAGCTTCCTAAAAAACAAGAAACTTTATTAAATTTTTCAAAAAAATTAACCAGAGATCCTTCTGAAATTACAGAAAATGATAGATCTGATCTTAGAAAAGCCGGTTACACAGATAGAGATATTTGGGACATAAGTGCTATAATTGGATTATTTAATATGACAAACAGACTAGCTTTGGCAACTGAAATGGAACCCAATGATAACTATCATAATTTAGCAAGATAATTTAAATGTCCTTTAACTATAACAAAACTCAATTATCAATCATTGATTCTGTTCAAAATATTATGAAAAATTTTGACGATGATTACTGGCTTGAATGTGATCAAAAAAGTATATTCCCTCATAAGTTTTATGACGAAATAGCTGATGGTGGATGGCTGGGTATTTGCATGCCAAAAGAATTTGGTGGCTCTGCACTGGGCATTACCGAAGCTTCAATTTTTATGCAAAAAGTATCTGAGACTGGAGGAGGAATGGCTGCTGCTTCTTCTATTCATATTAATATATTTGGACCACACCCTATAGTTGTCCACGGGAATAACGATCAAAAAAATAAATGGCTACCGTCATTAATAAATGGAAAAGAAAAAACATGTTTTGGCGTTACTGAACCTGATGCAGGCCTTGACACTGGCAAATTAAAAACATTCGCAAAGAAAATTAATAATGGATACCTTATTAATGGTCAAAAAATCTGGACGTCGACAGCTCAAATTGCTGATAAGATACTACTATTAGCCCGCACAACTCCAATTGAAGAATGCAAAAAAAATACAGACGGGCTTACTTTATTTTATACAAAATTAGATAGAAAGAAAATTGAAGTTAAAGAAATTCCAAAGATGGGAAGGTCCGCTGTAGATAGCAACCAAATATTTATTGATAATCTAGAAGTTGAAGAGTTTGATAAAATTGGTGAAGAAGGCAAAGGCTTTAAATATATATTAGATAGTTTAAACCCAGAAAGAATTCTGATTGCCGCAGAAGCATTAGGAATAGGAAAAAATGCCCTTGCCAGAGCTATAAAATATGCGGGCGACAGAGTAGTATTTGGAAGACCGATTGGACAAAATCAGAGTATCCAACACCCGTTAGCAGAAAATTGGATAGAGCTAGAAGCTGCAGAATTATTAATTGCTAAAGCGGCTAATCAATATGATAATGGACAAAATGCAGGTGGTATGGCAAATGCTGCAAAATTTTTTGCTGCTGAAGCGGGTTTCAAAGCCGCAACTCAAGCAATTATAACTCTTGGCGGAATGGGATATGCTAAAGAATATCATGTAGAAAGATTGATGAGAGAATCTTTAATACCTAAATTAGCTCCTGTAAGCGCTCAAATGATTTTAAATTATATTTCAGAACGTGTACTAGGATTACCTAAATCATATTAATTTTAAAAGTGAGAAAATGATAAATCAAAATAATATAATAACACATGCTTTAGATGGCATAAAAGTTTTAGATCTTACAAGAGTTCTTGGAGGGCCTTACTGCACACAAATTCTTGCCGATCATGGAGCTGAGGTTATTAAAGTTGAATCTAAACTTGGGGATGAAGTTAGAGGTTGGGGACCTCCTTTCATTAATGAAATGGCTTCTTATTTCATTAATGTAAACAGAAATAAAAAATCTATTGCAATTGATTTAACTAAACAAAGCGGTAAGAATTTAATTTTAGAGCTTCTTAAGTCTTCGGATATAGTTATTGAAAACTTTAAAACTGGAACCATGGAAAAATGGAAATTAGGATATGAAGACGTATTAAAGAAAAAGTTTCCAAAATTAATTCACTGTCGAATATCTGGGTTTGGAGCAACTGGTCCTCTTGGAGGGGCACCAGGGTATGACGCTATTGTTCAAGCAATGACTGGTATGATGTCTATAAATGGACATGCAGATGGGGGTGATGTAAGAGTTGGTGCTCCAGTGGTTGATATGGGGACAGGATTATATGCAACAATAGGTATTTTAATGGCTATTCAAGAAAGAAATAAATCTGGACTAGGTCAATTTTTAGATATGTCTCTATACGATTCAGCTTTAGCTCTGATGCATCCTCATACAGGAAATTATTTTTTATCAAACAAACCTGGAAAAGCTACTGGAAATGCACATCCAAATATTGCTCCTTACGATAAATTTAAGACAGCAACAAATGAAATTTTCATGGGTATTGGAAACGACGCTGGATTTGCCAGATTATGTAAAGCACTGAATTTAGATCATCTTATTACGGATGAACGATTTATCTCAAATGGAGACAGAGTTGAAAATCGGTTGGCTTTAACTAAATATTTAGAAGATGCGCTAAGTGATGTAGATGGGGTTGAATTTTCTGAAAAATTGTTGGCTGCAGGTATTCCAGCAGGGCCGGTTAGAGATATTGAAGAAGCTCTTAATCATCCTCAAACACAAGAAAGAGAAATGACTATTAGCAAAGATGATTATAAAGGCGTTTCTTCACCTATTAAATTTAGTAGATCTCAATCTGTTGGCGTTAAACATAAACCTCCTTTTATAGGCCAACACACTAAAGAAATTTTGATGGAAGCTGGATATAGTGAAGATGCTATAAAAGAACTCTTATCAGAAGAGATAGTTTTTCAAAATTAGTTTTAATACTATTTATAAAGTAATTTAAAATAATGTTGTCTTAAAAAAAGAATTTGTTTTGATATTTGATCTTTATCAATTTTATCTCCACAAAATAGTAAAAATGAATCTAGGGCTTGAAAGATAAAAAGGTCTATTCCAGAGATTATCTTTGCACCTACTTTTTCACCTTTTATTAGCAAATCTGTTTTTGCAGGCGTATAGACTACATCAAATATCCAGTGATGATTGCTTGGTAATAATTCACCTAAAGGACAACCTGGAAAATCGAAGTGACCAACAGGTGTACAGTTAACTATACCTTGAACTTCAAATAATGTTTTTTCTAGTTTATTACTATTAATTAGAGTGCAATTTATTTTTAAAAACTCTAAGTCTTTTATCAAATTTTGACCCCTTAATTGGTCTTTTTCATATAAATAAATATGTTCAACATCTAATGATCCTAAGGCAAATGTGATAGCTCTTCCAACACCCCCTCCACCTAATACCAATATTTTTTTAGGTTTGTTTTTATTAAAATGAAATTCGTAACTTCTTAAAAAACCTGTATAATCTGTGTTTTCAGCAAAAATATTTTCTTTAAAAAGAAGTGTGTTTGATGACTTTACAGTTGATGAGCTGAAATTAATTATATCAGCATATTTCATAACTTCTTCTTTAAATGGAAAAGTAATATTTACTCCTGAAAAATTCATTTTTATTAATATACGTACTTGATCCAATAAATTAATTTTATTATTTTCATTTAAATCATAGATCTCATAACTAAGAGGAATATTAAATAAATTTCCGAGTCGTTTATGTATATCAGGCGCCTGAGATGATTGAATATTTTTTCCAATTAGTCCAAGTTTTATCATCTACATGTTCTTGTTTATAAGTCGTACGACAACCGTTCCAAACCATCTTTCTAGGTTCATCCTAACAGGGAAAAGTAAACCAGAAGATGTTTTTCCAAAATATATTTTGAAATCACTAAATTTATCTTGTTTTGGTTTCCATTTACTTTTTAACCTGTGTCCCCCTATTGGGATCATTTTGACACCACATATTGTTACATTACCAGAGAATGATTTTGGCCTATCATTTTTTAAATTTTCTTTGCCTAAACTTTTTATTTTTAAATCATACCTTCTTCTACCATCAAAAATTTTAAAGCTTTGATCACATGTTTTTGTAG
>Ga0209505_1001599_pt1 | contig 15375 bp, 9 predicted proteins | sample COGITO_mtgs_1103_2_FD_184794 | JGI IMG/M metagenome (GOLD analysis project Ga0209505, IMG submission 184794) | Pelagic marine microbial communities from North Sea - COGITO_mtgs_110331 (SPAdes) (version 2) | ecosystem: Environmental > Aquatic > Marine > Epipelagic ... | reverse complement strand
TCTCTCTCTCTCTCTCTCTCTCTTTGCTGAAGGTATTGTTGTGTTGTTCTTTCATTGGAAGAGACATTTTGAATTCCATCGTCGTCGAAACACAAATTCATTCAGACACGATGGAGGACGACGGGTACTCGCAAACGCTCAGAGACCTCCTCGCGCAAACGCCTTTAACCACGGACGCGTGGGTCCAGTGCGACTCGTGCCAAGTCTGGCGACGAGTGCCGAACTTTGTCGCTTTGAAGTTAGGCGAACACGAGCAATGGTTTTGCCACAAAAACTTCCACCAAGAGTTCAGCACGTGCGATGATCCTCAGGAATTACTCGACGATGAAATCGACGTCCTGATGAAAGCGCAAGAGAAAGAACAAAAGAGGAAACAAGCGGAGGAAATCGGGAGGAAGATTTTAGAGGAGGACGAAGAGGACGAACGAGAGAAGTTGGGAGTTAAAAGTGAGAAAGGAGGAGACGATGACGAGAAGAAGACAAAGAAGGAAAAAGGTGGAGCGAGTGGGTGGAGGAAGAAAAAAAATTCAAACGACTCTGACGATTCGAACGATTCGGACGACGATACCATGATGTGCAAACCAATCGAAAACGCGCACGTCTGGTCGAGAGTCTCGCGGAACATCTTCAAACACAGAGAGCCGAGGAAGTTAACCGAGGACGACATCATGGTGTGTAACTGCGCCATCGACCCGGAGACCGGAAGCGGATGCGAGGAAGAGTGCGTGAACAGATTGGTGTTAACCGAGTGCGATCCTAAATTTTGTCCGTGTTCGACCGCGTGTAAGAACCAGAGGTTTTCCAGGAAGAAGTTTAAAGAGTTAGAGGTCAAACGGTCGAGTAAGAAAGGACACGGATTGTTCTCGGAGGAGAATATTAAACCGGGCGAGTTCGTGTTGGAGTACGTCGGCGAGGTGTTGCACGAGGAAGCGTACGAGGAGAGGAAAAGGCAATACGCGAGGGAAAAGAGGCGGCACTTTTATTTCATGACTTTGTCGAGTTCGGAAACTATCGATGCCACGGAAAGAGGCGGCGTTGGGAGGTTTTTGAACCACTCGTGCGATCCAAACTGCGAGACGCAAAAATGGATGGTAAAAGGCGAGTTGTGCATCGGCGTTTTCGCGCTGAGAGAGATTCAACCGGGGGAAGAGATTACCATCGATTACAAGTTTGAAAGGTACGGGGAAAAACCTATGAGATGTTTTTGCGAAACCGCCGCGTGTTGCGGATGGATTGGCGGTGCGAAAGCCGCGAGAGAGGCGGAGAAGTACGCCAACGATTCCGAAGACGACGACGAGGAAAAGATTCACTTGGAGGACGAAACGCCGGTGATGTTGGAGTGCGACGAAGACCAAATCGTGAAAGAAGAAAAGGAAGCCCGAGTACAACACGAACAAGAGAAGGGTGGATCCTTCAGACGCTCTGAATCGAAAAAGTTGAAAGACGAGGAGAAGAAATGGCGACCGCCGGAGGAACAAAAAGCGTACGATCGCGCGAAAAAGGCGCGCGAAAAGAAATACGAAAACGAGGAGAAACAACGATTGAAAGCGGAGAAGAGATCAGTGCCGAGCTTTGGTGGTGGTGGCGGCGGCGGCGGCGGCGGCGGACGATCGCGCGTGCGCGCGCCAGCTGGTTCGTACGCTGCCAAATGGGGCGGCATTTCCAGCGCATCTCAAAGACGTTCGGAAATTGACGTCGCCATGGACGATTTGCGCAACTCCAAGGGCGCTTTGCGCAACGAAAAAGCGTGTCTCAAATCGATTCAAATGTTCAACTTGGCGTACCCAGTGGACGAAAAAGGCGAGTCGCAAGTTTCCGAGAGAGATTTGGGATTACTTTTAGAAGCGATATCGATGACAGGAAGCACGCAACTACAAAGAGTGCTCGCCGAGAGAGGCGGGACGGGCGCGTTGCAGACGTGCATCAGTCGATTAGGCGGCGCGTTGTGCTCTCCGCAAAGAGCTCCATTGTTGAGAAAGGTTTTGAGAGTTTTAGGAAACTGGTTGACCGTGTGTAAAGAAGCAACGTTAGCGGCTATGCGCGACACGAAGACGGCGAGAGGGAGTTTTTTCGATTTACTCGGTGAGTTACGATACGCGAAGGACTCTGAGTTGCAAAAAGTCGCCACGGAGTTTGCGAACCAGAAAGTTCCGCAAGGGACCATTATCGATAAAGGTGAGCCGGAGAGTATTAGACGTTTGAATAGTGCAAATGCGAATAATAGTATAAACATGAACGGGGGTGGAATGACACCGGGTGGAGGTTTCATGCGCGGTGGAATGGGGACTCCGATGGGCGCCGGTATGGCGCCAAACGGCGTCGTCGGGTTTCGAACGGGAACACCACCACCCATGCGAACTCCAGGAAGTGCCGGTGGTTTTGGTAGTAGTGCGCCGCCGGGGAGTGCGACAACCATGGGTGGTCGAGGAGGTGGATTCAATTCTGCTGGCCCGCCGCCTCCAGGAAGCGGCATGGGATTCAATCGAACCGGCTTAGCGCCCCCGCCGAGATTCGCCGGCGCGGGAGGACGAGGTCCACCAGGTATCGCGGCGAATAACACGCCGGGGAGTGCGCACCAAAGAGATGCGATTGGCAGAGCTTTACCGAGTGGATGGAAATCGCAAACAACGCCGGCGATGCCAGCTGCAGCGAATGGTGGGTACCAAAACTATTACAATCAACAGCAGCAACAACACCAACCGCCGTCCAACCGCCAATATCCGCCGTACTCGAACCACACCGGTGGCAGAGGAGGTGGTGGTGGAAACTACAACAACTACAACAGTAACGGAAACTATAATAATTACAACAACAACAACAACAACAACGGCTACAACAATAACGGGTACAACAACTACAACACCAGTGTCGGCGGTTACGCCGGAGGGAGCGCAAAACGCCAGCGAATGGATGCTAATTTTAGCGCGCACCCGCCCGTCAATCCTCCGCTCCCTTCCGGCGCACCTCCCCCGCGTTCCACCGACGCCCCTTCCGCTCCCAAACGAAACGATGAATTCGATGACCCGCACTCCCTCTCCTTCGCCTCCATCGTCAGCGATATCGTCCAAGAGTTTGCCATGGAATACCGAGCGCAAAACCATCCGAAGCACGCCTCGTCGGCGGATTACGACCGCTTGCAAAACAAGTGGCAGACGAAAATCTTAACCAACGAGCAAAAGAATTTCGAGGAAACCGGACGGAAACCGATCGACTTGACCAGACTGAGAGATTCCATCAACACTTACGTCAAAATGGCCAACGAGTGGGAGTTTAAGAATCAGTCGAAATAGATAAATATTTCTGAACAACAACACAATGAAAAAATCGTAAAAACATCACCTCACGGGAAACTCTTTATATATAATGAACTACCACGTCTCGTCATCACTCGCGCGACGATGCGCTTCCGTCTCCTCCTCCGCGAGTGGTAATCCTTCGTGTTCGTCGTCTTCTCGAACAAGAAGAACGCGAGCTTTTTTATCCTCCTCGAATGGAAGACGACGACGAAGCGATGATGCGGTCACGCTTTTAAGAAGTTCTGGAGTTGGCCAAGACCGATTCGACATAGCGCTCACCGGGCAAGAAGAAGACGGGGAGACGGATAAAAAGGCAAAGAAACGAACAATTTCGCTCGATTTAGGCGGAACTCAAATGCAAACGACCGCTATCGAGTATACCGGCGAGTTAGTCGCGGTCGAAATCGACCGGCCTCTCGGTTTGATTTTGGAGGAAACGAGAGTGGAACGAAGCGTCGAGACGCGGATAGAAGTTGTGGAGATTGTTCCGGATTCAAACGCTTCAAAAGATGGCAGAGTAAAGGTTGGGGATATTTTACGCTTAACCACGGCAGTGTTCAACGTTTCCGCACCGATCGATGTGACGACGTGGATGAATCCGCCGGCGAAGGCGAACGTGAGAGCGTACGTGAAAGACTCGACGTTCGATAAGACGATGTTGGCTATTCAGAGTCACTCGGTGCCGGTGGATTACGACGGCGACGCGAGGGAAATGAAAAGCGTCGGGATGGTGTTTGAGAGGAAATAATGATATACTAGTACTGCTACTGCTACTACAACGTACTCTAACTCAAACCGCCTCCCTCCCTCGGCCACGCCACGGCGATAACTACCCCGACTAAACTCACCGCACATCCAACGTAATCGCCCACATCCAACTTAAACCCATCCACTATTCGCGCAAAAGCGTAACTAAAAACGATAAACACCCCTCCGTACACCGCGTACGTTCGGCCGAAATCCTCCAACGGTTGTAAAGTAGGGATTACGCCATATGCCATTAAAATAACGAACCCGAGTAAAAGGTACCAAATCGATTTCTTCTCGCGAACAAATTGCCAGACGAGCCACCCGCCTAAGATTTCGAGCACCGCCGCGACTGCGAACAAGAAGACGCTTTGGAACGCGAGAATAGTAGTCCACTCTTTTTTATCGTTTCCTTCCTCTGAAGCTGCTACGGTGCCGTTCGTTGCTTCCATTTCCTTTACGTGAGATGTTGTTCAAACGTGTGCACATTTGAAGTGTTTTCCAATGCAGAAGGGGGGAGACGTTCGCAACATTTTATTTAGGGTATTACACCCTAATTCAATCGAGTTTCGACGTCGACGACGCTTTCACGTCGTGCCTCATTTCTTTCTCGCGAAGAAGAGTTACGACACAAAACTTTCGTATCGCTTTTGAGAAGAAAGAAAAGAGAAGAGAAGCGCTCGCAACACCTTTACCTCTCTCTCGTCGTGGATCTCTCTCATCGAGTGAGTGGTCGCAGAGTGTGTGTCTGTCTGTCTGTCGTTTCGGAGAAAGAGAAAGAGAGAAAGAGAGAAATTTTTGACCCCCAAACAACAAAAGCGAGATAATACACAAAAAGAACGAATATATAAAGAATAATGATGACGATAAACGTGCTCCGATGCCCGCGAAACGCAGGCGCGGTTGCAAACAACAAACGAGTACACGCGAGCAGCGACAGATGCAGCAGCAGTAATAGCACGAAGAATACTAACACGAATAGCAGAAGAAGAAAAGGAGTGGTTCTCTCCTCTTTCGGTAAGGCTTGAAAATCTCTCTTTATCTCTTTGTTTTTCTTCTTTCTCGTCCTCTCGCGTCGTTCTCGGGAAAGAAAAAAACGTTTGAATTCTCTCCTCTCGTGTGTTCTTCTTCTTCTTCTTCTCGGAGAAGAAGATTTGGTGCTTTTTCGCGCGCGCGCGCAAACGACGAGTACGAGTACTGCTCTGCGGTATCTTCATCGTCCGCGATCTCGGATCGATCTCCGAGGAGTTTTGCGCGCGCGCAAAGAGAGAGATCTTCTCTCACAAGAGCGAGAGAGAGAGAATAAAACGACGGCAGAGGGAAGAGGAGAGAAAGTTTTCCTCCTCTCTTTTCTCTCTTTTTCTTTCTGTTTCCTACAAAATCAATCAAAAAAGGAAGGGCGTTGAAGAAGATCCATCGTGTGGCTCAGAAAGTGTGGCTGTAAAGAAAGGTGGACGCAAAGGAAAAGAGGAGAGAATTTTTTTTTTTGTTCTGACATTCATTCTTTCTCTCTTCTCTCGTACTTACAAAAACAGGGAATAACAACGAGAACAATAAAAGGACGTTACACGCGAACGCTTTAAACGACAGAAGAGTAAACACAGAGAATCATTTTAGTCATCGTTATGGATATACGACGACGACGACGACTCCAACGAAAAGAAGAGGCGACGCGGTTGGCCCCAGACGAGCGATTACCATGCCGGAGGATTCGTCCAACGAGAAGAAGACCCTTCTCACGTCTTGGCAAAGAATTGGCCAGGAAGGGGTGCAGAAAGCGTCTGAGATTTGGTCGGCGGTGAACAGCGAAGCCGCGGCGGCGGCGAAAGGCGCGTGGGAAGGAGTGAAACCAGCGCATAAGGTGTTTTTGTCCGATATTATCGCCAGTCCGAAGAAGAACGCGTTTGTGCGAAAGTGGTTGGGGACGGATATAACGTACGTGTCGTTTATTGGTGCCATGCACGTTGGCGCGTTGTTGGCGCCGTTTTACTTCACCTGGCAAGCGTTCAACTGCTTTTGGGTCATGTATTTCATCACCGGGTGCTTGGGAATCACGTTGAGTTACCACAGGCAGTTGTCGCACAAGTCGTTTCAAACGCCGAAATGGTTGGAGTACGCGTTGGCGTATTGCGGCGCGTTGGCGGTCCAAGGCGACCCGATCGAGTGGGCGTCGTCGCACAGATATCATCATCAACACTGCGATACTCCGAAAGACCCGCACACGCCGTATGAAGGCTTTTGGTGGTCGCACATGGGATGGTTGTTGGACAACGAAGCGACCATCGAAAGAGTTGGCGATCGATCCAACGCCGCGGAGATGGCCGCGCAGCCGTTTTACCAATTCTTGGAGAAGACGTACATGTGGCACATCGCTGCGTCGGCGTTAGGTTTATACCTCCTCGGCGGTTTACCCTTCTTAGTGTGGGGCTTCTGCGTGAGAACTGTTTGGGTGTACCACATCACCTGGGCGGTCAACTCCGTCGCCCACTGCTGGGGCAAACAAACGTACAACACCGGCGACTTGTCCAGAAACAACTTATCGGTTGGAATTTTAGCATTTGGAGAAGGGTGGCACAACAACCACCACGCGTTCGAATTTAGCGCCAGACACGGGTTGGAGTGGTGGCAAGTGGACATGACGTGGTATTTGATTTGGGGGTTGAAGAAGTTGGGCTTGGCGACCAAGGTGAAGTTGCCCACGCAAAAGCAGTTGGACCGCATGCGCATCGAACCGACCACGGCTTAATTAAAAAAAAAGTTTGATAATAAAAAGAGAGAGAGAGAAAGAGAAAGAATTGTTAAAGAGAGAGAGAGAGAGAGATCACGCATCTCGCGGATGTTTTGTCGTTTGAAATCATCATCTAATACTGCAAATACTACTATACTCTTTCACTCGTTAAATGTTGTTTTTCCTTCTTTTTGTCTTAGTCTTGTTCAGATTTCGAAACTTTTCTTCACTCTTCGGAGAGAAAACGTTTCGTTTACGTCGTTTACGTCGTTTACGTCGTCGCGATGACGAAAGAACCTCTCGTGGAAAAAGAAGAAGAAGAACGCGGGCTTTCGTTTTCTCTCGGTCGCTTTCCCGGCGCCAAAAACAGAGGCTTAATCGCTTCCTCTTCTTCTTCTTTAACACAAGGCTCGGTCGTTTTTCAATCGGTCCCGTATGCGGCGGTTCTCCGAGACGACGGGCTCCACGAACGCGACCACTTCACGTTCGAGAAGTCGAAGGATCACAACTTTAACGTGAACAACAACTCATCAGAGTCGCCACGGCAACAACAACAACAACAACAAAATCGACAACAACAGTTGCAACGGTGTTCGGCGACCAAATTTGCGAGATATTTTTCGAGGGAGAACCAGTTGAAAGATTGGGAAGACGGCTACGATAAAGAAACGAAAGCGCTGAAGAGTTGTCAGTTGCGAGCGCCAAAGGCAACGGTACGGTTGGCGAGTAAAATCGTGTGGCGAATGCAACGAGAGAGGAAGAACGAAACGAATACTAATGAGAACAAGAACAACGCGGAGAACGAAGTACCCGCGAGCGAAGAGAAATCGAGGAAGACGAAACGAACCGCTCTCGCGGCTCCGACCGGGCGATTGTACGACGACGAAGGGAAGACGGAACAGTTGGGATTAGGCAGAGGGTACTCGACTGTCTTCGACCAGTTAACGCACGGTGAAGAGTCGAAGACGTTTGGTTTGAACAACCCGAGCGATTACACTTTAGCGGCGATGACGAGAGCGTATTTGACGCACTCTTTGAACGTGGACGATAGCGTGGTATCGGACGAGGAGAGAGCGGAGAGGTACGAGAGAGAATACGAGGACATACCGTCGGTGGCGGATTTAGCAAAACTAATTGGTAAGTTGCGTTTGAATTGCCACACGTTGTGCGACGATGAGTTGCGACCGTATGGGATTGGCGTCTATCCAGTGGCGGCGATGATGAATCATTCGGAAAATCCAAACTGTTTCGCGACTTTTAGAGGCAAGAAGATGATTGTCCGATGTTTGCGAGACGTGTTGCCGGGCGAAGAGTTGACGATTTCGTACGACGAATTAATGAAACCAAAGCGAGAGAGGGCGAAATCGTTAAAGTCGAACTATGGGTTTGATTTACATGATGACGGGGAGGAGGAGGAGGAGGGGCAGGAAGATCTTTTGCCTCTTTCCGAAATTCCTTTGATTGGCGGACATAAGTTGCGCGCGTTGTCTCGTGCGCCGAAATACACCGACGAAGACGAAGAAAGGAGCTGGTTTCAAGTCGAACGCGCGTCTGGTGGTATCGTCGACGGTGGATGCCACATATATCGACTCTTTGGGGAAGAAAGCGGTGGATTCTTTGAAGACAACAGCGCGTTGGCGAGCTTCAACTTGGAAGAGAGCGTCGATGAAGACTACGACGACGACGACGAAGGTGACGACGGGGAAAACGATGAAGATAAAGAGAAGGATAAAGAAGAAACAGAAACAAACGGCGATTTATCGAAGGACCCAGAATTTGCGGGTCAGAAGACGTACGGTCAGTCGAACAAAAGTAAAAAGAGTAACAAAAAGAAGACGCGATTGATTGTCGAAACGTGGGGCGATTGTAAAAACGTCGTCGTTGCTGAAATTGCCGAACGGTTTTGTCAGGCGTTTGAACTGGTAGAAAAGTTAAGCTCGACGTCTTCGGGAGATGTTTCCGATGGCAGCTCGTTAAACCGCGCTTGGGATCGATTTAATAGTTTAACCGATACAAGATCGGCGCTGTTTGGCGCTTCCGTTGGCATTGCGCGAGGACACCACTTGCGTGTCAAGGCGTTGGAGTCGTTCATGAACGCCGCGGTTCTTTTCGAAGATTGGAAGATAGCGTTTGACTGCGGCACGGAGCTCACACCATCTTTCGAAAAGTATTACCCGAATCACCATCCGCAAATCGCCGTTCATAACGTCGCCGTCCTGAAATTGTTGTTGGAGCGTCTCATGGCGGATACGTACGCCGTTGGAGCGCGTTTGAGCGCACCTGCGAGTATCATCGAGAGCCTCGACGAGATTAAAGAAAAAGCAAAGGAGCTAGCTTCGGGAGTTTCCAGAGTTGTCGGCGAAGATAGCACCGTCGTCGAGCAATTGGTAGAGGCGATGCACACGTGCAAAATGATGCGAGAGCAGGTTTTAAAAGAGGCGGATTCCCTTTGTTCGTCGGATGACGACGCTTTCTGAAGAAGAATAGAAGAATCCATTTTAGAATTATAGAGAGTGCAGAAGAATACGCACGCACGCGCGCGCACATAACTCACATACTACATATAAATACACAAGAAGATGTAAAGATCTACGTACTACCATCGTCTTCTATTATTGCTATTTTTGTTGCTATTTTTGTTTCTTTCCTTGTCCTTGTCCTTGCGTTGACGCGCGCTCAGCTGTAACTCTTCGATGTTTGCGGCTAAATCTCTCAAGTTTTGTTCGAACATCTCGGCATCGTCGTCGTTGTCATCTCTTTTCGCCGCCTTTGGCGGCGGCTCTATTCTCCACACGTCCACAAATACCTCCACCTCTTCCTTTCTGTGATGCCCGTATTGATTCTTTAAGCCGTATTTCATCTCGGCCACGACTTTCGCGCTCTTCGCGCCTAATTTTTTCACCGCTACTTTCTGAATATACTCTCTCGTGGACGTCTTATGGAATGAATACACCGCGGTTTCGGCCATTTTCATCGCCGCGGCTAAAAACGCCACGTCCGCACCTTTCCTTCTCGTGCCAAATGGTGGATTCGTCAACACCGTATCCGCTCGCGGCCACACGTAATCTTTCCTTTTCACGTTCTCGCTTTTTTCTTCTTCTTCTTCTACGTCCTCCTCCTCCTCGTCCTCATCATCATCGTACCGCCGAATCAACTCAACCACGTCCATTAAGCACAACTCAACCTCCAACTCCGGTTCGTACGTCTCCAAGTTCTCCTTACACTCCTCCAACGCGTCTCTATCCACGTCGATTCCGAGCACGTGTCCCGCTCCCATAAGTTTCGCCCCAATCGCCAACACCCCCGTCCCTACGCCTAAATCAATCACCGATTTCTCCTCGATGTCGTCAAACTCCACCGCGGCGACGTGCAACACTCTCGTCGCCAATAAAGGCGTCGTCGCGTATTGCTCCAAATTCTGTTTCGGGGTTGAAAACGTTTTCAAGTCTTGCAATTCCGATTCGAGTTGTTTCGGTTTCATTCTTTTCAAGAAAAAGCGTTCACTTTTGCGTCTTCTTCTTCTTCCTCCTCTCGTTATTCTTCGCAAAAGCAGCAGCAAACGTCGTCCTCCGTCGTCTCATCGTTAAAACAACTCTCGATTTAATTAGCGCAACAAAAATGAAGAACAAAAACAGTTCGACTCAGAAAGAGCTCTCTCTGCATAAAATTTAGGGTTTCCGCACAAAATTTTTCTCTCACTAAAAAAAAACGCTCCCTCAACGACGGCACTCATAAAAAATTACTTAAAACACACACTACTACTACACATACAAACATGTCTAAATCAGAAGGACCAGCGATCGGGATCGATTTGGGGACGACGTACTCCTGCGTCGGCGTGTGGTGAGTTCTAAACTTCTTTGTTCTTTTTTTTTATTTTTCGTTTGGATGATGATGATGAGGAAACACCCGACGCTTCGTCAATCCATTTTCGTTTTGTCGGCGGTGTGTGCTTTTGGAAATGATCGAAAGCGCGTTCCACTCTCTCGAGCGTAAAAAAAAAAATCTCGCTCGTCGTGTCCGATTTCAACAGAGATACATCTGTTGCAATTGCGACGAGTTTCCATCATCGCGGGAAGGTGGTGTGCTTTTCCATAGTCTTGCCTTCCCGCGCGATGATGATGATGATGATGAAAGAAGATGATGGCACCCCAGGAGAAGAACGAAAGAACGAAAGAAAGAAGCTTCTGAAAGCTTCTTTTTTCTCTCTTTTGGGCGGGAAAAGAAAAGAAAAAGAAGAGGACAACCAGTTTTTTTTTGGTGCCAAGATTTCTTCTTTTTTTTAGGGTTTCTCTGAAATTTTTTCTGGTGGTCTGTCTTTTTTTTTTAAGTGAAGAAGAAGAAGAGTTTTGTTGTTGTTTTACTCCTTTTTATAACACGAAGACTGACCAAAATAATGAAACTTTTCTTTTCAAACTTAGGCAACACGACCGAGTGGAAATCATCGCCAACGACCAAGGGAACCGAACGACGCCATCTTTTGTCGCGTTCACGGATTCCGAAAGATTAATCGGCGACTCGGCGAAGAACCAAGTCGCGATGAACCCGAAAAACACCGTCTTTGACGCCAAGCGGTTAATCGGGAGAAAGTTTTCCGATCCGCAAGTGCAACACGACATGAAGGAGTTTTCGTACACGATCGTGAAAGGGGAAGCGGAGAAACCGATGATTGAAGTTGAGTTTCACGGGGAGAAGAAGACGTTCGCGGCGGAGGAGATTTCGTCCATGGTTTTGGTGAAGATGAGAGAAGTCGCCGAGGCGTTTTTGGGGAGAGACGTGAAGAACGCCGTCGTGACCGTGCCGGCGTACTTTAACGACTCCCAAAGACAAGCGACCAAGGATGCGGCGGTCATTGCCGGCTTGAACTGCTTGAGAATTATCAACGAACCGACCGCGGCTGCGATCGCGTACGGTTTGGACAAGAAGAACTCGTCCACGGCGGAGAAGAACGTGTTGATTTTTGATTTGGGAGGCGGTACTTTCGATGTGTCTTTGTTGACCATCGAAGAAGGCATCTTTGAAGTCAAGGCAACGGCAGGGGACACGCACTTGGGTGGTGAAGATTTCGATACTCGTTTGAGCAACCACTTTGCCGCGGAGTTCAAGAGAAAGCACAAGAAGGACATCTCCGGCAACGCCAGAGCGTTGAGACGTTTAAGAACCGCGTGCGAAAGAGCCAAGAGAACTTTGTCCTCCACCGCGCAAACCTCCATCGAAATCGACTCCTTATTCGAAGGTATCGATTTCTACACCTCCATCACGAGAGCGAGATTCGAAGAGTTGAACATGGACTTGTTCCGCAAGTGCATGGAACCAGTCGAGAAGTGCTTGAGAGACGCCAAGTTCGACAAGGGCCAAGTCCACGAAGTCGTTTTGGTCGGCGGTTCCACGAGAATCCCGAAGGTTCAGCAATTGCTCTCCGACTTCTTCAACGGCAAGGAGTTGTGCAAGTCCATCAACCCGGACGAAGCCGTCGCGTACGGCGCCGCCGTCCAAGCTGCCATTTTGTCCGGCGAAGGTAACGAAAAGGTCCAAGACTTGTTGTTGTTGGACGTCACGCCGTTGTCGATGGGTTTGGAAACCGTCGGCGGTGTCATGACCGTGTTGATCCCGAGAAACACGACGATCCCGACCAAGAAAGAACAAGTGTTCTCCACGTATTCTGACAACCAGCCGGGCGTGTTGATCCAAGTTTTCGAAGGCGAACGTTCGCGAACGAGAGACAACAACTTGTTGGGTAAATTTGAATTGCAAGGCATCCCGCCGGCGCCGAGAGGCGTCCCGCAAATCAACGTCTGCTTCGACATCGACGCGAACGGTATCTTGAACGTGTCTGCGGAAGATAAGTCCACCGGCCAAAAGAATAAGATTACCATCACCAACGACAAGGGAAGATTGTCCAAGGAAGACATCGAAAGAATGGTCCAAGAAGCCGAGAAGTACAAAGCGGAAGACGAAGAGCACAAGAAGAAGATTGACGCGAAGAACGGTTTGGAGAACTACGCGTACAACATGCGCAACTCGATGAGCGACGAAAACGTCGGCGGCAAGTTAGATCCGGAAGATAAGAAAACGATCGAAGCGAAGATTGACGAGACCATCGCTTGGTTGGACGGTAACCAAACTGCCGAAGTCGACGAGTTCGAAGACAAATTGAAGGAAGTCGAAGGCGTGTGCAACCCGATCATCTCTAAGATGTACGGCCAAGCTGGCGGCGCGCCGCCGCCTGGCGCGGACTTTGGCGGTGCCGAAGGTGGAGCGGAAGGTGCCGGCGGAGCTTCCTCGGGCCCGAAGATCGAAGAAGTCGATTAAGAGCCAAGCGAGAGCGTGGATGAGAATACGAGAGCGAGAAAGAGAAGAGACGAAGGAGAAATTTAAAAACCAACACATACAAGTAGTAGAAGAAAACACATTACAGTTTTGCATTTTAATCTAACAAAGTGATAACCTATATTGGTCAATTGTTGTATCTGGTACCTGCTCGCATTTCTGCTTTCTCTTTGCACTTTAATCTTCTATTTGTTGAAAGTTACTTGTCTTTTCCTACCCGCCGTGCCGGGCGCTTTCAAAGCGCTCTTTAGCAAGTTTTGCGCTTCTTTTTTTGTTATCGTTCTCGCCGTTGCCGCCGCTGCACTGTTCATATTATTATTATTCTCGCTATTAATCTCCGCGAATACTGCTCTATCTTCCGCCCTCGAGCCTCGTACCGGACCTTTTCGAGCGCCGACGTGTTTTTTGTTCAAGCCCGTCGATTTTTGAAGTTTTGGCGTCTTCATGACGTGCTGTTGCTCTCTCTCTCGCTTTTCTACAGCTTTTCTTCGCTCTGAAATCGCAGCACCTCGCAATTTGAACGGTTTGGGCGTGGTACACGCGCGTCCCGTGACATCTACCAGGAATTCGTCCGAGGAATCGTGAGACATCACTGCCGGCGACGATTTTGTTCTCGTCGGCGTCTTAGCGACGACTCTGCTCTGCGTCGCCGTACCTTTCTTATTGCTGAAAGCGTACGTTTCGCGTTCAAGTTCAGCTTGCCTATCTTTCAAAAACTGTCGGCGATTGATAATTGCTCGTTTCTCCGTCGCCAGTCGGAACGGTTCCGGTTGCGTCGAGGCGCCGAGTTTCTGCGCGTTTGACTTTGGCGTCTTGGCGGTTTTATTCATCAAGTTAGACTGGCGTCTGCCGCCAAACTCAATAGGCTCCGGAGTGAACTCAAATACATCATAGTTCGGATCTGCTTGCTCCAAGCTCGAATCATTCGTCGTATCAGTAACGGCGGCGATAGTGGTAGTGGTAAAAGTCTGGTGTTTTCGCACCGCGGCAATTGGTCGATTGAAAATTTTCACCGTGTCGTTCATCTTGCGCCTCTCCGCCGCTTCCTTCTTCGCCGCTTCCATAGCCGCGCGTCCTTTCGCGCGCGAGGCTGTCTGAAGGTGCGGCGAAATCGCCGCCGTCGTGCGTGGCGGCCAGTGCTGCTGAAACTCTTCCTCCTCCTCCTCGTAAAACCGTTCGTCGTCCTCTCTTCGTCGCTTCTGATTCGTTGCTTTTTTTGGCGGCGACGTGTACGTCGATCCAAAACCGTAATACTTACGCGTCGATGTCACGCGTTTCACGTTCCGTTTTACCGTCGCCGTCGCGCGGTTTTTCTCTTCTATATATTCTCTAGATGGCTTCCTTGGCTGAGTACCGGTGATGTACTTTTTATTTTCAGCCAGCGTCCATCGCGTCTCGTCCACTTGTCTTCGTTTTCTTTCAAAGCCCCCGACCACTTGCGTCACCGAAGGACCGTAATCGTTGTTCACATCTTCCTCCTCTTCCTCCCCCTCCTGAACAGTCGTCGTCGACGCTCGACGGTGCATCAAATTCACTCTCTTTGCTCGTAACTCGGCGTTCTTCGCCACCGCCTCGATGCGCATCCTCGAGTCCATTTGACGCTTCTCGCGAATCGATGCCGCCGTTTCTTTCACCCCTACCTCACGAGGTCTGCTATTCGCAGCATTACGACTGAAATTATACGCCTTCCTCTCCAAATTCCTCGGCGACCGCCTTCTCACCGGTTGCGTTCCCGTGATGACTCTCTCGACAAGTTTGTTCCTCAACGCCGCCGGCTTGCTCACAATTTTCTTCTCCACCCTCTCCCGCGCGAATTGCCGTCGTCGTTGTTTCTTCCTCTCACTCTCCTCTTCTTCCCCGCTCTCGAACACCTCCGCGTCGTGACTCGTTGCCACGTGCGACCACGGCGGTGAACTCGGCGGCGTGTACGACCTCGGACCTTCTGTCTCTCGCGCGTCTTTTTCCCACGGCAACGGCGGCGGCAACTCCCACGGGTTCAGATTCGTCGGATTCGTCGCGCGCGGGGAAAGTAATCCTGTTGTTTTTCAACACAGACCAACACGCATGAAACGCGCGATTTGTGCGGTGATGATAATAATACAAACTGTGAGTGTCGTACTGGTGGTGTGATATATCCTCGTAAAAAAAATCGTCGCGCGTACGAAGAAAGGACCAGATAATGTGTGCACCCTTTCTCAGGAATTTCAAACCTCTTCCCTGCTTTCTGGGGAAAACGTACCGTTCAATTTCTCGCTCGTTTCGAAGTACATCTCC
>Ga0209505_1001589_pt1 | contig 15423 bp, 8 predicted proteins | sample COGITO_mtgs_1103_2_FD_184794 | JGI IMG/M metagenome (GOLD analysis project Ga0209505, IMG submission 184794) | Pelagic marine microbial communities from North Sea - COGITO_mtgs_110331 (SPAdes) (version 2) | ecosystem: Environmental > Aquatic > Marine > Epipelagic ... | reverse complement strand
TTCCTCTCGCCGCCCCGCCTGGAGCTGCTCCTTCAGAGGCGGCTCCCAAAGCAGCCTCGAACGTTTCCGTCACGTGCTCGCAAATGCTCACGACATCTAACAGGGCTTCTCGCATGGCCCCATCCGCGGTCAGCGGCTGAATCGTTTGTACTCTCACGTTCACTTTCCGTTCCATCGGGTGTGGGACGCTGTACCCGGCGAGTGCAACGCCGGGGTTTTTGTTCAGTTGGTACCGGAGGCAATTCCCTAACGTGTGGTCTTCGTTTTGGAGAGAATACGTCGCTTCGAAGACGCCGCTGTTACTCGTGTTGCTCCCAACCGCCGCCGTTCTGGTGGTGCTGGCATCGTTGTTCGTATCATTGACGCCCAGTTCCGATGGATCTCGCATTCTTATTTTCCTTTTCAGTAGACGAAGTGCGTGTCGGTTGATGAGTCAATTGGTTTGGGGAAAAATGTCAAGCGCATTGGCTTCTTCATAAATAAAGGCAGGATGATGCGCGCACTCTCTGCTCCTCCTCCTCCCCCTCTCGTCGCGGTCCACGCGGGGAGCACCACGACGACGAAGACGTTACGTTCGAGACGTTTTTTAAACAGAGATGGTCGTTTTTACGACAACAACGACACCAACACCAACAAAGACAAAGACAACAACCGGCGACGACTGCGGCGAGTAAAAGCAACTTCGAATAACAACAACAACAACAACGACGACCCGGAAGAGAAGAAAAAACCATCCTTTGGCGGCGGCACGGATTCAAACGGCCGCATGCACGTTCCCACGGACGCGTTTGGCGGGATGAGCCCTGAATTTAAAGCCGCTTCGGCGTTGAAAACGCTGTTCACCATGGTGGCGGTCAGAATCGTCTTGGCGCAAGAGGAAGGGTACGATAACGAAGGCGGAGGCGGGACGCCGACGTCAATCGCGCTCGGGAAGTTTCTGGAGGAAAATCCGTTGAGAGATGGGAACGAGTGGCTGCAGAAGATGTTAGAGTGCGAACAGACGGAGCTAAGGTTGATTGCTTTGAGGTTGATCGAGGTGAGGAGAGCGTACGCGGAGAGTCAGTTTGATTTTAACGAAGTGAGGAACACGGCGAGACTTGAAATCGAGAAGGATAACGACAAGCTGATGGTTGACTACATGAAACAGAGTTTAAGCGCGGAATAAAGAAGGACGAATAAGCGTCTTTATGTATAATGTTTGTGTATTTGTATTGATGTGTATGTTGTCTACTACTACTACTACTACTGCTACTACTACTATTTTACGCTAAATATCCTCGACAGTTATGACTGGCGCAATAGCACGGCACTTTACCGTCTTCTATTTCAAAGCGGTAGTTGTACGTCATTTCCGTTCCTGCTGGGACGTCGACCCGTGTAAAAAAACAAACGTGGTGTTCACCGCCGGATTTGATGATTTTCGTGTACATGTTTGGATCGCAGGAATGATTCGTAAATCGAGCGATGTTCCCCATGTTGGTGCAATCTACAACGGTGTGGTCGTCCGCGCGTAAGAGATAGCAATCGGTACCGTCACGTTCGTAACGTGCTTCGCGGAGATCCGCGATGGGAGTTCGAACGGCTTCACCACGGTAGATGATGACCATCGCGCCGGCTTTGATTGGAACTTTTGAAATTAACCCCCAACCGTGGATGGCCGATTTCCCAAACGTTAACCGTTTCTTGACCGTGTTTGTACATTCGAGCATGCGCTCTTTTAACGATAAGCCAGTACCCTCGAGAGGGCCTTTATTTGGCACGCTGGCTCCGTGCTCGCCGCCGAGTTTTCTGGCGGCTTGCGATTTTATGTACTTCTCTCTCCACTCCTCGGGGGTGTACGACCGACTGGTGACCAGCGCTCGATGCAAACCACCTCGCGTGCCTCTCACGATGTACGGCTGCAAACCGACGTACTGTCGCTTCCCAGTTTTCGGCGGTGGACCTAGATTTTTAGCTTTCAACAAATCCGTCGATTTAGGAGGTTGCACGCCTAAACGCCTATACACGTTCAACTGAATTTCTCGCAACTGTGCCGGAGTTAAACCTTGACCAAACTTTTTCATGCCGTACGGTTGATTCTCGTCTGCTTTTTTGTTCTTCTTTTTCTTCTTCCTCTTGGAAAGTCGAACGCCGAATCCTTCCAACCATTTACCTAAAGGCATCAAAATACCACCAGCAACGCAAACACGAATCGAAACGCGCCATTTTTTCGAAAATGGCATTCCAGCGTGGTCTTCGTACTTTTTCGGGTCGTGATATACTGGCGGCGCATCGGGTGTCGGCTGACATTTTTCACACAAACATCGAATGATGGACTTTCGAGTGTTGTATTCACCAATAATGTTGCGACATACGACTGAAACTTCAATTGGGAGCTCTGGATGCCACGAATCATCGTCGTCGTCCACAGCTTTCTTAGCCAAATCTTTCATCTTAGAGCTGTTTTGTAAAAGCTCTTTCCTTTGCTCTCGTTTCAGGCGCTTCTCGGCTCTGGCTTTTTCGTACACCACGTCGTCGTCGCCCATAAACTTCGGCTTTTTCAGCTCAATTCGTCGATCAATTTCATCGTCCAAGAACTCTTGCTCGATTTCGCAATCCGCGAATCTAGGTTCCGGGTTCCGCTCGCACGTCCACACGTCCGCGTCGTCTTTCGCCAACGCTTCTGCGACGGATTGCGGTACTCTTCGCCACTTTCGACAATCGTCGTTTTCGCATTGAACCCAAGCTTCGCACTCTCGGTCTTCGTCGTCGCTCTCTTCGTCGTCGTCGTCAAAAATGCTTTTGAATTTCGACGGATCTAACGGTTTCGAAGGCTTTGGAGGTCCAGGTTTCCTAGCCGTCGCTGCCAACGCATGCGCGCGCTCCTGGGTGTAATCTTCATCCTTCGATGCGGCAACTTTGGGTATGAAGGAAAGGTCCGGCCACTCGTCGTGGTGTAACGTCTCATCGGTTTCCCCGTTTAACCACTTGATAGCAAACTTTGGATCATTCAGCGACAGCATGTCCGTTTTAATCGCTTTCAAGCCACCTTCGTCGTCGAAGTTTAATCTGTGTCTGCACCCCGTTCTCGTCACGACGGCTTCAGTGATAGTTGCTTTCACGAAGATAGATTCTTTAAACGTCGCCGTAGAAGCGTCAATCGCTATGCGCCTGCCTTCCAGACTTTTGGCTTTCTCTTCAATCGTCATCTTCTTGTCGTCCTTTTTTCCAAAATTATCTAAATCGATTTCAATATTCCTCAGAGCAAGTTGTCCAACCGGATAGACGGCTTTCTTTTTCGGCAGCGGTGGCAAGCTCGGGTCGCGTTCGAGATTGACGTGTTTTGTCTTCCCTTTCGGGAGAGGCCGGCCGGCTCGAGACAGGACGGTGATTTGTGGATGTTCATCCAGATAAGAACCGAAGGTTTCGTACCCGACTCGTTCTGTTCGATTCGACGGATCGCCCCCTTCCGGTAAAATTTTAATGGAGATTCTCCATTTTTTCGCGTGACCCATGCCGCAATGGTGTTCCCACCTGTTGGCTTCCCATAACGATGGAGCGTCCTTTCCGAAATCGCTCACCATATGCACACACCGCGCGCAGTGGCATTTGATATACGTGTCAGCTGGACGGAAAGTTCCGACTGTAGATTTACACGAAACAGAAATATTTGGCAAATTCGGGTCGCCGACATTGTCTAGAGGCAGCGGTAAACCACCCGGGAGAACAGGAGGTGCATTGATATCGTCTGGTTCCGCCTCGGCTTTAGGTTTTGTCACGGCAGCCTTGGCGAGCTTTTCCGCAATCTTTCTCCGTTTTTCTTGATCCCTTTCCTCGCGTCGTTTCTGAATCGCGCGCTGCTCTTCTTCTAACTGCAACTCTCGTTCGTTCTTCTCGCGCCCCTCGATTTCTTTTTGCGCTTCGTTATCCTCGTCACTATCTTCGTCCTCGGAATCTTTGCCGCCGAACACACGTTCATCATCAGAGTCATCGTGTATTAATCGCTTTCTGATTTTCGGTTTAACGACGTCGCCGTCGTCGTCGTCGATGTCGGCTTCCGTTCGGGGATGGCCCTTGGGGATGTATGGACGCAATTTCGCGCACAAACCGTCGCCCTCGGAATCAGACAGGTCTGAATCGCTGTTGTTCGTAATTTTCTCCTGCTCGCGCTGCTCACGCTTTTTCCGTTCTTCTTCTTCGGCTTCAAGCACTCTTGCAACTCTCTTTGAGACTTTAGTTTGGATCCAAGGTCCACTGACGATGACGCCGTCGTTTCCTTCTTCGCTGTAGCGCATGCCCTCTACGCATCCATACATTTTTTGACGTTCCTTGTCTACTCGACAATGTCGATGACAATAACTGATTAGGTGCATGGTATCGTCTTCCGGGTCTTCGTCGGCGTTTCCGTACTCGTCGCCTTGGTCCATGAACAAACCAGCGCCTCGGGCGCACAGCGGATGGTACGCTAAAAAGCACCCAGGATGACAACACTGCACTTTCGTCCCGCATCGTTGTTTGCAAATGGTGCACAGTAATTCCCATCGTTCGCGTTGAATGGCAGCTATGTTATCGATTGGCTCCATCGTTTCGATGTCCAAAACAGTGGTTTCCGGAATCCATTGGCAGCACGCCGAATGCGCCCACACACCGTCCACTGTAGTTGGTTTCAAAGCGCCGCCTATAACTGGACAAAGGCAACACTTGGGAGTTTCAGAGACAACTCCACCGGTATGTTCGCAAGCGCGACATAACCAGCCGACGGCTTGATCTGGAATTTCGTGGACGCCGTAGCAACTTTGATGCACAGAAACTTGACATCCTTCGCAAGTGATCAATTGATCGAAATCGAAATCGCGCTCGTCGTCACACACGGCGCATCGATCCACCGTCCACGCGATATGAATAGATTTGTAATCCTCGATTTCTTGATCTTCCTCCACTACTTTTCTGTTCTTTTCCGGTATTGCCTTTGAAAACTTCTCTTTCTTTTCTGTTCTTTCCTTATACTTTCTCACAGGCACGCCATCGAGCCATCGACCAACGGGCATGCGTTCCGGAACAACCATCCGTAACGATGCTTTCCATTTCTTCGCTTGTCCCATTCCGGCGTGCTTTTCAAACTCTGTTGCCGTCAAAGAACCTTCGCGGCCTTGGCACATGGAGCACAAACATACGACGCGATACTCTTGCGTCAGAAAATCGCCTTTGACGCCGTTGCATACAACTTGCACTCGCTCCGGGCGTTCGCTGAGATCTTTAGGAACTAGCGACCAATCAACGCGAGATTTTCTTGTAAACTCCGCAAACGGTACGCCAGAGAGTCCAACTCTTCTTTCGGCGGCACGCTGAGCTTCTTTGGCAGCCAATATGGTTTTTAAGTTTGCGTCCTGATCATCGTCTTTCTCCGTCAACTTTGTCGTTTTCTTCTCCTTCTTCTCCTGTGAATTCTTCTTATTCTTCTTCTCGAACGCGTTTTCTTCTCTTTCTTCTTGTAGTACTGATTCTTCGTCCTCATCCTCTTCTAATCCGTTTAATTCCTCCTCCGCTTTCTTTATATTCGCGGTGATAATTTTTTCCGCGTGAGTTTTATTTTGGCGCTGTTGCTGCTGTAACATCAATTTTTTCTCTTGTTCTCTCGCGTCTACGGAAGGGATGGACTTTGCCAATCTCGCTTGTAAAGTACCATTCTTCTGCATTTTTAAAAGCGCATTTCGAAATCTCATCGCCGCTTCGCTCGCCTGCACCTCGTACCTCTGTTTCTCCGAGCCCGAAAGTTTCTGCCAGGCCATGCCTTGCAACCGATACATCTCCGCGTGGTTGGAAATTTGCTCCAGATGGTTTTCCGTTTTGTACTTTGCGGTAAAATCAGCACCGAAGAGTTGCCAAGCAGTTTTCGGCCGACTGGGTAACTTTCCAACTTTCGTCGCGCTCGGTGGAGAGCTTATTTTGTTGTTGTTGTTGTTGTTGTTGTTGATATCCGTTGAAAGCTTCGATGCATCTCTAGCTGGAGGCGGCGAAAACATGTTGAGATTCTCGGCGGAAGCAGGTCCTTCGTCTTGAATTGACTCCTTTCTCGTATCGTTTTGCGCTTTAATATTGTTGTCACCTGCGTCGCTTTGATGAATCAAGTCTGTGTGCGTGTCGTTTACATCGATGTCATCACATTGCATCATCGCGTCATCTTTTACTTTCGCGAGCGCCTTTGGGAGTTTCGGTATTTGCGAGAGTAACTTTTTCCTCTCTAACTCCGCCTCTCGCGCCTGTCTCGCGGCTTTAATTTTCATCGCCTCTTTATCAATCTTCCCAGCCGCACACGTGGGGCAGTTATACGGAATCTCTTCCTCTTCTCTTCCTTCTTTGAGTGCGTCGGCTTCTTTCTTCAAAATTTCCGCCGCGGTCGCGTCGCACAAATCGTGCACCCACATCTCGCACGTGTCGCATTGAATCATCGGCCCACAGTTCGCATAGTGCCAAACTTTTCCACAGCATGGACAATATTGCCCCTCGCCGTGCATTTTCGCGCACAGCAAACAAAACTGCTTCGCGTCGAGTTCTTTCCTCGCGCAACTCACGCCGCACGAAGCGCACTGGAGCCCATTTTTCATCAATTTCTTCGGTTTCTTATCCTTGTGGCTGCTCGTGCTCGCCGCAACGGCACCCGATTTCCTCTTTTGAGCCGTCGTCGACGACGCGTGTTTCGCATTCTTCTTCTTCTTTCGATTGTTCGTCCCGTCGTATTCTTCGTCCTCCGTATCCTCTTCGTCTGTATCGTCCGCGCCTCTCTCCTCGTCCTCCTCCTCGTGCGCCTCTTCCGAATGATTTTGAGGCATCACGACGCCTTCAACAAACCCTAACCTAGCCGTCCCAAACTGCTTATATACCCTCTCAATCTCCTTCACCGCGGTTTCAAACGCTCTCGGCCGCATCCGTTTCGGCAACGCCTGCGTCTTACACGTCCGCGCGTTTTCCTCGTCGAACGGTGCCAACTGCTCCTTCACCGCCCAACAATAGTCTCGGTCGTGTTTTTTTATCGTCGCCGGGCCGTAAAACATCACGCACACCGCATCCGGAACGCACGACGCTCTCACCGCACTCGGTGCTTCGATTGGATCGATCAGTTTCCCCGGCCAAAACGGTTCAATCGCTCGTACCGTCGCTTTGCAAAACACCAAATCGCCGACTTGGTAATGGTTTAAATCGTTCGGTTGTTGAGGAAAGACCGCCCAAGACGGGGGTGGATCCGCCGCCCAATCCATTTTTCCTTCTTGAGCCTCTTTCCTCTCTGCGCTTCTTTCACCTCTTCCTCTTTCTCTCTTTCTTACCCAGAAAGAAGCGAATGGACTACGATAAAATAAGAGTAAAAGTTAAAGTGTGTCTGAATTTTATCACGAATTCAAGGGGGAAAAACGAGAGGAACGAGCAGTTAAATTAGTTTTCGCACCACAAAACGTCGATATCAAATCAAAGTACAATTCTTTCTTCGTATTAGTATTAAAACAAATGTGGTTTTGTATACAGTAAGTACATTACGAGAGAAGGAGTTTGCGCAAACTCCCCTCTCTTTCTCTTTCTCTCTCTTTCTTTCTCTCTTTCTTTTTGTTCGCCGGCGGAGTTGGGGACTCGTTGTTGCTACCAATTTTACAATCCGCGTTGTCATCACTATTTGCGTTTTCATCGTCGCCGTCGACGAGAGAAAGACGTTCCTTTGCGCGCATAAAAAGGGAACATCGATCTCTCTTCTTTTGTCTCGACTGTTGATGACGCAAGAGCAACGATAATAAAAAATAGCATATCTCTTTTCTTCTTCTTCTTCTTTCGCTTACTACTGCGAAGAGGCTAACGATTTGCACATCTTTTGAACGTACTGGACGATGTTGACGCTGTGATCCATCTCGTCGGTTAAACCGAATTCGACGACGCCGTTTTCCACCGGGACGCAGATTATGGTTTTCAATCCAGCTCTTTCTGCTTGGACTTTTCGCTGAAAAGACCATCCCGGTAACAAGGAAATGTCTTCGTGCCACTCGTAGTTTCCGGAGTGACAGACGCGACCTGGCATGCCAAACCCAAGAACGTATCGAGTGAACAACGTTTTCGATGTATTAACGAATAATTTTAATTTACTCGTATCGGTGGCGATGCGTGGGGAAATGACCGATTCATCGGGCATTAAACTCGTTCGCTGTCGATCGAGTTTCCAGAATATGCCGTAGTCAAAGCCTTTAGATTCGCAGACGTATGACATTCGATCGCGCATCGGAGAATCTACCATCCAGCTGCCACCAGAGAAAGCCGTCTCGCCGCCAAACGCGTGTCGATTTTTATGTCTCTCGGAACCGCCTGGTTTCACTTTACACAAAGGGCTGACTAAAGGTCCGTCGCGATGGAAAGCGTCCATCGAATCTCTCAACATCTCGTCAATGCGCTGGCAAGAGACTGATTTTTGCAAATAGTTCGCCGAAGACATGGACACGACGTTTTTCATCGCCGGATTATTGCCACTAATAACACTGCCATTACCACTACCGACGTTGTTATTGATAGTATTATTACCTTGAATCAGCCTGTGCCCGACCATTTGGGGAACGTCTCCAAAGGTTTCAGATTGCGCGTAGTGGTGTTGCTGAAAGGAAGACACAGAGCCGTTCGATCCTAACGTTGGGTGTAACGTCATCGCCGAGTGCGGACGAGGTTGCTGCTGGTTGGCATCCATCATATCACGTTGGTGTTGCTCCTGCTCATCTTGTTGCGTCATCAACTGTTGCTTTTGATATTCCTTAACCTGCGAAGAACAGTGCATGGGAGACCCGTCGTCGCTCTCGCTCTTTCGTTCCTCTTCCTTCTGCTCTCGATACTGCACCGCCAAGTGATGCTCTCTCTCCGCGATGACACCGTTGGCTGTTCCTTGCGACGACCCTCCGGAACTTTGGTTCGATAACGTCGTGCTCGCGCTCGACGTGTCGTTCCCTCCCGCCATGGACGTGTTCGGAGAGGACCCTTTCTCTGATTTCAGTTTCACTCGAACGTCTACGCCGCCGTTGTTGTCGCTCCTTCCACCACCATTCCTGGCGATAGCGGTAGCAGTCATATTATTATAATGTACATCAGAATAATTATTCATGTCGGTAAAATTTCTTCTTCTTCTTCTTTTGGTCTCTCTCACTCTCTCCCCCTTGGGAAACAAACAATCGCCCGATTAAAAACAAATAATACACAAGTTTTTGTATATATTATATATGAAAACACACGATCTCCGCGCCTTCTTCGAGCAGATCTCGCTCGCACTCTGCAAATACAAACGCGCGCTCTGTGGAAAGACTGTCTCGATCTTCTTCTCACCGACGCTCTCAGAGGCAACCCGCGCAGATTTGGATCTTTTTTTTGAGATGCCTTTTCCGTACTTTCTCTCACAGCCTTTCCTTTTTTCCACACTGGAATTTTACCGAAGCGCCAAGGAGGCAATCTCCTTTTTTGGCAACGACAAACTCCTTCCGCGTTCGTCGTTTCTTTGGAGAATCGATCGAGTGGTGTTTGCAAGAAAGAAGAGGTCCTGTGAAGCGCGAGTGTTTGATGAAAGAGTCAGTAAAGGTGAGATCTGAGAGGAGTCTCTCTCTGTAGTGTGAAGCCTTTTAAAGCGATGATGATGGATTTTTGTTGTTGTTTTTTCTCTCCAAAACTCCTCCTTTTTGCCTTCGAAATAGGTTAAAACAGAACCAAGATCTGGTAAAAAAGCGGTTCTTGTTTTGACGCTTTTTACGGAGAGAGAGAAAGAAATCCAACGCTCCGAGAAAAACTTTGCGCGTTCGTTTGGTGGTACGTTTGAATCTGAACAACCACCAAACGCGAACGCACGAAAAGTCTTCGAGCGATGAAAACTGTCGTCTTCGCTTTCCTGCGATTCGTTTTCGTTTTTCGCCTTCGCGAATAGAAGGCGGAAACTTCAAATCTTTTCGACTCGCGATAAAAAAACGGTTCGGTTGGTGCTTATCTGTTTTTCTCTTCCCCTCTCGAGAACGAACACAAAATTTTTATTACCGAACGTACGCGTAAACGATTTGAAGCGCGCGCGCGAGTACGCGAACGACGAAATATAAAAACAAACGAGCGCGTACCTGGTACTTTTTCCTTCTTTACGCGCAAACAATAATCTATTCTATTCGCGTGTGTTGTCAGAGAGAAACTTTTACCCTTCTCTCAAACAACACAAGAATTGATTTTGGGGAGCTTTTTACCCTGAGCTCGCTTTTTGCCACAAATTTTTCCGTCTCTTCGTTTCCAACCCTATTATTGCCCAACAAAATTTGGATCTTTTCAAGACAGTGTTGGATCTTTTTCCTTCAGAGTCAGTCAACAATAATTTTTGTCACCACAGGGAGAAGGAGTAAAGGTTCTTTTCAAGGACCTCGCGACGTAGGAGTAGGTTATTAATCAGTTCGTATTATTATGTATAGTATTAAAATCGTTTTGTGTTGTTATATTTATTATAACGTGTTGTTGTTGTTGTTTTATTGGTGTTATTAATCTCCGTCCAGAATCTCTTTGAGACCTTCGTAGTGCGCGATTTCAGTCGCCAAAGCTTTCTCTTTGTCGTCTTCGAAATCGGCGACAAACTTCAACAAGTCCAAGTTGGCTTCTTCGACTAAAGCGTGCGCGTCGGCTTTGACGGAGTCTTCTAATTCAATCTTCGAGACGCGAATGAGTAGTTTACAGAGCAAGGGCAAGGCGTAGCCTTCTTTGACGACGTGACCGTCGTCGCCGCCGTCGGGTTTGGCGGCTTCCAACGCCTTGGCGACGTCGGCGAGTTTGATCGTGCCGTCGGCTAACGAGTGGGCTAATAAACCGGCTAAGATGGAATCGGCTTTCGGGAGGTCGCAGAGGACATCTTCCAATTCGTTGAAGATTTCTGCGATGCCGTCTAAGACGGCGTCGGAGTACCCGGATCGAGAAAGTTCTCGGGTTAAATCTTCGCACGCTTCCCATTCCATGCCTCGTTTCTCAAAACCAACCGTGCACAACTGTTGGATGAAGATGCCAATCTTAGCGTTATTCCACGTGGAGATGGATTTAATCGCTTCACCGACGTCTTTATCGTCCAAAAAGTATTCTAACGTGCGTTTGCGTGCTTCCTCGTTTCCGGCATCATCGTCAAACTCAGAGTCTATGTCGCTTCTCGGAGTTTCCGGACGACTGGAATCGTCTTTCGATTCACCACCTTTACCGGTGTTGATCTTTGGCGTGTTCGATCGCGACGGTGGGTTGGAGCGGCCTTCGACGACTTTGAAGTCGACATCTGCGCCGCCGCTACCGCCACCGCTACCGCCGCCGGAACCGCCGCCTAAAATGGAAGAGCCTCTCGGTTTTTGCACGATGCGAGGTCGCTCACTCGGTTTGCTGCTGTTATTTCTGTTGCTACTACTTCTAGAATCACCATCTCTACCGCCGCCGCGCCGGTCACCATCTCTACCACCACCACCATCTAATCTACTCGTGGATGATCGCGAGTCGGACCGACGAAGACCGGGTCCGCCAGGACCGCCTCCGCGCTCTCTCCCTGACCCGCCGCTACCTCCACCGCCGCGTCGATCGCCACCTCTCGCTTGCTCCATAGCCTGTCGCTGCGCGTCGCGATGAATTTCATCGATTTTCTTCGGACCTTCTGCTGCACGACGTTCTTTCCAACCTTTCTGACGCAATTCTATGACATCTTGTAACATGAATCGGTGTCGCGAACTCAAGTGCGGCGCTTTCGTCAACGTCTCAATTCTTCGGAAATAGGCGTTCAAGTACGCCTCGGCTTTCGGGTGGTCAATCATCGCTCCAACGGTGGATAAGAGCTTGGACAAGGCTTCGACGTCTTCCTCGTCTGGTTCACTCGGCCCGTCGTCGTCGTCATCGCCGCCGGCGGCGGCAGCTGCATCTTTTCCGGCTTCACCTTCCTTGAGAAGCTTTTGGATGCACGTGTGCATGATACGCTCCGTGAGCATGGACTTCTTGAAGAGTTCGCCGATAAACCGAATGTTCCCTAACATCCGTCGTCGCGATTTCAACAACTCTTCCTCTAATCGATTCATTTCGCGTCTTCGATCCAATTCAAGTTCTTCGAGCGTTTTCACTTTTGGCGTCGGGGCGATTTCGCCTTCTTCCAAATCTTCCGGTTTCACGTCCGCGCTGCCGTCTTTACTCGCTTCCTCTTTCGCGATTTTTTCGGCGTCTTCTTTCGTTAATGGTGTTTTACAAGCCTTTTTGTGTTTTTCAACGAGTTTATAGTTCGCTTTGATTTGCGCGTCGCCAGATTCAAACGCCTCTTGACACTTATTCAACAAGACGCGTTTGAACGTGATTTGGTTTTGACCTTCCGGCGCCGCGGTGTCGATGAACTGGACGTTATCTTTGATCAATCGTTCGGAAAGTTTTGCACACATGTCCGCGTATAAAGCCGAAAAAATCGGTTCCAACAACGCCTTATCGAACATTTGACCAATCAAACCCATCAGAGTCTTCGGCTCGGTGATGCCGACGTCGACAACCTTCTCCAACAACTTCCCAAAGTTTTCCGGCGTGAGTTTATTGAGTAAACTCTTGAACTCTCTTTGCTTCTTCTCCTCTTCGTCTTGGACTTTACCGATGACGTAGACATTCTCCGTCTTGTGCAACTCCGGCAAGACGACGCCCGGCGGCGGACCGCGGTATTGGTTGTTATTTCCGTACCCACCGTCTCGACGGTTGCCTCCGCGACGATTGTTGTGTTCGTCCGGTAAACCGCGGTGCTCCCAGTTTCCGTCGCCACCGCCTCTGCCACCTTTGTCCCAGTTCGGTTGACCTTGGCCTCCACCACCTCCGCCGCCGCCGCCGCCGCCGCCACGACCTCCGCCGCCGCCTCTGCCGCCTCGCGACTGATTTCTTTGTTGCGACGATTGTACGCCCGGCGGTACGATAAATCCAGGCACGGGCCAGTAATCCACGTCCGATGGAACTTCAAATCCTTTCAAAAACTTCGTTGTGCTGTACGGAGAATCCATCAAAGAACGCAAAAATTCTTCGGTGTACTTTCCATCCGCCGGCTTCTCTGCCATTGTCGCTTCGGGAAGTGTCGATTGCGCCGCAGAGGCGCGCGCTTCCACCACCGCCGCGACTGCATCTCCAGAAGAAGGCGTCACTTTTTTCGGCTCATCTTTGGGCGGTGGGGGCGGTGGCGCGCCTTGCGGTAGCATCGGCGCACCCGCCGGCTTCGGCGGCTCCGGCGCTCTCGCCGACGAGGATGGCGGCGGCGCCGACGGAGGATGTGCCGGCTTTTGCGGAGACGCCGCAGTCGGCGGAGGAGCGTCTGAAATCGACACTTTCCGTGCCGTTTCCGCGGCCAATTTCACGACATCTGCCGCGGACACTTTCGCTGGTGACTGTTGCGCCGCTGGTTTTTGCGGCGACGACGTTACAGCCGGAGAAGACTCGGGCGCTTTCTGCGGCGCCGCGGCAACTGGTGGCGGCGCCGGTTTCTTCGCCGCCAAGTTTGCAAAACTTGGACGCGCCGGAGGTTGCGAAGGAGCCGCCACTGACGGAGGCGGTGCTTGTTGTGGACTCAGTGGCGTCGCCGCTGGCGGTTTTTGTTGCTGCGCCGCAGCGGCGACGACTTGCGCCGCAGACTTGCTCTGTTGCTGCTGTTGTTGCTGCTGTTGCTGTTGCTGCTTCTGCGCCGCTTCCAATAACTTCTCCTTTTCTTCCGCCGCTTTCTTATCCGCCTCTTCTTTCCTCTTCTTCGCCTCGGCTTCGGCTTTGATCACCTCCTCGGACTTTTCAATCTTGATCTCGGCTTTCGTGTTCGGGTTGAAAATCTTAATCGGTTTGCGTTCTCTCACCGGCGTCGGCGCCACCGCCGGAGGCGCGCCGTCGCCACCACCGCCGCCGCCGCCACCAATCGGTAATCCACCACCGACACCAGGTACGCCTCCAACGCCACCCGGCGGCGGTCCCACGCGCATGCCTTGCTGCTGCAACATCTGGGCCTGCGCCGCCATCGCCATCTGCGCTTGCATGTAGTTCCCCGGATGCATCCCTTGCGGCATGCCTCTCCCGGCGCCGCCGACGCCGGGATACGATCCCATCGGAATACCTTGCGGCCCTCCGTACGGGACAAACATCGGAGGACCTTGTTGCACGGGTATGCCGCCTTGGCCTCGACCGCCGCCTTGGCCTTGTTGGCCGCCCATACCTCTTCCCATCATAAAGTTTGGGTTAAAATTACCCCCAGGGCCTCGTCCTCCACCCATGACGTTTGGCCCGCCAGGACCTCTGTTGTGTTGTTGCTGCTGCTGATGTTGCTGCTGCTGCTGCTGCTGTTGTTGTTGCTGCTGCTGATGTCCATCTTGCGACGATCGTGTTTGCTGAACATTCGGAGCTCCACCTCCTTGTTGTTGTTGTTGCTGCGCTGATGCCGATGACGACGAACCCGAACCCGATCGCGGTGGCGGTGGTCCTCCTGCTGCTGCTGATGTTGCCGCTGCCGGCGCGGCGTCTTTCCGCGGCGTCGGGACCACCGGCGCGGGAGAAGAAGAAGAAGACATGCTCTATCGCTGCTGTCGAGAGAGATAACGCAACACACTCTGCACTGTATCGATCAATCGAGAGAGAGAGAGATGTTTATATGTGTGTAATAAAAAGTCTCTTCTTCGTCAATTTTGGGTTTTTCGCGGCCGCCTCGGGATGATGTGCAAAACAATCAAAATCAATCGCTCTTCTTTTCTTACTGTCTTTCTCGATATAAAACTTTACAACACGGAAGAAGAATAAAAAAACAGCGCGTGTTCGTCTTCTCTGCCTTTGTGTAAGCGCGAGAGTAGTAGTATTAGTATCAAAGAGAGGAAAGAAAAGAGAGAGAAAGGTTTCAAAGTCTTTTCCTTCTTTTCTCTCGTCTGTTTTAATGAGGAGTCGAATGTGGTTGCGCTTGTTGTTGAAAAAAAAAGCACACGAGCTCCCAAAAAAAAAAAAATTGAGAGCAAAACGAGAACGAAAAAAAGCACAACAGAGAAAAAGAGAACAGACGAAAAACTTTGAGAAACGATTATTTTCAAGCACAAACAGTAGAAACTTGTGACCAGAAATGGTAAAGCTTTTGGACAGGAGACTTTTTTAAGTTTTTCTTCTTCAGAGAAAGCGAACGCGAGAGAGTTCGTTCGTAAAAAATAATACTACTAATACTAATAATGTTTATGAGTTGCCATCCGGGAACGACGTCTCGCATGATGGTAGCCACGAGCGCCTCGACGTCGTCGTCCCAAAAGTGCGTCTTCGCGGACAGACGACGACAAAAGTTCTCGAGCATCGGGGAAAGGAAGAGGAGGATTCGTTGTTTAAGCGTCAGAGGAGGACACTGCGACGTGGACGACGGCTACGTCGGCGGTTCGGCGGTTCGACATCCAAAATCTGTAACCGTGAAACTGGGCGAATCAT
>Ga0209505_1001540_pt1 | contig 15698 bp, 13 predicted proteins | sample COGITO_mtgs_1103_2_FD_184794 | JGI IMG/M metagenome (GOLD analysis project Ga0209505, IMG submission 184794) | Pelagic marine microbial communities from North Sea - COGITO_mtgs_110331 (SPAdes) (version 2) | ecosystem: Environmental > Aquatic > Marine > Epipelagic ... | reverse complement strand
GTAAAGTTGGGTGTTGCAATGATAAATGCATCTGCAATGTTGGCCTCTACAAGGTCAATGTAATTATCAAAAATAGCAACATCATTATTAAGTAAGTCAAGAGATTCCTTGATAGATTTTTCACTAGTATCGCACAATGCAACAACCTCAGCATCATCAATAATCTCTATATTAAGTATGTGCTCTTGGCCCATACATCCTGCGCCAATAATGGCATATTTTAGTTTTTCTGTCATAGTGTATATGTTGGTATATTCATTTGCTGACCAAAATGAATTAATTGATCTGATATATCACCATAAGTAAATGCAACATGGTGCTCCAGTCCACCTTTAAACATTTCCTCTAATTTTTGTGGACTATTCTCACCCAGACTAATTACTCCAGAGGTTCCAGAAAAAGAGTTTGGTCTATCAATAACCTTGCCCTTCATAATGAAAAATTGAAGTGTGTTTCGAGCTTTTGAAACTCTAAATATAGTTATTTCACCTTCCTTAAGACTGAAATCATGAAGCAGGGGTTTTCTTCTATTAGAGTGAATTCCAGATTTAGCAGTACCTTCTTTTGCCATACTGATTGGCGCTAAACCACAATGCCAAAATACCAAGGAATTGTCAGCTTTGTCAACGTCAACAATATCTACGAGAAGGGAAGGGCTGTCATTCATTTGGTTAAGTATGTTGCAGCTAATTCCTCCAAGTACGTCTGCCTCACAAGCGCAGCTTACTTTTTTTTCATTCATCATTGCCATCGGTCCACATGAAGCGCATCCATACTCTGTGAAAGTCTCTGGCCAGCATCGTATCGCAAAGGCGTCAAGATTGTGCTTATCTTTTAAACTCTCAAGACCATGATAGATTGAAAGGCTTTTATCAAATTCTTCTTGAACGAGATCCTCGGTTCCTTGAAGATAACTTGAAACAGTGCTCTTGGTTTTAAGAATAGTATCTGCTTCAACTTCTTTGGCTTCATCAAAAAGGTCTTCAAGCTCGAGATCTATTAGAGACACATTGAGCTTACTCGTTACCTCGTTGGAGTCATAGTCACAGGTATCAAAGCCTTCAGGTCTAGTTCCAATAATTCCTATAGTTTGCTTGTCAATAATGTAATCAAAATCAGCATGTTTGTTACTAATCGTTGCCTCTTTCCAAGACAGTTGATCAACTTCATTTTTACCGCTTATAAAACCTAGAAATGAGGACTCATTGACTTTTTCATCAGACTCCATGATGACAAATTCTGGAGTAATGTTGTTCTTTATTAATGAGTGCATACCCAGGTTAAGGCCACAAATCGAGTTGAGCCTTAATCTTCCACCCGTTCTTGGCTCTGGAAACGAGACAATGCAAATGGGTTTGTTGATTTCTTGAGCAAAATTTAAGAGAAATTTAGCGTCTGTAAAGGTTGTTTGAAAGAGAAAAATTTTGTCACAGGGGTTACTTTTAAAAAATGTTAAAGCTTTACTGGCATCTTCATCATTCGTAATGAGCTCATTAAAGCCAATTGCACTCGGAGATAGCGACAATAAAAGTGACTTGGCGTTACTGAATTTTGACTCAGCAAACTCAACATCAAAGGTTTCCCTTGCAAGTGCTAAATATCCAATCATTCAAAACCTCCAAATTCTTTTGTAAATTGTTCAGGGCTTTCAATTTTAAATCCATTATTAAAATAAGTTTCAAGAGATTGAGCATTTGAGGCGGTTAATTCATTTAACTTATTAACATAGCTTGTAGAGTCTTTTTTCAAACCTTCTTCGACTTGCTTAATATTTGGATATTGGTTGAAGGCATCAAGCCAGATAGTTCTCCCTGCAAGATATCCTGAGGCCCCATTTTTGTAGGCAAGCTCTAAACACTTATAGAATGAATCCTTGCCCATTCCAGAGGAAAGCACAACCCATGGTATATTATTAGTTGCTAAAGAGAGGTCTTTGAATGCTGCTTTTGTATCTTGACTTATTTCGCCTTCAAGTTGACTACTATCGACAGGACTCTCTAATTTAAAAATATCGACTTTATATTCGTCTTTAGCGAATTCTTTAACACTATCAATAACGTGTTGGGTTTTTTTCTGTTTTTGTTCTTGGTATTCAGTCGTATGATTTTCATCATCTTGAAACGGATATACAAGAAGCTCAAGTAAAAAAGGGATACTATACTTTTCACACTCTTGACCGATTTCTCTAACGTAGTTTTTTTGGTGTTCAATTGATTTAGACTCTGCATCTGGTCTATACCAAGCAAGTACTTTTACTGCATCGCCTCCAGCTCTTTTAATTTTTTCAACACTCCAGTTAGGGATATTTTTAGAGTATCTTCCTTTCTTAGTTTCTGTAAAACTGTGCTCCTCTAAAGTAATCACAAGGCCTTTTGACTTATTGAACGGAAGAAGATTAGACAAAGAATAGTGAGGATCCATTAGAATGGCTGTAGCAAACTCGGACATATGAGAGGTTATGAGCTTTTTACATTCAACTACTTGTGAGTATGTATGCTCTTTTCCTGTTGCTTGAGATATGATGTTAAAGATTGGTGGTCTTTGATCTACAGCAAGCATTTGAAAGTGATTATTTTCAGTGCAAAGTTTCTTTAGATGGATCAGTTTTCCTAAATTTTGAGTATTCATTATTGATATATAAGATTAGAATAAAGTGTTAAAGAATACAGAGTTTCATATATTGGAACAGTGTACCAAAAACGATAGGATTATTTTACTGCTATATATGAATTCATGTATACTCCAATTTGAATAATTTTATATATTTTTAACTTTTCCTTTTTATATATGAGATTAATCAAACAAACAAATTACAAATATTGTAATTTTTGTCTATATAAATAATTGGAGAGAGATATGAAAAAAAGTATTTTGTTGGCATCGTTTCTTGCCGTCTCCTCGTTTAGTGTTAACGCAGCAGAAATTAAGTTTCTTTGCTATCAGGACGCTAATGAGTGTGACGTTTTGGAAGAGATGTCTTCTGTTTGGGAAAACTCAACTGGAAATACAGTTAACTTTGAAAAAGTGGGCTATGATGTAGTTAGAGATCAGCTTGAGAATCAACTTGAAGCTGGCTCTGCTCCAGACGTTGCTCGTGTTACTAATTTAGGTGGATTGAATCAGTATTACCTTGATCTTACGCCTTATGTTGATGCTGGAAAATGGGAAACAAACTATGGTGCAACGTTGCCATGGTATAGAAAACCATCTGGCGATAACGGAATTTATGGCTGGCAAGCACAGCTCACAGTTACGGGTCCTTATGTAAACGTAACGATGTTTGAAGATGCTGGTGTTGATATGCCTGAAGAAGGCGCTACCTGGGATGACTGGGCTGACGCTCTAAGAGTTGTCAAGTCTGAACTAGGCCTAACAGCTGGACTTGCAATGGATAGAACAGCACACAGATGGGCTGGACCAGCTTTTTCTTATGGCGCTAAATTCCATGAGAATGGCGTTCCTATTTTAGTTGATGATGGATTCAAAGCTTTTGCTGAAACGTTTGTTGGATGGCATGAGGAAGGCTTAATGCCTGCTGAAGGCTGGCCTGCTGGTGGCGGTACTGCTTATAAAAATGCAGCACCTCTTTTCCTAGATGGTACGGTAGCTATGCACATGTCAGGATCTTGGATGCTTGGTAACTATGATGCAAACATCACTGACTTTGAGTGGAAAGTTGTTCCTATTCCATGTGGATCAGGTGGTTGTGGAGCAATGCCAGGAGGTTCTGGAGTTGTTGCATTTAAATCAACTAAGGAGCCTGAAGTTTCAGCTTCGTTCATTGACTTCTTGTCACAAGCTGGAAGAGCGGGTTACTTTGCATCTAATACTTCAAACATTACTGCACACCAAGGTCTTCAAAAAGCTGGAATTGATTACTCAGGCGTAAGCCAGAGAGTTTCAGCTGGACTGTCTACTTTTGCAGCAAATGCAGGCAAAGCGGCAGAATCTACTCCGCAAGCCTATTGGTTCCAAGGTTACAATAAGAACTTTGCCATTTACGGTATTGTTCCTGACTACATAACTAAAGCGATCACTGGTGAAATGAGCCTTGATGACGCTTTGGCAGCGATTGATGCTGACGTAGCAGCAAAGATAGCTGAATAGTTATTATTCAGTTATACTGAAGTTCTAAACTTTAAGGCCGTCTCTTGAGGCGGCCTTAATTTTATTTAAAATTCAATCCTTATAATGTTTGACGCTGTTTTAAATCTTAATAGTTGGTTTCTGTTTTTTGCTCTCTATCTTGTGGTGGGTTTTATATTAGCAAAGGATGTCTATGGCTTTGTTCCAAAACTCATGTCAAGTATTGGCTGGCCCATCGAGTTTACTCAAAAACTGTTTGGAACTAAATCTCTTCCTTACTTATTTTTATTTCCAAATATCCTCATATTTGGACTCTTTACGTTTCTTCCATTGTTCATGAACTTTGGCTTTTCTGTGACCGATGGAACAAGTATCAACTTTGAAAATAGAGCCTTTTCAGGGCTTGATAACCTGGCAAGAATTACTCAGGAAATTCAAATTGATACTGGCGGTATTAACGTTGAGAATGCCAAATTCAAGTCAGCACTGTATGACACATTTGTGTTTGTGATACTTCAAGTGCCTATTATGATTCTCATAGCTCTTTTTACTGCAATTGTTCTCAATAGGGAGGTTATTGGAAGGGGTTTTTGGAGGGCTGTATTTTTTTATCCAGTCATGCTGAGCCCTGTGGTTGTTGCATTTTTATGGACCCTTATACTGAAGAGGCAAGGCATGTTGTCTCAAACACTAATAGACTGGAACTGGATTAGTGAGCCGATCCAGTGGCTAATGGATCCAAACTGGACAATGTTCTGGTCAATCTTTGTCTATACATGGGCTCATATGGGTTTTTATATGCTCATCTTGTTGGCTGGACTTCAGTCAATTCCTAGAGACCTTTATGAGGCTGCTCAAATGGACGGGACGTCAGAGAGGCGAGTTTTTTGGCGCATTACACTGCCCTTATTAATGCCAATCTTACTAGTTGTAACAGTCCTGTCGCTCATTAAAGCGGTTCAGGCATTTGAGGAGCTTTATGCGCTTCAAGTTGGGTGGATCTCACTTGTTTCTTATATTGTTGAAAATGCCGGAATACGTGGCCAAAAAACATTCTTTGGTCTAGGCATTGCGGCAATGGCTTCTCTAATTGTTGCGCTAATATTAATCGTTCTTTCTTTGCTTCAATTCTACTTAACTAGGAGACAAGTCAAGCTATGACAGATGTCATTAAATTTTTTACTCGTAGACAGGGCAAAAAGAAAGCTAGTCTGACCGACTGGATCTCTTATGGTTTTTTATTTCTTGGCTTTTTGATCATCTTTTTGCCAGTTTTGTGGCTAGTAATGAACTCCGTTAAGTCACAATTCTTACTTCAAAAGTATGATACTAATTTTCTACCAATGGACTATGAGCGTATTGCAAGAGCCACAACCTATGGGCCAGATGGTAAAGATATTCTTATTATGAAAGACCTCGAGCCATGGGTCATGTTTTGGAAAAATTTGAGTGATGACGAAAGAGCTGAAAAGGACGTCGTCAACTACATCAAAAATTTTAGTGGAAATGAATACTACGCCTTAAGATCCCACTTTGGACTGGTATCAGTAATGGCTAAGGATTTAATTCTTAGCCAAAACCTACCTGACTGGCTCATCAAGTACCCAAGCATGTTTCCGAGTGCTAAGAAGGAATATGATCCTCAAGCAATAGTGGACAGCCTTGTTGACGAGGATGCGAGGTTGTTATCTGAATATTTAGGACTCAAGCCCTATAAACCGAATGGATTTACAGCTCAAATTTTGGTGTCCATGATGGATCCTCAAACGGGAGAATTAGTTGAGTACTCTGTGAGCCGAATTAACCCAACTAAAGACACCGTCAATGCAAGGCTTGTCTCCAACCCCAAAGGAGGCATAACCAAGCTTCCTCAAAATGAAATTATTATTAACAAAAATTTAAAGCCTTCCTGGATCAACTATACGGATCCTTTAACTAAAAAAGCCCTAAAAAGCTTTGATGCGGTTAGGTGTCTCAATAACTCGGTCTTCGTTACAATAGTAGCAACCTTGATAACACTGCTGATTAATTCTATGGCAGCTTTCGCCTTATCTAAGTATCGATTTAATGGACAGGTCATCTTTTTTGTTATCATTTTGGCGACTTTAATGGTTCCTGCATCGGTACTCATTGTGGGTATTTTTAAAATGGTAACAATGACAGGTCTCTCTGGCTCTCTTTGGGGGGTAATCATTCCGGGAGCAGCGACACCTACTGGGGTCTTTATGCTCAGGCAATATATGCTTACGATTCCAGATGAACTCTTGGAGGCTGCAAGAATGGATGCAGCTAGTGAGTGGACAATTTATTGGCGAATTATATTTCCATTGGCACTGCCTGCAATAGCTGTGCTTGGAATTCTTTCTATTATATGGCGTTGGAATGATCTCATCCTCCCTATGATAGCTGTTTCAACAACAAAAGCCGCTTACACTATTCAGCTTTGTTTGCTCGACTTTAATGGAGAGTATCTTGCGAGGGAGCATTATGCTCTTGCAATGACGGTGGTAAGCTTGGTACCAACAACACTGGTCTTTGTTTTTCTTCAAAAATATATTACAACAGGAATTGCCTCAACAGGCATGAAATAAATTATGGCAAATCTTAAATTACGTGACATTAAAAAATCTTACGGAAAGACAGAGGTTATTCATGGGCTTGATCTGGAGGTTTTAGATGGTGAGTTTTGTGTCCTTGTGGGACCCTCTGGTTGCGGTAAGTCAACACTCTTAAGAATGATTGCTGGTCTAGAGGCAATTACTGAGGGGTCAATCCTCATTAATGATGAAAGGGTCAACGATGTCTCTGCAGCAAAAAGAGGGCTTGCTATGGTTTTTCAGTCGTACGCACTTTACCCTCATATGACGGTTCGTCAAAACCTTGCATTTGGACTTGAAAATCTTAAGCTAGATAAAGATGACATTGAGCAAAGGATCAACAAAGCGGCCAACCAGCTAAGAATGGAAGATTACCTTAAAAGAAGACCAGGGCAACTTTCTGGAGGTCAAAGACAACGCGTTGCAATTGGAAGGGCTATTGTCAGAGAACCATCGATTTATCTTTTCGATGAGCCATTATCTAACCTTGATGCTGAGCTTCGTGTTGCCACACGCGTTGAACTCAAAGCGCTTCATGCAAGACTCGGCAATACAATGATTTATGTGACTCATGACCAAGTTGAAGCGATGACAATGGCGGATAAAATTGTGGTCATGCATGATGGCATTATTGAACAGACTGGCTCCCCTTTAGATTTATATAATAAACCAGCCAATCTATTTGTAGCAGGCTTTATTGGCTCGCCAAAAATGAATTTTCTAGATTGCTCATCTCTGCCTGAAGAGATTAAAAAGCTTTCACCAAAGGGTGCTACTACTTTTGGTATTAGGCCTGAGCATCTGAGAATTCAAGATGAAAACACTCTTTCTCTTCAGGTTAAGACTGTTGAACAGTTAGGGTCTGATAGTTACCTTTATGGTGAAACGATTGACAAGCAAGAAATCTCAATAAAATTAAACAGTCAAACCACGATTAAGGGTGGTGAGTCTGTCAAAGTCGGATTCAGCCAAAGCGACACACACTGGTTCAATGAAAAAGGTGCTTCTCTTTAGTTCTTGATTGTGTATTATCGCTTTATTTAGTTTTCAATAAATTATATGGTCGAGAGTGATCAACCTATTATTTGGATTAAAAACCCTTTAGACGTCTTTGCTGAGAACTGTGAAGGTGGAGTTGTTGTACAAGGCCAAAAAATTATCGAATTAGTACAAATGGGTCAGACCCCCAAGGCGACTATTGATGAAACTTATGATGCGAGTACAAGCGTCTTACTGCCTGGATTGATCAATACTCATCATCACTTCTATCAGACTCTAACAAGAGCTTATCCTGAGGCTTTGAATAAGGAGCTTTTTCCATGGCTCAAGAGCCTATATAAGGTTTGGGCAAACATTCAGCCTGAAATGCTATCTGTTTCAACTGAGTTAGCACTATCTGAATTGCTTCTGTCTGGGTGTACTACTGCAAGTGATCATCATTACCTTTTTCCAGATCAGCTTGAAAATGCTATAGATATTCAAGTAGAAGAAGCTCAAAAGCTAGGAATGCGCGTCGTTCTGACTAGAGGCTCGATGAGTCTTGGTGAAAAAGATGGCGGTCTACCGCCGCAATCTGTCGTTCAGACTAAAGAACAGATACTATCTGACAGTGAGCGACTCATCAAAGCTTACCATGATGCAAACGAGGGGTCAATGACTCAAATTGCGCTTGCTCCATGCTCTCCCTTCTCAGTAACCACTGATTTAATGATTGAGACTGCTGAGCTTGCTGAGCAGCAAAATGTTCGTCTTCATACCCATTTAGCAGAAACGATAGATGAAGAAAATTTTTGTTTAGAGAAATTTGGTTTGAGGACTGTTGACTATCTTGAGAGTGTCGGCTGGCTGTCTGGGCGAACTTGGCTTGCTCATGGCATACACTTTAATAAAGAAGAGATTAAAAAGTTAGGTGAGAATAATGTTGGTATTTGTCACTGTCCAACTTCAAATATGATGCTAGCTTCTGGTATTTGTCATAGTCTTGAACTTGAAAACGCAGGTTCTGTTATTGGCCTTGGCGTTGATGGCTCGGCTTCTAATGATGGTTCTAATATGATTGCTGAGTTGAGGCAGGCAATGTATTTGCAACGCTTGCGTTATGGCGCCTCAAAGATTACACATCAAAAGACTTACAACTGGGCTACCAAAGGTTCAGCTGCACTTCTAGGAAGGTCAGATATTGGTGAAATTGCGGTTGGTAAGCAGGCAGACCTAGCCTTATTTAAGCTCGATGAGCTCAGATTCTCTGGTAGCCATGACTCTTTGGCTGCTTTATTGCTATGCGGAGCACAAAAAGCCGATAGGGTTATGGTAGCCGGAAAATGGAAAGTTGTTGATGGAGGTATTGTTGGAAAAGATGAATCTGAATTGATCAATCGCCATAGCGCTGCAGCAAAAAAATTACGTCAATTATCTGACGCATAATTTTATCTTAAATCAACTATTGACCTCTGATATAGGTTAATTTATAATCCCAACTTGAATATTGTTACATAAATCAAGTTGAATGAATAAAAGTACTCATGGAGGCTCTCGAAAGGGTGCTGGTCGTAAAAAAAATTCAGGTAGCTTCAAAGAAGAAACGAAAGTCATTAGAGTGCCTGTTAGTCTTGTAGATTCTATTAATCCTGTTATTGAAATATACAAATCTCAAATTAAATCAGATGTCGAAGTTCTTGCAGTTAAGGACAATCCAACTGAGCTATCAATTCCAATTTTTACTTCTCGCGTTCAGGCAGGTTTTCCCTCTCCAGCAGATGATCACTTGGAAGATGCTCTCGACCTAAATACACATCTTATTCACCATAAAGAGGCTACATTTTTTGTTAAAGCTCAGGGTGATTCGATGATAGGAGCCGGCATTCAGCAGGGCGACATCCTCATAGTTGATAAATCTTTAGGGGCCAAAAGTGGAAAAATAGTAATCGCAGTTGTTGACGGTGAATTTACTGTGAAGCGTCTGCATAAATACAAGGGAAATATAACCCTTAAGGCTGAAAATCCTGACTTTGAAGATATTAAAATTAGTGGTGACGACGAACTCATTATATGGGGTGTTGTGACATCTGTAATACACCAATATGAATAATCGAACCAAGTTTGCACTGGTTGATTGTAATAACTTTTATGCTTCCTGTGAAAGAGTCTTTGAACCCAAGTTAGAGGGCAGGCCTATTGTTGTTCTCTCTAATAATGATGGCTGCATCATTGCACGCTCTAATGAGGCAAAAGCATTAGGTATCAAAATGGGAGTGCCTTACTTCAAACTCAAAAACTTAATTACTCAAAACGGCGTAGTGGTGAAGTCTTCAAACTATCCTTTATATGGAGACATGTCTTCCAGAGTGATGAAGGTTATTGGAGAGTACTCCCCTGTTCAAGAGGTTTACTCTATCGATGAAAGCTTTATAGATCTCATGAGGCTTCCACTTAACTTGATGGATCACATGCACTCTCTAAGAAGGCGCGTTAAGAGCTGGACGGGAATCCCGGTATGTGTTGGCGTTGGGAGTACTAAAGTTTTGGCAAAGCTTGCTAATCGTATTGCTAAGAAGTACCCACGATTTGATGGTGTTTTTGATATCGATGATTTATCCTATGAAAGATATTGCAAGCTGTTGAAGTCAGTTGAGGTTGGAGATTTATGGGGTATAGGCAGGCAAAGTGCTAAAAAATTAAATCGTATTGGTATTCATACTAGCCATGACTTTTATCAATCTGATGTCGGTGTAATTGAAACGCTTTTAGGAGTCAATGGGAAGAAGATTTATAAGGAGCTTTATGGTAGCTCGTGTATTCCTATTGAGGCTATTCCTCCAACCAGACAACAGATTGTCTCTTCACGCTCCTTTGGCTGTGATTTGAAGGATTTTGATGAGCTAAACCAAGCCTTGACTAACCTGACCAGAAAGGCCGTGAATAAGCTCAATAATCATCAGTTAGCAACGACAACTATTACGGTTTTCATCTATACCAATCCTCATAAGAAAGATAAGCCTTGTGTTCACCTATCAAAAACAGTAGGAATGACAACTGCTATCCAAGATCAGTCTCAAATTATTCCTTTAGTAGCCCAAATACTAAGGTTAATTTATAAACCTGGACATTCCTTTTATAAGGGCGGTTTAGTGCTAGGAAACCTCACTAAAAATTATCAGCAGCAAGATCTATTTTCGATAACTCAAAATAGTCAGATTCAGACCATGGCACGCCAAAAATCGAATACGATAAGAAGTGTCAATAAAAGATTCAATGAATCAATTAAATACGCCAGTGAGCTAGGTAACAATAGATGGCTTCCAAGGGCTGACTTCAAGTCAAATAGATACACAACAAGCTGGACTGAATTATTGGTAATTTAAGTCACGGCATAACACTGAAAAAAATCAAAAAATATACTACAATGTAATTTTAATAATTAATAAGGAGAAATCAAATGATACGTATGTTGGTAACAATAAATATTTCTAAAGGTTGGAAAACTTGGTCAGAGATGGCAAAAGGCCTAGAATCTCAAATGAATGAGCAAGGTGCAAAGATGATTTGGGCAGGAGCAAACCCTGATGAGACCGCTGTTTTTGTATTGGCTGAAGCGAAAGACCCATCATTTGTAAAAACATTTGGTGAGCGCGCTGATATTGTTGAAATTAGAGAGGCGGGAGGCGCAGATGTTTCATCAACAACAGTGATGACCCAAATAGGTGAATATTTCTTAGCGTAAAACCTTTAATATGAAACAAAAAAAAATGACCTTTTATGGTCATTTTTTTTGTCCAAAATTGCATAAATATTTTCTATGTCTATAATAAATCGTTTTTATACTGGATAATATTTAAGAATGAAGCAGCTCGCAATCATCGATGATGATCCAGAAATTCTTAAATTGTTGGATCAATACCTAACAAAAAATAGCTTTGAGGTTGATGCCTTTACAGATGGAGAGTCATTTTTAAGGGAAGATTGTAGTAAATATAGTTTAATTATTTTAGATATAGGTCTTCCTGGAATAGACGGTCTTGAAGTTTGTAAAAGGGTGCGTCAAAATTCAAATATACCTATTATTATGCTGACCGCTGCGAGTGATGACCTTGATCGAATTCTAGGCTTAGAGTTAGGTTCTGATGACTATATGGGTAAACCGTTCAATCCAAGGGAACTACTTGCAAGAATAAAAGCGCTCTTGAGGCGTTCAGAAATAAAAGAGAAGGATGTTGATAATAGTATTGTTATGAATCACGCTGCAAGGAGTGCCTTTATTGGAGCTCAAGAGCTTGAGTTAACGGCGACAGAATTTGACTTACTTTGTGTTTTTCACAAACAAATTGGAAAAGTATTCAGTAGAGATGAAATTGGCGAATTACTTCATGGAAGGAGAATAGACCCATTGGATCGTTCTATTGATACTATTGTAAGTCGTCTGCGTCATAAACTGAGTAGTCATTTTGAAGGTGAAATTATTCAAAGCGTAAGGGGCAAGGGATACGTCCTCTTGATGAAGAGTTGAGAAATAATTTATCTTTTCTAGCATCACTAGCACCTAGAACTATTGTTGCCCGAATGACTTCAGTGTTGTTCATTGGAATTCTTGTAGCCCAGCTTTTAGGAACTTGGCTTTGGGTTGAGCAACTAAAATCCTCTGAAAAAGAAAGAATGGCTGAAATTTCTCAAGAGCTAGGTTATAACATTGCTCAAGCTGTTGGTTTCTTTGAAAAACTACCTAATCAATATAGGCAGGAGACTCTTAGCCAGCTTAGACAAAATGGCGGGACATTCTTAGATTTTGGTGCTGAGTTCTTTGTTTCATTTAATCAGGACTTTATAGATTCAAAAACTATTGCAAATAATGAATTTACTTCATTGGTTACTAATAACCTAGAAAAAACTTTATCCTCACAAATAGGACAGGTCGAGGATTTGAGTATTAAATTTGTAAAATTTAGTGACACAAGGATTATGACCCCTAATGCTCCACAAGAAGGTCTTACTAATAGTTTTATAATGTCACCCTTAGTGCCAATTTGGAATGCTCTAGGCCTTCAACAGCCTAACTTAGATAATCCACTTGCTGTCATTCAGTTTAGGTTAAAGAATCAAAAGGAATGGATGTATCTAGCAACAACAATACCAAAAGGTGAATTATTGCTGAGCTTTGACTGGATTAATGGTGAGCGAATTTTTACCTCTTCTTTGGTTTCATTAACAATGCTTTTGATTACGTTTTTATTTGTCCGCTGGCTGGTTTCACCACTTCAATCATTAGCTCATCAAGCAGACTTGCTGGGTAAGGGGCGATTCCCAAGACAATTAGATGAAACAGGGTCAAAAGAAATGGTTGCTACAATTAGTGCATTTAATTCCATGGCTCGTCGAATTCAAAAATTTGTAGCTGATAGAGAGCGGTCCTTTGCAGCTATATCTCATGATCTTAAAACTCCTCTTACTAGAGCTAGACTAAGAGTTGAAGGAATTGAAGATGCCTCTATAAAAGAAGACTTAATTGGTGACTTAGATTACCTTGAGACAATGGTTAAAAGTAGCCTTCAAATAATGACAGAAGGGGTTGAGCATGAAAATACCTCTAAAATTGATTTAGCTAAAATGTTGGAGGCAATTTTAAAAAAAGAAGAAATTCTTGGTCTACCAATTAAAATAAATATTGATGGAAAAATTACAATGAAGGGTCGTGTGGTCGCATTAGAGCGTCTTTTTTCAAATCTCATTAATAATGCGCTTACTTATGGACAAGGTGTTGAGGTGACTGGTAAAAAAAAGAAGACAGGAATATTTATACAAATTAAAGATAAAGGTCCTGGCTTAAGTAATGCTGATAAGGAAAAAGTATTTAAACCTTACTATCGTCTTGAGAGCAAATTAAATGATAGTCATTCTGGACTTGGGATGGGTATTGCTCGAAATATCGCTAACGTTCATGGTGGTGAGCTTGAGCTCAAAGATCGAAAGGGTGGCGGCCTAATTGTTGAAGTTTACTTTCCTGTTTAATGGCTAATTTGCAAACTCCTAAATTTAAAACTAAAGAGTTTTTAATTGAGCATATCGAATCTATTATGGCTTTTTACCATCCTCACTGCATAGACAATGATGCTGGAGGTTTTTTTCAACACTTTCGAGATGATGGCAGTATCTATGACTCTGAGACTAAACATTTAGTTAGTAGCACTCGATTTATATTTAATTATTCAATTGCAGCTATTCTCTTTGATAGCAAAGAATATCTAGATGCTGCTCGTCACGGTATTGATTATTTAAGAAACTCACACCTTAACAAGAGAAGTGGCGGTTATGCATGGACCATGAAAGGTAAAGTTGTTGATGATTCGACTAATTATTGTTATGGTTTGGCTTTTGTTTTGCTAGCTTATTCAACTGCTTATAAGGCTGGAATTGATGAATCAAAAGATTATATTGATGAAACCTTTGAGCTAATGGAAAAATATTTTTGGTCAAAAGAGTATGAGCTTTATTCTGATGAAATATCTGCTGACTGGTCAAACGTTTCTAAATATCGTGGGCAAAATGCTAATATGCATTCTTGTGAGGCTCTTATTTCGGCATTTGAGGCAACCAATGAGCAAAAGTACTTGGACCGCGCACATCTTATTGCAAATAATATCTGTAATAAACAAGCCAGTCTAGCTGATGAATTAATATGGGAGCATTATGACTCAAATTGGCAAATTGATTGGACTTACAATAAGGATCGGCCCGATGACTTATTTCGTCCATGGGGATTTCAAGTTGGACATTTAACGGAATGGGCTAAGTTATTAGTTATTCTTGAAAGACACATCGATGAAGAGTGGCTAATTCCTAGAGCTGTAAAATTATTTGACGATGCTATAGAAATGGGATGGGATGAAAAATCAGGCGGCTTAGTTTATGGCTTTGCACCGAATGGTGATGTTTGCGATTCAGATAAATATTTTTGGGTTCAGGCTGAATCACTCGCAGCTGCAGCTTTGTTAGCTCAGCGAATGAATGATGAGTATTATTGGAAGTGGTATGATCAAATTTGGGCATATAGCTGGAATCATATGATTGATCACAAGTATGGTGCTTGGTATCGTATTTTGGATTCAAACAACAATAAGTACGATGATCTTAAAAGTCCAGCTGGAAAAGTAGATTACCATACGATGGGTGCTTGTTACGAAGTAATGAATATTTTGGATCGTTAGCTCTTTATATAGGAATCACAATAGAAAGACTGGTGCCATTATTATCAGAATTTAAGTTTAATTCACCATCATGAAGTTCAATGACTGTTTTAGCAATTGATAGGCCTAAGCCGCTCCCTGTGTTACTAGAATCAGAGTCATGAAAAAATCTATCAAATACGCTGTCAACTAGTTCTGCTTTAATCCCATTTCCATTATCTTTAATCATTAGCACTGCAGAATGATCCTCAAGCCTAAGTTCAACATGAATTACTCCTCCATTTGGGCATCCATAAAGAAGAGCATTATCTATGAGGTTATCAATTGCCTCCCCCAGGTATGTTTCACTGCCAGTGATTCGAATTGATTGTTCAGCGGAGTCAAAAGATAAATTGACTTTTTGCTTGTCAGCTCTTAAAGCAAATTTAGTCAAAATTTCTTGAGTTATTTTTACAAGATCTACATCTTTAAATTCTGACTTAATTGATCTTTGAGATATATGCTCCATTGAAAGAAGCTGCTGAGTCAATCGAGAGGTTTGTTTAGCTGCTTTTGCAACATCTTTGACACGAAGCTTCATAGCTTCAAGTGTTTTTGATCTCTCGGCAGCTTCAGCTTGGCTTTGGATGCCTGCAATTGGATTTCTCAGTTGGTGGGCAGCATTAGCAATGAAGTCATCTTTTTCTGTAAAAGCTTTTCTAAGTTGGGAGAATAAATTATTCATAGAGTTTAATAGGCTTGAAACCTCCTTTGGAACCTCTCGCTTTATTTCACTTAGATCATCAGCAGAGCGTTTTCTAATTGCACTTTGGAGTTCAAGTAGAGGTTTTAATCCAAACTG
>Ga0209505_1001531_pt1 | contig 15743 bp, 5 predicted proteins | sample COGITO_mtgs_1103_2_FD_184794 | JGI IMG/M metagenome (GOLD analysis project Ga0209505, IMG submission 184794) | Pelagic marine microbial communities from North Sea - COGITO_mtgs_110331 (SPAdes) (version 2) | ecosystem: Environmental > Aquatic > Marine > Epipelagic ... | reverse complement strand
GATAGTTTTTTCGCCATTTTTGCCAGAGAGGTTCGGAGTAAACAGTTATCGATGTAAAAATCAAACGGGATCGATTTCGTTTCGTTTTCATTCTCCTCTCCTGAAGCCGCCGAAAGCGAGAGCAAATGGTTGACGACTTCGCTCAAGCCGTACCTCGTTAATTTTCCAGGGACGGTAATTGGGGACGGGGAGACTATGAATTTAGGATTCGTTATCGTTTTGGTCACGAAAGTGGCCGTGATTTGGACTTCATTTTCCAGTCCCGATGATGATGTCATCATCCTCGTGACTTTCTTTCTTTGTGCGTTCGTGCGTTCGTTCTTCTGCGTCGCGCTTTTGTTCTTTTTTCCCAAGAGCAAAAGCATGAACTATTTAGGGTTTTAGTAGTAAAACCCTAAACTCATTGTGTCTGCTTTTCTCGCAACACTCTGACGTAACACCCTACTCTCGTGCTTTACTTTTCTTAGAGTATCTACAGATACATTCTGTGACAGACAGTTAATACGAGTTGTTCGTGAACACACGCGCAGAAGAACACACGCGAGACAGAGAGTGCATTTGTTGTCAGACAGAAAACAACGGGAAGAAGACACACATCTTCTGTTATATATATATAATATATCACACGCTTTACGTTGAAATTGGAATTCCAAAAGGATGTGACGATGATGACGAAGCAAAAGACGAATTCAAAGTTTACGAAAGCGGCGTCGTTGGCAGCCTCGCTCGCGCTCGTTTTGAATGGTGGCGTGAAATTCGCGTCCGCGTACGACGAACAATCGATCGTGTGCGAACACAAAACTGCCTCAATTTCGTGTCCAACCGGGGAGCTCATCAGCGTTGTCGATGGTTGGTACGTCTTTTTGTACATCTGACTCTCTCTCTCTCTCTCTTACTTCGTAAATACTGATCTTATATTTTCATTCGTAGGTATGGTCGCACCGAAGCCGCGCACGTGACTGGGGAACCAGTCGTCTGTCCGCACTCGGCGACGTCGAACAGAAACTGTCCGTTCCATAAAACCGGGCAGTACGACGCGCAAAAAGCGAAAATTGGCGGCGCCTGTGAAGGCAAGAACAGTTGCAGCGTGAAGGCGTCGAACGGGTATTTTGGCGATCCGTGCGGTGGGACTTTCAAGTACTTGAATATCTCGTACAACTGCGTGGATCCGAGCGCCGAGGAAGACGCGAAGGCTGAAGAATCCGCGGCGGACTTACAAGCCGCACTCGCGCAGGCACAAGCCAACGTCGAGACGAATAAAGATGCCACCGTGTGCGAACATAAAACGCTCGATATTGAATGCGGAACTGGTACCGTTGCCAAGATCAACAGCGCGACGTACGGTCGCTTGAAGAACGGGGTCTGCGGCAACGGGTCGAACACGACTTGCGCGGCTCGAGACGGCAAGTACTGCGGGCACGGGAAAAATCAACAGTGCCAAGACTCTTTCAGCGTCGTTGGAGCGCAGTGCGAAGGCCTTCAATCGTGCCAAGTCGGGGCTTCGAATGGTGTTTTTGGCGACCCGTGCTGGGGAACCTTCAAATACTTGACCGTGAACTACGATTGCATCGTACCGAACGAAGAGGAGGCGCAAAAGGAGATCAAAGAACAACTCCTCGATCCGTTCAAAGGCCACATGATTCTCTCCACGGGTTGCTCTCCGCTTTCTAAGTTGACTTTTTCGACTGGAGAGACGTTTTCCGATCGCGTCGGCGCTAAGATCATCACCAAGTCCATGGACCCTGATTTCAAATGGGACAAAGGTATGGAGATGACCGAAGTGTATTGCGGCACCTTCGCCGTTGACTTCACGCCAGCCGATGACGAGGAGTTTGGCTTCTATTTGTACGACAAGTTGGATCCAGAGAACGAGTTATCGGCCGTATCCGACATTGGATGCGAAGGCGACGCCGCGAAGTGTCCGGACGGCGATATCATTTCGGCGATGGATTCTTGCACGCGAGAGTACGAATGGAACGGCGCAAAGTCTCGCAACCGCTTCTACAAGGGCGACGAACTCTACACTTGGGGCTCCTGCGACTCCGTCTGCGCCGTCGAGCCTGCGAACTGCCCTTCTGATTTGGTCAGCGAGACTACGCTCTCGTCTCGTCTCGGTAACAGAGTCCAAATGCTTTCCGGCGAACAACAACAAAAACCTTCGTTTTTGCGCCCAGAATCCTTGAAGTACGGCACCTTGCTCTTCGCCTGCGCCGGCTTCGGCGCGCTCGCCGTTCGCAAGTACCGAGAATCGGCGGCAAACTCTGACTCTCTCTTGACGGAGAAATCCAAATCCTCGACATCCGCGGGGAGAAAGACGACGTACAACTCCATCGACGTCTAAACATTTAAGTTATAATAATTTCGTTGTTTACTAAGAGAAGAGAGAGAGAGAGAGAGAGAGAGAGTCTTATTCGTAAACGCGTTTGTATATATATGTGATCAGTGTTTTACTATTATGCGTGTTCTCCGGCGTAAAACATAAAACTTTTGCCTTCTAAATGCCCATTTTTCTCCTTTTACTTTTGTGTCTTTTGCGCTCAAAATCGTGAGAAACTCGACCGCAAAACACGAAAGAATTTATCTAAAGAAGAAGACAAAGAAGAAGACAAAGAAGAAAAACCGAAGAGAACACTTACTTTTCTTGGCGAAATAAAAGGAGAGAGCAGAGTGGTCTCGTTCTTCTCGTTCTTCTCGTTCTCGTTCTCGTTCTCGTCGCGCGGAAGACGCGAAACGATGGCGTCTTCATCGAATGTAATTCCGGAGAAGAAAGTTGATTCTTCGGCGCAACATCATCATCATCATCACGCGAACAATACCAACAACAACAACAACAAGACGTCTTCTGATGTCGTTTCGTCCTCCTCCTCTCGACCGACGGATGCGTTCAGCGCGTTACTTCGAGATTTATGCGCGAGACCGCCGAAAAACAATACCAACGCGCATCACAGCAGCAACGAGCAGAGTTCTTCGAGATACAACAACAACACGAAGAACGCTAAGAGAAGGAGTTCGTCGTTGTTTTTGTTCTCGCAAAACAGCCGAGAATTGACCGGGGAATTGTTCGGCGTCGGTTTTGACGCCGCGAGCACGCGCGAGAATAAGTCGTTGAAGAAAAGTACCGTTTCCGTGGCGGCGAAGAAAACAAACGCGACGAGCGATAACGCCGGCAGGTTTTACGGAGTCGCGAATAACGACGAAGATGATTCCGAGAATTCTGACTCGAGCAGCGAAGATGAGAGCAGCTCCTCGGAGGAAGAGTATTCGGACGCCGACGGTGATGAGAAGAGCGACGGAGAAAATAGCGAGGACGAGAACGATGATGATAACGACGACGAGGAAGATTTCTTCCTGTACGGAGCGAGGAGTAAGAAGAAGAAAAGTTTACTCTTGTTTCGAGAGAAACGAGGGAACGCGTTGAGAGAATACGTCGAAGGCCAGGCACGGGAAGCGTCGACGAGTGCATTCGCGCAGTTTACCAACGATGCGCACGAGAGGATTGAAAAGTTAGCCGGAAGCGTTATTTTGAGAGAACGGTTAGCCGCGGTGGCGTGCGTGGACCAGTTGTGTTCGGTCGAGTTTGGCGAGGAGGTCGAGAAAGTTACCAGGTTTGCTCGGTATTTGAGGACAGCGGTGACAACGATGCGACAAGGACCGGAACCGGTTTTAGCGAGTGCGGCGAGTCAGGCGTTGGGGAGGTTGGTGGCGACCGGAGGCGCGGTGACCGCGGATATCGTGGAGGAGGAGGTGAACAGAGCGTTTAAATGGTTGAAAAATCCCGTACGGGAAGAGCGAAAACGGTTTGCCGCCGCGTTGACTTTGAGAGAGTTAGCCGCAAATGCGCCGACGGTGTTTAACGTGCACGTGCCGCATTTCATCAAAGCCGTGTGGCCGGCGTTGCACGATCCGAGTTTAGACGTTCGATTGGCCGGCGTGTTGGCGTTACGAGCGTGTTTGATGGTTATCGAGCAAAGAGAGACGAGATATCGCGTCCAATGGTATTATAAACTGTATGAAGAAGCGAGAAAAGGTTTAGAAGCTCCGTTGACTCCGGGGAATTCGACGACGACGCCGTCGAAATCTGGCGGCGGCGGTGGCTCTGCCAAGACGCCTCATAGCAGTAGCAGTAGAAAGACGCCCTCGGACAAGCACTCGCCGTCGGCAAAAAAAGTGCACACGAACGCGCAGTACAACGATCGTCCAGAAAAAATCCACGGTTCTTTACTCGCGCTCGGCGAACTGTTGCGTCACACGGGCGAGTTTATGCTTTCTAGATATAAAGAGGTTGCGGAAACGGTTTTGAAGTTTTATCGATCCAGACGTCTCATCGTGAGAAGGTCGGTGATTGATTTGATTCCAAAGTTAGCCGCGTTTTCACCGAGAAGGTTTGCAGATTCGTATTTACCGCTAGCGTGTGGGGTTTTGCTTACTTCTATTCGAGCGCAAGGCGAAAGAGATGCGGGTTTCCTAGCACTCGGTGATTTAGCGAAAGCGTTGGAACCGGCGATGCGCGCGGACGAACTCATGCGCGTGCGAAGGGCGAGAGAAGATAATAACATGACGAGCTCGAGCTACTACCCCACGCAAGGACAACACGTGCTTAGCGGTGGTGGTATTTCCAGTCATCGAGGCACGCCGCAGTTGATAGTAAATAGCAACAGCACGACCACTCCGAATGCTCACAACAGAGGATACGGCGGCGGCAGCGGAGGCGCGTCGCCTCTAGATAGATCTCGATCTGGGACGCCGGCGAACGGCTCAAATTACAGCAACCAACAACATCAAATGAACAATCAAAACTTGCTCGGTCCGCTCATGCAATCGCCCGTTCTGGCGACTCCAAACAACGACAACAACAACAACGCTTTAATTGGTGGATCAGGAGAAGTCAATAGTAACGGCCCGGGATGGCTTACGCCCGGTTCCGTCAGTACTCCCGATGGGTTCATGAATAATAATAACGGAGTTCAAACGCCAGGAGCATACGGCAACTACCGATCGCGATCGCCGAATACAGTTTCGCAGATTACCTCGGCCGATGGAAGGAGCGTTCGCGTGAACGACTATTCGGTCCAAGAAAATCGCATGTTTGAGAAACCTCTGGGAAGCGCGTTATTGCGTTACCTTCCGGAAATCTCTTCCGTCATGTACGATGTTTTCGGTGAAGGTTCTTTAAATTACGAAGAGCGTTTGGCGTCAAGAAAACGACGAAAGAGCATTAAGAAAGAAAACCGCGAAAAGAGGAAGAATAGGAGTAATAATAACGGCGAAGAGCTGGACGGCGATTTCGACGACGAAAACGGGGGGAATGGTCGCAACAAAATCGCAAAGAGGACGAAACGGCACGAGTCGGCTAAAGATACGGAAAAAGACGAAGACGACGAGGAAGAAATTCGAAGAAAGCAAGAGCTAAAATTAGCGAACGAGAAGGTGCTTCGTTCGGGCGTCCGCGAGGCTCTGAGATGTTGCGGCGAAATGGCTGCCGCGCTTCAGGAATCTTGGAAACCGCACGTATTGAACGTCTTGCCGACAATGTTTGCTGTTGGTCTGTCCAAATCCTTAGTCTCTTCGTTGGAAACAATCACGGACGCGTTACCAGACTTGACTTCACAAATCCAAAGTCGCTTATTCGATGCCGTGTCCATGGCGACTAGGACGACGAACGCGGGTAGCGGCGAATTTGGGCATCATCATAACCTCCTCGGTTTTGAAGGCGCGATGTTTGAACATCCATCGTCTGATGCGACCAATGGTCAACGAAGAGTTTCGCGACGAACACTCGAGCTCGCATTACGCACCATGCGCTCGTTCCCGTTCGAGTCTCGATTGTTACTAAAATTTGCGCGACGTAACGTCGTCCAACATTTAGATAACCCTTCCGTGGACGTGCGATTGGAAGCGGCGTTGACGTGCTGCCACTTGTTGGAGCTGAAGCAAATTTCGCAAAAGCCTTCTCCCTCTTCGTATCATCGACAAAATCAATACAGCGCTTCGAATCGAAACGCGTTGATGCTACTTAACGGTCAGTCCGACGCTAAACCGCAAGCGACGAGGGATGTCATCATGGAACGGTTGTTGCAACTGTCGGTGGCGGATTTAGACGCTAACTTTCGAGCGTCAGTTTTGAGGGCATTTGTGATTGGCTGTCGCGCGATTGATTCGTATTTGTCGCAAGCGCGGTCCTTGAGAGCATTATTCGTGGCTTTGAACGACGAAAATGTGGTAGTGAGAGCGCTGGCGATTGAGTTGATAGGCACGCGGCTTTCACCGAGAAACCCCGGGTATTGTTTGCCGGCGTTGAGAGCGTACTTGTTGCAGCTCTTGGCAGAACTCGAAAGGTCAACAGAATCTTCAGTCAGAGAAGAATCGGCAAAGTTAATCGCGACTCTCATTCGTGCATGTCCTCGATTATTCACGCCGCACATTTGCCCGGTGATTTTGAAAACATTGACGAGGATGTTGAGAGCGAAAGCGGAAGATTCGAAAAGTAGCGGCGCTGGGGTTGTTGACGATAAAAAGAAGGACGGTAAAGATGCCAAAAGTGGAAAGAAAGAAAAGGGCAAGAAAGGTGGCAACGGCAACGACTCGAATAATAACAACGGTAAAGACGAAAACGCGAACGACTCGAGCGATAAGTATTACGATTTCAACGACGACGACGCCTCCAATCGCAAGAACAAGAAGGAAAAGAAGCAGAGAGACGTCGGTAACATTACAAACGAAAGGCCAAATTTAGACGACGATGATACGTCCATGAAACATCTGAACGAAGACCCGATGAGTGCGCACGATCACACGAAAATCGGTAAAATGTCTACTTCGGATGCGATGGCAAAATCATCGGCGTCGGTCTTTGTGCGCACGGCGGTGAGCGGTCGAGAGAAAGCCGCCGCGATTGCCACCATCGGCGAACTCATGGAAGTTGGTGGACCGGCAACTAGGTTGCACGTGCCTGAGCTCCTCGTTTTGCTCATGCAAGCTTTGAAGTCAAACGCTACGCGTGATATTGCCGTGATCACTTTAGGTAAACTGGTAAAGCACTCCGGGTACGTCGTCGCTCCGTACGCCGATCACCCGCAGTTGCTTCCGTTACTTTTACGCATGGTAGCGACGGAGAAAGGCACAAAACGAGAAAACGTGTTGCGAACATTGGGTATTCTCGGCGCTTTAGACCCACACGCGCACAAAGAAAACGAAATCAAACTATACGGTCAAGGTTTACTCTCCGCGGCTGGCGTTCGAGGGGTGAAACAATCCGCGGTGGCCAAAGCGGTGACAAACAACCCTAAAGCAGTCGCGGTTGAAGCGAATGCGTACATCATGGGAGGTTTTGGTAAGAATGTGAATAAAATAAATTTAAAAACAGCTGGCGATGACAATTACCGCGACGACGACGATGACGACGACGAAAATTCGCACGACCTCTTACCGCTGATGAACTTAACCACGGCGAGCGACGATTTCTACCCGACGGTTGCCTTGAACGCGTTGTTAAGAGTATTGAGAGATAAATCCATGTCTAGTCATCGACACATGGTTGTTCGATCGGTCATGTTCATTTTTCACAATTCATTAGGGTTGAACTGTGTTTCATACCTACCGACCGTCCTTCCGGTTTTATTCGACGTCATGCGCACGTGCGACGACGCTTTGCGAGAGTTTATGCTCTCAGAGTTGGCGATTTTAGTAAGCGTGATTAAAGCGCACGTGAGGAGATTTTTACCGGAAATTTTAGAAATCATTCACACGTTCTGGGGCAATAACGCGCTTTTAAAATCGACGTTGTTGCTGTGCGAAGAGCTGTCCAGAGCGTTGAGAGATGAGTTTCGGTCGTATTTGCCGGAGTTGTTGCCGAGGATTGTCGCGGTGTTGGCGGACGCGGAGCGATCTGGGAGGTACGCGGCAGTGCCGTACGTCTTGAGAGCGTTGGAAACGTTCGGGAGTGGTGTGGATGAACACTTACACTTAGCATTACCGTCGATTGTTAGGTTGTTCAAACCAGGCGTAGCTCCGGTACCGTTTCAAGTGCGCCGAGCGGTCTTGGCTTCGTTATCCAGACTTTTACCTCGCATGCAGTGCGCGTCGTCCCAACACGCGAGTGCAATTATTGCTCCGCTAGCGCGCATTTTGGAAAGCGACGACGCTATTCTTCGAAAGTATGCCGTTGATGCGTTAATTGCTCTGGAAAAGCCGTTAGGAAATGAATACCGGCTGTTCCTTCCCTCGATTACTCGCGTCGCTCGCAGAGTGGGCCTGAAAGACAAACGTTTCGAAGCGATGCGCGAACGCATCGAATCGGGCGGGAAGTTTCCTGCGGCGTTCGGGGCGCTTTCGATCACCTCAAATGCGAGTATCTTTGGTAGCGAGGGTGTGCTCAGCCAAGAAGAATACGAAGAGTCGAACGCGTTTGATCCTCGATCGAATAGACCTCCGCCTCCGGTGCAACCACAAAAGCTCGTCGTCAACGAATTCGCGTTGCGCAAAGCGTGGGAATCGTCGCAAAGATCCACAAAAGAAGATTGGCTCGAGTGGATGCGTCAGTTATCGGTTGAATTGTTAAAATCTTCCCCGTCTCCGTCGCTGAGAGCGTGTGCGGACCTGGCGAACGTTCAACCTAACGTCGCTAGGGATTTGTTTTGCGAATCCTTCGTGAGTTGTTGGGCTGAGTTGTCCGTGGTGCACAGAGAGCAACTCGTGCGTTCGATGGAATCTGCGTTCACGTCACCGACGATACCTCCGGAAATTGTAGCGACTTTGCTCAACTTGTCCGAGTTTATGGAACGTGACGAGAAACCGATCCCGGTAGACGTGCGAACGTTGGGGGCCATCGCCGAGCGGTGTCGCGCGTACGCTAAAGCTTTGCATTACAAGGAGTTGGAGTTTACATCCATGCCAAACGAATGCGTCGAGGCGATTATTGCGATCAACAATCAGTTGCAATTGCCAGAAGCCGCTCTTGGGGTGTTAACGCATCTGAGGAATAAAAAATTGGAAGTGAACGTGAAAGAGTCGTGGTACGAAAAATTAGGGCAATGGGAATTCGCGTTGGAGGCGCATAAGAAGAAAGCGGATGAGTTGGACGCGCGAGCGGCGAGAGAGGCAGAAATTCTATATCAAAGAGAAGTTTCCTCCAGAAACCATCATCAGCAGTACTCGGGAGCAGCGCAAAGACCGCCATCGCCGTCTTTTTCGTACCATTACAATCGACAACTCATGTCCAAAGCCGATCGCATCGCGCGCGAGGAGGCGAGTTTAGGGCAAATGCGATGTTTAGCCGCTTTAGGTGAGTGGGAACGACTCATCGCGTTAGCTAAGAGAGAGTGGCCGACAAACGAAGGCGGTGCACCGCATTCCCACGCGAGCAAGATTGGTATCCAAGTAGGGGAAAACGGAGGGGACGCCATCTCCGAGAGAAAGATAAAAAAGCTCGTATCGGCAAAACACTCGGTTTTAAGGGATAAAGTTGCACCGTTAGCGGCTCGAGCGGCGTGGCATTTAGGCGATTGGAAATCGATGGAAAAGTACACCGTGCATTACTCGAGCTCGAAACGAGATCCCACGACCGGAAAGAACGGGTCTAGTGCGAACGGCTCCGGCGGCGATAAGAAAGGATCGGGTAATACCTTGGACGAGATGAACGGTAAGAAGAGCAAGCCGGATAATTCAACGCCGTATTCCGAAGTCAACGCGTTGATCACGCCCGGGGACGGGGATTTCTACCGCGCCGTTCTCGCCGTTCGTCGCGGAGACCCGATGGCGGCTTTAAGACACATCGACGCGTCTCGAGAGGCGCTCGGTCAAGAGCTCGTGTCGTTGGTTTCCGAATCGTATGATCGCTCATACGGCGGTGTTGTTCGCGCGCAGCAGCTCGCCGAGCTCGAGGAAGTTGTCGAATACGCTCAGTTACAAGCGATGGCGCAACACGACCCACGCGCGAAACACAGACAAGATGTCGTTCGTCAAATGTGGCGCGATCGCATCTACGGCGTTTCGAGAGACGTGGAAGTTTGGCAATCGCTCTTAGCCGTTCGAGCGCTAGTGCTCCCGATGAGCAAAGAAACAAACACTTGGTTAAAGTTCGCATCCATGAATCGTAAAGCCGGTCGTCAATCGCAAGCGAAGAGAACTTTGGTTAGACTTTTAGAATACGACCCGAGCGAGTTCTCCGCCGGTCAAGAAGGCTTCGGCGCTGGATCCGGTCGACCTTTGGTCATGTTTGCGTACTGCAAACACTTATGGGGCGTTAACTCGAGAGAAGAGGCATTTCAGCGTTTACAATCGCTCGCGAGCGAGTTATTTTCGGCGTCGTATCAGCGCGAGATGGAAGGTAGTCGATTAGCTAAAGACGACGCAAAGTTAGTCTCGAAGGCTTTTTTGAAACTCGGGCAGTGGCGATGGGAACTCGCCGAGGAAACGTTAGACGACGATACAATTTCCGACGTCTTGACTTCCTTTGGTACGGCTACAAAACATTCAAGACACTGGGCGAAAGCCTGGCACAACTGGGCTTTGTTCAACGCCACCGCGATGGAACACTACCAGCGTTTAGCCACGCAGCGATTAAATGTCAACGAAGAAAGAGACGCGCTCAAAGCCGCCGCAACGAGGCACGTCGCGCCAGCTATATCAGGTTTCTTTCGATCGATCGCATTGGGTGGCTCCACGCCGCGTGATATGGGTGGTGCTCTGCAAGATATTTTACGCCTGTTAACCTTATGGTTTAACTACGGCCATTTGCCGGAAGTCGAAGCCGCGTTGGTTGAAGGTTTCGGTCACGTTTCCATCAACACGTGGCTCGCAGTAATTCCCCAAATTGTTGCTCGAATTCACTCGAATTCACCACCTGTTCGACGATTAATTCATCGATTATTGGTTCGCGTTGGCCGTCAGCATCCCCAGGCGTTGTTGTATCCATTACTTGTCGCGTGTAAGTCGCAATCGACCACTCGACGCGTCTCCGCCACGGCGGTTCTAGACAACTTGCGGAATCATTCCGCGCTTTTAGTCGAGCAAGCGGAAGTAGTAAGTTTAGAGCTCATTCGCGTCGCGATTGTTTGGCACGAAGCGTGGCACGAAGCATTGGAAGAGGCGTCTCGTTTATACTTTGGCGAACAAAACGTGGATGGCATGTTTGCAGTTTTGGCGCCTCTGCATCACATTTTGGAACGCACCGGCGCGGAGACGTTGCAAGAGATGTCATTCGCGCAAGCTTACGGAAGAGAATTACGAGAGGCTCGTGAATACTGCGAGAAGTTCAAAGAGTCCGGCCGCGAGGAGGATTTGAATCAAGCTTGGGATTTATATTATCACGTGTTCAAACGAATCAACAAGCAACTGCCGACGTTGACAACTTTAGAGTTGAGATACGTCTCGCACCGGTTGTTGTCGGCGAGAGATTTAGAGTTGTCTTTACCCGGGAATTATATTCCTGGTGGCGAACTGGTAACAATCGCGTGGTTCGCGCCCACCATGCATGTCATCACTTCCAAACAACGCCCGCGACGTTTACAAATCCACGGCTCCGATGGGAAAGATTACGGTTACTTGTTAAAAGGTCACGAAGATTTACGCCAAGACGAACGCGTCATGCAGTTGTTCGGTTTAGTCAATCAATTGTTGAATAGCACGCCTTCGACATCGAGGAGAGATTTAGCGATTGCTCGATACGCCGTCGTCCCGTTATCTCCAAACTCTGGCCTCATTGGCTGGGTTCCGAATTGCGACACCATGCACGTTCTCATCCGAGAACACCGCGAGGCGCGCAAAATTCCTTTGAACTTGGAACATCGTTTAATGCTCGCCATGGCCCCGGATTACGACAATTTGCCGTTGGTGAATAAAGTTGAAGTCTTCCGACACGCGTTAGATAACACGCCTGGGAATGATTTAGCGCAAGTTTTATGGCTCAAATCGCACAGCTCCGAGCAATGGCTCGATCGTCGAACGACGTATACGAGATCCTTGGCCGTCATGTCCATGGTTGGCTACTTACTCGGTCTCGGTGATCGACACCCGAGTAACCTTATGATTGATAGATACTCCGGAAAAGTTTTGCATATCGATTTTGGCGATTGTTTTGAAGCGTCTATGCACCGAGAAAAGTTCCCAGAACGCGTGCCGTTTCGTTTAACTCGAATGTTGGTGAAAGCGATGGAAGTCTCCGGGATTGAAGGGAACTTCATCGGTACTTGTCAAAGAGTGATTACGGTGTTACGAAGCAATAAAGATTCCGTGTTGGCTATGTTAGAGGCGTTTGTTCACGACCCATTGATTAATTGGAGACTTTTGGCGAATCAAGCGACTGAGCAAAATGGATCCTCCGCGGAGCCTTCGTCCAACGCGAATTCTACGGCGAACAACAGCGGAAGCGTCACGCCGGCGGCTGGAACGAGTAGCGCGAAATCGAGTCCATTGGCGAGGCATACCATTTCTCGCGATGCCGAGGAACCATCATCAAATAATAACATTAATAACGATACTCTCGTCGCGGGAGACGGTTCCAGTGGTTCTGGCTCAGCAACCCCAGGTGGGTCTGATGTGCCTTCCGGTCAATCCTCTAGGGCGCCTTCGCGAACGCCGCCGCCAAAAACGCCAACCATTCCTGAAAACGAATCCTTCCACGCCGATTTGGACGAGAAGAGTAAAGCGGTTGGTGTCGACAGTCGAACAAATACCGCCGATTTTGGGCACAACTCTTCCTCTCGATTGGATTCTGGCTCCGACGATTTACCGAGAACTGGGCAAAAACCAGGCGCCGCGCCGATGTTTATGGACACGCCGAGCGGGCAAGTTCCGGTTTCCTCCTCCGTGATGGGCGCGACGGCGTTACACGCGCAATACGAAAACATGCGCGAGTTTGGCGGTGGTGGTGGAATGTCCGCTATGATTGGTACGGACATGAACATCCTCGGCGGTGTTGGCGATCCGACAAACGTTTCGGTCGATGAATCCGAACACGGCGACGCCAACGATCAAGACAGATCTGTCGGCGGTAACCACCAACAGCATCTCAATCACCACTCAACTTCCTACGCGCAGCGCGTTATGCATCAACAGCTCGGTGCCAGTGGCGATATACAACACCAAAATCAACACGCACAAAGCAGCGCTGCTGCTGCGGTTGCCGCCGTCGCCGCGGCCGCGGGGAATTACGGCAGTAGCATGTCCTCGTTCGAACCGGAAATTTTAAAGCGCGACGAACTCATCGACGCGTTGGACGGCATAAACGACAACGAGGATAATATGGTTTTGAACGATCGAGCGGTGAGTGTCATGCAACGAATGAACGATAAATTAACCGGGAAAGACGGTTTAATCGAAGCTGGTTCAGCGGTGGACGCTGGCGATTCAGTCGAACATCAAGTGCGACGGTTGATTGAAAAAGCGATGAATCACGAGAACTTGTGCACTTCTTACATCGGATGGTGCTCTTTCTGGTAGTTTTTATTAATAGTTTTTTTCCTGCATACTGTACCTGTTTGTTCTATTATATCGATCTATGCGCTACTATATCTTTTATGCTATAGCCCGTACGCTTGTCTGGCAGAATCGGACATTTGCGGCACAGAGGGCGGCGTCCACCCTCCTCCTCCTCCTCCTCCTCCTCCGTCGAACGAATACTCGCCGCTCGCCGCGGCGCCGTTGCCGTATTTATCCCACGGTCTGTGCCCTTCAAAGCTCTCGTCGTCCGATGGTTTCATCGACCACGGTTTCTTCGTTCTCTCCTCGAAATCTTCGCTGACTGGCGGTAAAGCTACGTCCGGATTCGGCGGACGATCGTCGATGTCTTTAATCCCCGGCACCGGTTCGCCTTTCTCCACGAGTTCGATGACTTCTAAAAAGTTTTTCGGTCTCGGCGGTTCTTCTAAAACTCTTTGCTGCTGATTATGGTTACTCCCCATGTTTTTACGAACGTTTGCTGCCCGTTGTTGTTGTTGTTGTTGTTGTTGTTGTTGTTGTTGTTGCGACTTCATCGAGTTGATGTCGTCGTCGTCGTCGCCGCCGCCGAGTAATTCCATTTGGTGTCGCTTCTTCGCCTGAAAATAATCATCTAAATCCAAATCTTCGTTATTTTTATCACTGCTAAAACGATGATAATTATTAGTACTCTCTACCGCCTCCACGCGTTCGGCGACGTACCCTTTCTCGCCTAACCTCCGACTTGGCGACGACGCCTCCTCTTCCTCTCTCTTCGTCGTCTTCGCAAAATCCTCTCGCGCCAACTCCATCTCCCTCAAAACGCTCCTCCTCAACGCGTCCATCTCCTTCTTCGCCTCCTTCCTCTCCTCCTCCACAGTCTCCATCATTTTCTTCTTCGTTTCTCTCATTTTCTCCTCCGCTCGTTCCCTCTCCTCCATCACGTCTTCCCGTTGCGTCATCTTCGCCTTTTGCAACTCCTCTCTCATTTTTTCCTCCACGTTTTTCACCGACTGCAACACCGCGCTCTCCGTCGTCTCTTGCCGCTCACGTAATTTCTTCTCCAAGTCCGCGAGATTCTCCGAGAGTGACTTTGAAATCGCGTCCAGCATTTGCGTTTGTTTCTTCTTTTCCTCTTCTTCCTCTTTCTTCTTATTACTCTCCGTCGTCGTAAACAAAGAGCTTTTCATCACTCTCGGGTACACCCGCCATCCGAGCACCGCCAACGCTGCGGCGTACGCCACCACTTGCGTCCACCGTAAAGAAGAAGAAGAAGAATTCTGCTTCTGAATCATTCCGTACGGTAAAACTGGAGGATTATTATTAGGTAAAACGATAGGTTTCATCGAACCATCGTCATCGTTCGATGACGCTGTTCTCCGAAACGCTTCTTCAATCTCCGCTTCGCTCACGTTTTTGTTCCTTAAAAATTGTTTCTTTTCCTCCTCGGTGTACGATTTGGAATTTTTTATCGACGGGTGCTCGAGGAACGCGATCGCGTTTTCCAGTCCTGATCCTGACCCTCCCACGGCTGCTGATCCTTCTCGTTTTGTCATGCTCCTTTCGCGCTCTCTCTTTCTCGCTCTGCGTACTGTTCAATATCAGAACAACAACAAAAAGTCCGGAATGTGATGATGAATTCTTTCAACGAAAAGTCGAGAGAATTATGAATCCAATTCAATTCAAAAAGTAGAAGAATAAAGAAAGAACTTATTAAAAAGATCTCTTCTCCTCGAAAAAGTCGTGTTTGTGGTATTCTCTTCCTCTCTCTTATATAAATGAAGCCAAACGATGTGTTCAAACAGAGTACTTAGAAGAGGACAAAAAGTCGAGAGAATCGACTGAGAATCCAATGCAATTCAGAAAGAAAGAAAGACAGAAAGACAGAAAGACAGAAAAAAATTATTTTAGGGTTTTAAACAATTTTTTAGGGTTTAGAAATGCGTCCTTTTTTTCTCTCTTTTCTTTCTTTCTTTCTTTCCTTTTCGTCATTTCGCTTCCCCCATTTATTCGAGAGGGTGCTTGCACAGTTGACGGAGAAAGACAGAGAAGCACACAAAGCGCAAAAGCAGCGTTTCGAGAGAGAAAGAGAGAGAACACTAAGAGAGAGATCTTTTTGCGCTTCTTTTTTTCTTTTTGCAGAAGAGCGAGCTTTATTCTATTTATAAAGAGTATATACATATCACAGAAATGTCTGCGTGTTATCATCAATCCGCCGCATCGATGGCGAGACAATCGAGCTTCGCGTCGTCCTCTTCGTGTCGCAGAGACGAGCATCGATCCGCATCGCTTAAAATATCAAAAGCGACCCCGAGAAGAAGGAGACAAAA
>Ga0209505_1001522_pt1 | contig 15812 bp, 11 predicted proteins | sample COGITO_mtgs_1103_2_FD_184794 | JGI IMG/M metagenome (GOLD analysis project Ga0209505, IMG submission 184794) | Pelagic marine microbial communities from North Sea - COGITO_mtgs_110331 (SPAdes) (version 2) | ecosystem: Environmental > Aquatic > Marine > Epipelagic ... | reverse complement strand
TCCACGAACTTATGCACTGTAATTTAGGAAAGAAAAGTCGTAAAGGGTCAGTCTTTGCTCTCGTAATGATACCACACAACGCTTCGCGAACGATGATTTTCCCGCCAGCGCGTGAAAAATTAAAATACGAGAGATGATGATTACACGCACTGCACATTAACTCCGACACGGCTAACGCTTCGTCGCCGCCGAATTTCTGCAAAACAGACTGCACGTCCTCTTTGTTCTGACCGGTGATTTCCATCAGCGTTTTGATCGTCGTGAGTTCTGTTTTTCCGCCCATGATTTGATGATTTTACGCCTATTTTTATATGAGGAAACGAAAAGGCTCGACAGTTCTTCATTTTTGCTCCTCTTCTTACACAGAAAGTGGTTTCTGATGTAAGAGAACAACAACAACAACAACAAAAGGATACGCACAAAACACACAAAATGTGGTCGTAAAGAGAGAGAAAAGACGTACACGCACGTAAGCGAGACTGCTCCTACTTTTTTTAATGTCGGAGGAGAGAAGAGACGCGCTGAAACACCGGAACGGGTTCCTTTTTCCAAATCAACATCATCATCCGAAGATGGAGGAGGATGAATCCAACGCGGGGAACACCAAGACGACCACTCCTTTTCTAACGACGAAGAACGAGAACAAGAACACATCGAAGAAGAACAACAAGAATACTACTAATACTAAAGGAGGAAGAACATTAAAAGTATGGTTTTACCGGTACTTACAAATCGCGTTCATCGTGTTTACGCTCACGTGTTCGATCGCGTTCGCGGAATTTATATACGAGAGATTGGTGTTTGAACACTCGGAGATTAAAGAACATCCGCGAGGGAAACAGTTGTTCGTCGGATGCGTCGTGGCGGTCGCGACGTGTTGGACACTGCTCGTCGTCGTGGTCGTTTTCTCGTATTAGTGTACTGCGTGAATGAAAGAGAGAGAGAGAGTAAAGAGAGTAAACAGAGTAGGTATGATGTGCATTTGCGCGCGCGTAAAGGAGAAGCGAACTCTTATTAAACGACTCCGTAAAACGAATCAACGGAGTCCAACCGCGTGTAATCGTAAACTCTCAAACACTCTCAAGTGCACTTTCAGTTTCGTCTCGTACGCGATTTCTTTGAAACCAAAACTCGTCTCTTTATTCTTCTCGATCAGGCCTTTGTTCTTCGTCGGTGAAACGATCACCAAATACCGACACCTTTTCGCCAACGCGTTGTAAAACAAATGTTCCAACGACGGCTGCAAGAGGTGAATCGCGTACGATATCGCCACGATATCGTACGCGAAATCTTCGTCTCCGAGTTCCTCTAAACACCCCTCGCACACGCTCTTAAAGCTCCACGGTTTACACTCTACGTTCGCGAATTCTTTTTGTTTCTTAAACGCCTCCCTCGTGTACGGATCCGCAGCGGTTATCGCGAACGCGATTTGTCTCACGTCTTTGCTCCAACGAAGGAGAATGTTCGAGAATTCTCCGCTGCCGCAACAGAAATCTAAAACGTGAAAACACGTCGTCGTTTCTTCCACAAAATGCTCGTCATCCTCATTCGTTCCTTTATTCTTTGTCTTTTTCTTCGCGTTTATGCTCGGGACGAGTATTTTCGGCACCACGATGTCGTCGAAAAGCGTTCCCGGCAAAACTTCGCGCAAGCGAGAAAAGTGCGGATTCGTGTACGCTTCGCCGTTGTTTTCGTAATACGTTTTCGCGTCTCCGTTGCGTTGATACTGATTTCGAATGCCACCGACGACGGACCAACTTTCACAGGACGCTTTGGAAATGTTCGATTTGTTCTTTTTGGTGTGACTGTTCGGTATCGGCATCGGAAAGAAGTGAAGAAAAAACATTCGAGACTATTGGATACTGTTGGTGTCTCATACAAATTCTAAATCTACGTAAACGCTCGCTTTACATTAATCATCCTCCGATGACGATGATTTTTGCTCGATGGGGACGTCCTCTTTCGTATTTACTTTAGTGCTGTTTAACACGTTCGTTTCCCCGCCTAGGGTCAAGGCGTTGATGCTCCCGGAAGACGGTTGGTGTTGAGATCCTTCTCTCTCGGTAGCGTCCCCGGCGTTGTTTGGAGCGCTTGTTGTGTTGTTGCTCAAACCGCCGTTACCGAACCTACCCGGCGGTCCTTGTTGCACTCTTTTCGAATCAGACGACTCGTTGTTGTTGTTGCTGTTAGAATTTTCTTTCGCCGCTCTGGAACCAAATCTTCGGTCTCTTTTCGCGTACGCGAAAATAGCTCTTCTCAACTCGGCTTCGCCGAATTCCGGCCACATGGCGTCGGTGAAATACAGTTCCGTGTACGCCATTTCGAACAACATGAAATTCGACAGGCGTTGTTCGCCGGAGGTCCGAATGAGTAAATCTGGGTTCTGTAACGACCGAGCCGCTCGAAGACTCGACAACGTGTTGCCTTTCTCTTGTTGTTGTTGTTGTTGTTGTTGTTGCGAGGATGATGATGATGATGATGCGGAAGAGGACGAGGAGGTATGATGTCCGCCGTTGACGACGAATCGCTCGCCGACGCCGGCGTAATCACCTAACGGATCAGATTCGAGGGGACCGCTTTTCCGATCGATGCGATCATCGTCAAAAAAATCCTCCTCGCCTTCTTTCAGAACGTTCGCGGTGCCTAAATACCTCATAAACGTCTCTTGCGATATATCTTCGATCCGTAAACTTCCAAACTTGACCGCTTCGGCCATATCCTTCGCCGCGTTTACGATATCTTGCCTCCCGCCGTAACTCAACGCCACGTTCAACACCACGCCTTGATTCTCTTTCGTCATCTCCACCGTCTCTTCCACCGCGCGTCGTAAACTCGGTTTCACGCGACTCAAATCCCCCATAACCGCAACTTTCACGTCGTTCCGCATCAAATTCTCCGCGTCTTCTCTCAACGTCGTCTCTAACAACTCCAACAACCCGTCCACTTCCGGCGGTCCCCTCGACCAATTCTCGATCGAAAACGTGTACACCGAAACGACTTTAATCCCCCACGCGCTCGCACACCTCACCACCGCTCTCAAACTCTCCACCCCGTTCTCGTGGCCCACTCTCGGCGGTAACCTTCGTTTCTCCGCCCAGCGCGCGTTCCCGTCCATGATGACCGCGATGTGTCTCGGCACGTCTGACGCGTCCAAGCCTTTTAAACTCGCGGGTTTCGAGTCCCATTTCTTACGGAACGTGTTCGTTAAGAGTCGTCCGAACCTTTCCCGTATGCCTAAAGATTCTTCCTCTTCTGTCTTTTCTTCTGGTTCTGGTTCTTCTTTGTCTTCTTCTTCGTCTTCTTCGTCTCTTTCCGTTGTTGGCGCCGTCGAAGCCGCCAACGTTGATGAGATGTGTTTGTTCTCTTCTTTCGTGTTGTTGTTGTATCTCTCTCCGTCTCGACTGGATAAAAACGCGATTTCGTCTGGATCATTCTCTTCTTTATCATCTTTGTCGTCGTTCTTGTCGCTCTCGTCTTCGTCGAAGTCGCCGTCGTCGTTCAAAGAACTAATGTTTCGTCGCTGATCCATCATCGAGCGAAGGATGGATTTCTTCTTCCTCTCGCGCATCGTTTGCTTTCGAAGAGAAGAACAACGACCATCAATCTCGCGACGACGAGGAGTAGTAGTAAACGCGCAAAAAGCAGATCTTCTTCCAGAGGATGCGAGTGAAAAGCGAGACATGATGCTCTCTCTCGCTCTCTCTTCTTCGTTCGTTGTTGTTCAATGAAGGATTCGAATTGGAAAGTTCCTCAAAGAAAGAAACACTCTTAAGAGTGTTTTCTTTTCTCTCTTCTCTCGTCGATAAAAACGAGCGCGTTGTTACGTAACACGCGCATTCACCACGACTCTACCACGACTCGCACACGTATATATGGTTGAGGAGACTCATTTCGCCTCCGGCGTGTTCTACGCAGTTCTCGCGTCCATTTTTTTCGGCTCCTTCGCGGTGCCGATTAAAACGAAAGCGATCGTCAAAGCGAACGTCGACCCGGTCGCGGTACTGCTTTTTGTCGCGCATCTCTCTCTCTCTCTGACAAAAACGCGCTCTCTCTCTTTTTTCACTTGATTATTACGATGTGAACAGTTCCAGTGCTATAAATCCTTCGCGTGCTTCCTCACGTCCTTCCTGCCACTCGTGTTCGGCACGGAGTTGAAATTCACCTATTGGGGCATCCTCGGAGCCTCCGTCTGGGTGATTAACGGAACAGTCGCAATCGTCGCGGTACAAAAGTGCGGCTTATCCACCGCGCAAACGTTATGGTCCGGGTTGAGTGTTTTTGTTGGGTTTTTGTGGGGGACGATCGTGTTCGAGGAAGAGGTGAGAGATATCGCGGGTTCGATGTGGGCGCTCGCGGCGATGAGCGCCGGGATGGGGAGCATGGGGATGGTGGTGTCGCAATCATCGAGTTCTTCGTCCTCGAGCGGGAGGAGAACGGAGAGCAAAAGTAGTCATTACAACAGAGGTAGTAGTTTTGTTTTTGGTGAGAGTGAAACGACGAGTGGGAGTTCGAGATCGAGTTCGGTGTCTCCAATAATCAACGGCGGCGAAGGAGGCGACGATATGTATAGGAATACGAACGACGACGACGTAGAGATGAATACTGCGAATAATGTCAACAACAACAGTAGCAACAGGGAATTCGCGGCGGCGCGGGAACGGTTGATGATGGGTACAACGTCGTCGTCGTCGAGTGGTGGTGGTAATGGTGGTAATGGTGGTAATGGAATGAGAGAATTCGACGACTTGTCGAAAGCTTCCACCAACCCGTTTGGATTTCGCACCACCGCGAAAAACCACCGAAGCGGCGGCGGTTTGAATCTCTCCTCCTCTTCAGCAGAGAAGAAGCAAAGAGACGTGAAAATCGGCATCCTGTGCGCCACGTACGTCGGCATCGCCAACGGGTCTTTCATGACGCCGTTAAAATACGCCAACAAAGAAGTCACCGGGTTAGAGTACCTGTTCTCCTTCGGCGTCGGCTCGGCCGTAGCGACCGTCGTCCTCGTCTTTCTGTACAACCTCTACCGCCGCCAAATCAATAGAGACTTTTCGCCGTTAAACTTCCACTTCGAGACGTGCGCGAAACCGGCTCTGTTAACCGGCGTGCTCTGGTCCGCTGGAAACGCGTGCTCTATAGTCGCCATTTCTAGATTAGGCGTCGCCGTCGGGTGGCCGTTGGTTCAGTGTCAACTCGTCGTGAGTACGAGTTGGGGCGTCTGGTACTACCGCGAAGTTCGCGGGAGAAAAGCCATCGCCGGGTTCTTCGCCAGCGCCGCGTTCGTCTTGTTCGGCGTCATCATGTTAGGTAATTGCTCCAGATGATATACGATAGAGATTTCTTCATACTATATATACGCGTGACGATACGTAAAGAAGACGCATCACACTCACGCGTTCACATTTTTTCTTCACTTTCGAGATTTCTTCGTATTATATATACACGTGATGATACGTAAAGAAGACGCGTCATACCAGTACGCGTTCACATTTTTTCTTCACTTTTTGTGCTGCGTCGTCGTGTGGGCACCACCGTCAAAAGCAGTCAATTAATACTACGCAAAAATGGCATCCTCTTCCGCGCGACCAACTGTCGAGCGAAACGTGCGCTTACCTGCGTGCGAAAACGGGGAGAGCGACACTTTTGCGTTGCGTCTCGAGTGCGACGTGTATCGTCCTCCTGAAGCAATACAGCGCGTGAAAAACAAAGATGTGTTTCTTTTGCTCCACGCGCACGGGAAGTTAGGGGGCAGTCGATGTATGCTCAACGCGTACGCGATTCTACTCGCGATGAGAGGGTTCGTCACGTATAACGTCAGTTTTCGCGGGTGCGACGGGAACGAGAAAACGAGTCGCGCGAGCGTGTTCGGGGAGGTGGACGCGAGAGACGTGCTGGAGATGGTGAAAGAGATTCGAACGCGCGAATCTGTTGATGTAGAGGATGATGTCGAAGTTAAGATGCACGTGTTCGGGTACTCGTTCGGCGCCGCGGTTGGCGCGAACGCGGTTGGGTTGTTGCACGAAAAGTTACTTTCTCAGAATACTATTGACTTTTGTAAAGGCGAATCAGAGGAGGAGCGAAGAGTGTGGTCGCGATGCGGCATCGACGGGTTGATTTTGGTCGCGTTCCCTCTCGGGTCCTTGAACCCGTTCGCTGCGACTTCTTCTCTAATGGGCGTCGTATCTCGATTTTTATTCGGGAAGCACGCGGGAAGGTTGCGAAAGTGCTTCGTGAAAGACAAGAGGAATCGCGGCAGTTTGGTGGCGAGGAAAACGAGGCTCTTATTCGTCCACGGCCAACGAGACGAGTTTACGCGAGTGAAAGAAGTGCGAAAGTTTTGCGAAAAATTGGCGAAAGGACAACCGGAAGAGGAAGACGTCAACGACGACGAGGACGACGAAGAGAACAACGACGAGGAAGAGCGTAACGAGAACGAGTTTAACGAGAAACAAAACAACAATATCCTCTCCGACTTCTTCTTCGGCGTCGAGGATGACGACGATTCAGACGACGACGACGGTTCGGAGAAACCGGTGGAATCCTCCTACGAAACCTTCGGAAACACGAACGGAACCTCGAACGCACCACCACACCTCGCGTTACTCGAAATCAAAGGAAAGAAAAGCGACCACTTTGGTTTCGTCAAAGTGAAGAAGCAAAGAGACCTTCTGGTAAAGCGCATTACCAAGTTTGTTCTCGCGTAAGTTAAAAGAGAGAGAGAGAAACAAACGCGCTCTCTCGAGTAGAGAGGACGAAGAGCGAAGAATAGAGATTTCAGTATTCAATCAGAGAGAGAGAGAGAGAGAGAGTAATAGTAGTATTAGTAGCAGTAGTATTAGTAGCAGTAGTACTAATAGCAGTCATAGCAGCAGTAGCAGCGCTCCGTGAGCGTGTGTCCTATACTATAGAGGTATCGTCTCCCGTCGTCGAAAAATCTCAACACTAATCTCATCCCTCGCGCTTCATTAGTCACACACGAACGAGCGCGAAAGATACGCATAAAAAAACGAGCATTTCGTATGAAACGAGTAAAAAGACGACGATGACTTTTATTACTTCTTCTTCGTCGTCACCGAATACTACCGTGAACGTAAAGACGACGATGTCGACGAGAAAACATCGAGGACGACGACGATATCGAGGACAGCAGCGGGGAAGAAATTCGATCGGATGTCTGCTTCTTTTGTGTTGTTTAATAGGAGCAATGTTCGCATCAACATCAACTGCGTTCGCGTCAGACAACACTGATAATGGTACGGAGGATAACAAAAACGATGATTTATTAGATTTACTGGGCGAAATAGACGCCGAAATCGAAGGAGAATTCTCGGATGAGTTTACTCTCAAATCGGATATTCAAGTGCAAATTGCACACGAGATTACCGTTCGAGGCGCGTCTTCGGGGAACGAGAAACTGGTCCAACGTTCAATCGATTTCATCGTCGGGGACGATTACGCATCCGCCGCGTTTCGGTTTTGCGTGAAACACGAGTTGTATCATCATCAGCACGTGAGGGCGACTGCTTTGAAGATTAAGGAGGAGATTGAGAAGATGCCGGAGGATGCGAGGCCGGCGGTGGGCGGCGCCGCTGCCAAGAGAAGGAGGAGAGAAGGCGTGCCGGAGAAGAGGAAGAAAACGGCGCAGGAGAGGTACGAGGTAGTGAGGGAATATTTGAACGAAACGAAGTTCGTGAAAGCCGGGGAGGAGTTGTCCAGATTGGTGGAAGAGTTTCAAGACCATCAACTGAATTCGGACGAGCACATCGAGCAAGACAAAGAGGACGTGGCCGTCGGCGGGCCTTTGAACAGATTAGTGGAGGTGATGAAAAGAGCGAAACGGCTCATCAATGACGAGCAGAAACAGCGAGACGAGAACGAAAAGTTGGTGAGTTTAGGAGAGCAGTTGAAGAAAAAGATGGAAAAGAAACGAGAGACGATCGCGCAATCGGAGGAAGGATTTAGAGAGTTGTTGAGACAAACGTACGAGACGCCGAAATCGGAACGATTGGAACGAGTCGGGAGATTACCCCCGCTGGCAAAAATGGACGTTAAAGTCGACGGGAAGATGAAAGAGATGCTCGTGTTTCAAGACCAAGACGCGCAAACGGCGGTGTTTGAGTGGTGCGTGTATAACGGCATCAGAGAACCGGAAAAAATGGTGGACGTGCTCAGGAATTTGTTGAAACTTACCGGCGAGGAACGATGGCGATCTGTGAACGAGAGAAACGCGCAGGGATACGTGGATGCGTATTACGGGAAGAAAACTTCGAATGTAGAGGAAGCTTTGAAAATGTGGGCAGATGGCACGGATAAGTTTGGCATCATTTCCGGATCGAAACTTCTCGAGCTCGCGGCGCAATACAAGGAAAAAATCGCCGATTCCGGAGAAGTCGCCTTGGAACTCGAATACGAAAAAACGGTGAAATTATTGAGACGAAACGTGGAGTATTTTACCGCCAGCGTTGACTTTGAAACCGCGATGAAGAAAGACGAGTGCAAAAACGCGATACTTTTTTCGCAAACGATGATAAAAATCGATCGGAAGCGACCGGTGACGGCGTTGCAAAAGCTCTTCGCCGCCAAGTGTAAATTGAGGCTGAAAAAGTTTGACGAATCCGCGACGGACGCGTTTTCCATTTTATCTCGAATCAAAACGACCGGCGATTGGAAAGCGACGGATATCAAATATTTAACCGTGTATATCGGTGGCATGTCCGCGATGAAACTCGGCGACTCTGAACGCGCGTTGAAATTCTACGCCGTGTGCGTTCGCAACGATCCAGATTTCAGTTTATGCAAAGACATTTACAAGAACTTGAACTCTATCAAGAAATCTATGAAAATCGTGGACGATAAGTTGAACGATAAACACCCTCGTCCAGCTTTGGAGGCTATGGATGCGGTTGAAATTGCGGCGAAAAGTTTAGGTTTCCACGGAGTGAAGTCGTTCGAGAACGATATGAACGTGCGCAAATGTCGCGCGGCGGTCTTCAAGAGACAATTGAACGACGCGTACGATTATTGTCAAAATGCCTCGGATTATTTTGGAGTGAAAGCGAAAATGATTGAAAGCGATCCACTGACGGGAAGCGAGGACGGTGCGGAGGCTTTATTGGAAGAGAAAGTGACCGCGGAGGATATGCTGAAATACGCGGAGGCGCTGCGCGCGACGGCGGAATTGTACGTCGCGGATGAGAATCCGAAAGAGGCGAAATCGTTAGCCGAACAAGCGTTGGAGATTTGTCGCGCGAACGCGGGACAGTCCAGTTCGTCTCGATCTCTCAAGGAGAACTTAGAATCGTTCGTTCGAGAAACGCACAACCTCGTTCGGCAGTACGAAAACAATCGAGATTACGCGAAAATCTTAGGCGTCCCGCCGAATCTCAACGAGTTGACGAAGGAAAGGCAGTGCGATTTTATTAAAAAGAGTTTCAAGAAATTGGCGTTGAAGTGGCATCCGGATAAGCACGAGACAAACGCGAGAAAAAAGAGAGCGGCGAGAAAGCTGAACGACGCGGCAGAAGCGAGAGACGAGTTGAACGATCGCGCCAACTGCGAAGCCGGAAGCGTAAATAGAGAACGCGCGAGGGCGGAAAAAGCGAAAGAGGAGGAAAGGAATAGACAAAATTGGGCCAGAGGAGGAGGAGGAGGAGGACATCATTGGGGTGGACATCAGCATCAGTATCAGCGTCAAAGGCGCGGCGGTGGTCCCGGCGGCGGTCACTGGGAGTTCTAATATTAGTTTTAAATAGTTTTTTAACAACACGTGTTTGACGCAGCCGCTGCTTTACAACTCTATTTATAATAATCATACTACTGTACAACAATTCGTTCCTCGTCTTTGACCACTTCAAAAGTACTATCGTTTCTTTTGTAAAATGACCGCCCCCCACTCGCTTATGTTATAAATACCTTCGCTCCCGATTCTTTGCGATCCTTTGAAATCGAAATCATCCGGGCTGGTTAAATTCGTATCGACGATGCGATGCCAACTCATGCCGTCTTCAATTTTCGGCAACGAAGCTTGGACCATGTACTCGTGCGCGTTGAACGCTATGTATAAATCTTCGTTGTTGCCGGAAATGTCGTCGACTAAGGTGAACGCGATGAATTTACTTTCCTCGTTGTCCCAATTGTCTTCGTGCCAAATGCACTTTCGATCGTCCAACCATTCTTTTCTTCCGAGCAACGGGTTCGCTTTCCGGAATTTAATCATGTTCGAACAAAAACGGAACCGAGTTTCTTTATATTTCTCCATTTCCATCCACTGAAAGTTGTTCCGTCGATCATCGTGGCCGTAAGTGTTGTTGTTCCCGAACCGAGTGTGCCCGTACTCGTCGCCCATTAACAACATTGGCGTGCCTTGACTGACGAACAACGCCATCAAGAAATTTTTCATTTGTCGTGCGCGTAAATTGTTAATGTTCGCATCCCCGGTTTCGCCTTCTTGCCCACAGTTCCAACTTTCGTTGTCGTTGGCACCATCGTTGCCGTTTTCGCCGTTGTCGTGGTTGTGTTTCGATTGGTAAGAGACGGCATCGTTGAGCGTAAACCCGTCGTGCGCGGTGATGAAATTGATCGAGTGAAACGGTTTCCGGTTGTTCCTCCGGTACAATCTCGAGGAGCCTAACAAAGAGTCCGCGAAATCTTTCTTTTGATCGTCCGTGCCTTTAATAAATCGTCGACACGTGTCTCGATACTTCCCGTTCCATTCGGCCCACTGGTCCCAGTTTGGAAAATCGCCGACTTGGTACAACCCGGCGGCATCCCACGGTTCCGCGATGAGTTTTACTTTCGACAGAATAGGATCTTTCGCAATCTCTCGAATGAGCGGCGGCGATTCCATAGGTCTGCCTCTTTCGTCTCGAGTTAAACACGAGGCTAAATCGAATCGAAACCCGTCGACTTTATACTCTTGAACCCAGTGTCGTAAACTCGCCAAGATGAAATCTTTCGTCATCGGATTGTTCGCGTTGACCGTGTTGCCGCACCCGGTGTAATTCATGTAGTCGTTGTTCTCGTCCATCATGTAATAGTTCGCGTTATCGATGCCTCGAAACGAACAAAAGTTCGGCCGATCGTCCGTGCTTTCCCCGGTGTGATTATACACCACGTCTAAAATTACCTCGATGCCGGCTTGGTGCAACGTCTTGACCATGTGTTTAAACTCGCGAGCGGCGTCGATACCGTTGCCGCCGTTCGAGGCGTACCTCGACATGGGCGCGAAAAAAGACATGGTCGAGTATCCCCACGTGTTGACCATGTGCGCTCGCGCTCGGTATCGTTCGTCTGGATCGTCTGGAAACCGTTTGAATTCCATCTCGTCGAATTCAAACACCGGCAACAACTCAATCGCGTTTACGCCTAAATCTTTAAAGTATTTCACTTTCTCCGCGATGGCTAAGAAGGACCCTCGAATATTTTCGTTCATCGACTCGTCCTCTCTCGTGAACGCGCGAACGGTCATCTCGTACACCACGGAATCTTCCTCGTTAATTCTTGGATGATCCACGTTTTCCCAATCGAACGGTTTCGATTCGAAATCGTACGTCCCGAGCATATCCGGTGGATTCGGCCGGTCGCGTTCCTTCCTCGCTTTATGCTCCTCCCCGAAATATTTCCTCCCGGACGACACCATCGTAGCGTACGGATCTAACAAAACCACAGAATCATCAAACCGTTGTTTATTCTCTTTCGAATTGTGCCCGAACACTCGATACCCGTACCTCGCGCCTCGAAGAGGTACGCCTTTCGTAATCTGAACCGTAAAAATCCCTTTTTTATCGTCTTCTGAATCGTCCTCTGAATCATCTTCTTCTTCTTTACGCGTCATGTCAATCTGTATCGTAGGTTCGGTTAACGCGTCGTTCTTACTCTCGTCTCGATCGAAATAGAGCACGAGTTGTACTTTCTCCGCGTTCGGCGCGTACAGAGAAAAGTGTAACGATCTCGTTGACTCCTTCTTCTTTTGCTCTGCTTTCTCATCGTCATCCTCATCATCGAGTACGATGAGAGAAACGCCGAACGGTTGCCCGGAGGGGTCGCCTCGTTCGATTTCAATCGGACCGAGCGGGCCACTTAAACTCGTCGTTTTACTAACGTGACTCTGTTCGTTCGCGAGATTCTTTTTTGTGCCTTCTTCACCCATCGAACGCGACGAGAACGCACTACTCTTGGTCGTCTTTTTCGTCTTCGTTTGTTGGAACCACGTTCGTTTCCCGGGCGTGGACGTCCACATTCGTTCACGAGCGGATGATGATGATGATTGCGACGACGAGAAGCACACCGAGCGGGATTGTGACATTTAAAGATTTGCAAACGCTGCTCTTCTTTTTTTACTCTCCGCAACAACCACACAAAAACAATCTCACAAAAACACCGACTCGACACAGTTTTACGCGCTCCTCGCGCGAAGAAAGAGTGGGAAAGAGAGCGTCAGTTGTGATGATTAAAGCGCGACGAATTTTGGCGCCGACACGACGGATTTTTGAAAAAATAAGAAACACGCGTCGCACAAAAATTGTTTAGGGTTTTAGAATGAATTAGGGTTTAATCAAGTCCTCTCCTCTCTGTCACTTTTCTGCGCTATTACTAGTAGTAGTAGAAGACACATAAAGATGGCGAGCGAGACGAAAATACGAGAGGAAAAAGAGGAAGAAAAAGAGTCGTCGTTGGTCTCGACGAAAGTGCCAAAGGCCAGGGTACGTTTTATTCGTCGTGTGCTGCGAAGGAGTTTTAGTATTCGTGTGTTTCTCTTCTCTCTTTGTAGTGTTGCGCAAAAGACGAATTTTCCCTGGAAACGTTGACTTTTGTTTTCCCTTTGTTCTTCTTTAACGCGTGTAGTATATATCACGCGAGGAGGAGAGGATGCGTTTCTCTCTTTTTCCTCTCTCTGTGTTCTCTCTCCGTGGAGAAGACTTTTTTGAGCGCGATGGTGATGACGATCGTTTACGTCGTTTACGTCCGAGGAGATCAAACGACCGATGACCTTTCTCTCGCTTCTGTTTGGGAAATGAATTAATTGACAAAAATCCCTCTATTATTATTATGTATATCGTTAGTTCATCGAAGACGTGGAAAAGTACATGCGAGAAGAAAATCGAGAAAACGCGTTCGAACCAGTGATGAGAGATTTACAAGCTCGATACGAACAGATGAAAAACTTAGAGAGAGTCACGCAGAACGAGAAGATACGTTTGACGCGAAAGATCCCGGAGATCGAGAAGAATTTAGAAGCCTTGAACGCGTTAGACGCGAACCATACTCGTCGTCAAGAGGAGGAGGAGGAAAAGACGACGACTACAACGAAATTAAAGTATCAGTTAGGCGAGGCGTCGATTTACGCCAAAGCTGACATCGAGGATCCGAGCAAAGTGTTCCTTTGGCTCGGCGCGAACGTCATGCTCGAATATCCGCTCGCCGAGGCGAAGCAGTTGTTGGAGACCAATTTAGAAAACTGTAAGAAATCTTTAATCGCGACGGATGGCGATTTGGCGTTTATAAAAGACAACGCGACGATACAAGAGGTGAACTTAGCGAGGGTGTACAACTGGGACGTGAAGAGGAGGATGGAAGGCGTTTTGAAAAAGGACGAACCTCGAGACGTCGCCGGCATCGAGCGCTGACGTCGCGACGTAGAAGAGAGAAGAAAAGAGACGTTTGAGAGTTCCATCCTTCGTCGTTACATGAACACCAAACACCCTTCCTCTCCTCTTCTCGTTTTTGTTGTCGCGTTGTTTCTTTCGGACCAAAATTGAGTCTCCTTTGCTTTCGTCAAAAACAGTAGTGAAAAACTCCTCACAATTCAGAATAAACGAATCGTCATCGTCATCATGCGTTTCGCAGCAACAGCGCTGCGCTCGCCAACTGCGTCGTCGTCATCATCTCGTTCCTCTTTATCCTCGTCGCGAAAGAAGTCGTCGCCCGCGATGAATACGAATACGAGGAGAAGAAAGAAAAGGCGTTTAAGAAGGACATCCTCCTCGTCGTCCTCCGATGATGATGAAAAACGAGAAGTGAACGAAGACGAAGAGAAAAGGACGACGAGAAGAGAAACGCTGATAAACCTCGCGTTCCTTTCCGTTTCGTTACCTTTATGGAAGGATATATTCCACGATTTGGGGTTTTACAGCGGCCCAGACGACCTGTTCGCGGACGTGCCCTCGGTGAATACTCGCAACGGAACGGACGAAGATGTCGCAATATTCGCCGGGGGATGCTTTTGGTGCATGGAGGAAACGTTCGAGAAACCGGAGAAATCTGGCTTCGTGCGCGCGACGACGAGCGGGTACGCCGGCGGATCCGTCGCCAACCCGAAATATTTACAAGTGTGTAAAGGCACAACGGGGCACAAGGAAGTCGTGCGCGTGTTGTACGATAGGAGTAAGATTAGTTATAAAGAGCTCTTGTTCTTGTATTTCCGACAGATTGATCCGACGAGAGATGATGGGATGTTTTTAGACGGCGGCGAACAATACGCTTCCGCGATATACGTGAACTCGGACGAGCAGAAGAAAGAAGCGCTGGAGGCGATTGAGAGGATGGAAACATTGAACGTGTTTAGAACGGAAGAAAACGCGAAGGAACGTAACGCGATTATTAAAACGAAAGTCGTGGACTTGCGCGAATTACCTCCAGAGGGGCAGTTTTTCCCGGCGGAAATTTACCACCAGGATTACTTCGAGAAGAATAAAGCGCGGTATTCCGTCTATCGATTCATGTCCGGAAGAGATCCGTACACGCAAAACACGTGGCAAAATAAAGCCGACGTAAAATTTGGCGGCAAAGAAAAGGCGTTCGAGGCGATTTTTAAGTAATAGTAACCTTCGCAATCGATAATCTGTCGATTCAAAAGTCAACGTCAAGGTAACCTGTTCTCGCAGCGGAGCAGCGCGATGAAGAAGAGAAGAGAGAATGTTGGTTCTGTCGTTTGACAAGAAAAGAGATAATTTTTAATGTATAATGAAAAGGAGAGAAGAGAAAGAGAGCGACACGAGAAAGAGAACCCAAGAACAGCGTGCGTAGCAGGAGTAGCAATATCTGAACGAAAAGAATTAGATTCCGTAGAAGAACGAATGCGTTTATTACATAAAAAACATCATCATTTCTTCGTTTAAAATCATCCTTCTTCTTTCTTCGCTTCGTTTTGCTGCTTTTGCTGCTACTATTTGTACACTCTGAGCGCTCGCCTCGTCGTCGTCAAATGTGCGAACACAACACAAGAATCTTTCTTCTTTGATGCATTCGCGTCTCTCTAACTTTTACTTTAATACACATGTCATGTCTTCTCGTCCACCATATTTTTCATCAAAATCATCACATCTCTTTGTCTTTGTCTTCTTCCATTCTATATCTCTGCTCTACTAGCTAAACCGTTGTTTTCATGCTGACTTTAAAAATCTCTGTTACCCATCTGTTGTTATTGTTGTATAACTCATCTGTTTCGTAAATGTTTTTAAAGTAGTATCTGTCAATGTCTCTGTTTTCTAAAAATGTATAATTCGTAATATTAATTAATAGCCGCCCGGACCTCCACCGTAGCCGCCGCCGCCGCCGCCACCTCCGCCGTAGCCGCCGCCGCCACCACGACCACGACCACCGTAACCACCTCCACCACCCCCATAGCCGCCTCCGCCGCCGCCATAACCACCTCCACCACCACCAGAAAACCAACCATTCTCACCATAATTTGTACCAAATATGTACCCATAATTTTTACCTATACCACCATCACCACCACTAGACTGAGACATATCTTCACCTACACTACCCGCACCACCACCACCGCCACCCCTACCGTAAGCTTCATTTGTTAC
>Ga0209505_1001518_pt1 | contig 15835 bp, 7 predicted proteins | sample COGITO_mtgs_1103_2_FD_184794 | JGI IMG/M metagenome (GOLD analysis project Ga0209505, IMG submission 184794) | Pelagic marine microbial communities from North Sea - COGITO_mtgs_110331 (SPAdes) (version 2) | ecosystem: Environmental > Aquatic > Marine > Epipelagic ... | reverse complement strand
CAAAATTCTCCGGAAATTTATAATTCAATGGAAATTTATCGTGATTCTCAAAACGTGAATCCGCATGTGCTTTTCCCGATTGCTTTTGATCTAATAAATAAGAAGTCTTATACCAAGTCTTTCTTAAAGAAGGTACATCAAGAACATATGAATTTGAAGAAGTTTTTATTTCTACCGTATTCTTAGAATTTACTGAACCAATAATCGAATACGTTGCACTCGCTGAGTTCAATGCTTCACTAACCGCAGAAATATTACTGTCTAGAACTTGAATTAGAATACCCGCTTTTTCTGAAAACAACAATTGAATGTCATCCTTTGCATTCAACTGACTTAAATCTACAGATAATCCAACACTCGTTTCTGGAAAACACATTTCTAATAATGTGGTAACCATTCCGCCAGCAGAAATATCGTGTCCTGCCAACACCTTATCCTTGATGATTAAGTCTTGAACTGCGTTAAAAACCAGCCCGAATTTTTTAGCATCTTTAATTCGTGGTGCTTCATTACCCAATTGATTTAGAGTTTGAGCAAAAGAAGAACCGCCCAATTTGAAATCGTCTTCAGAAAAATCGATGTAAATTAATTGAGAACCTTCAATTGGTTTTAGCACCGGCTCAACTACTTTCTTTAAATGACTTACCTCACCAACAGCCGAAATAATTACGGTTCCTGGGGCATAGACAACTCCATCTTTGTATTTCTGAGTCATTGAGAGAGAATCTTTTCCTGTTGGGACGTTCAGCCCTAAGGCACAAGCAAAGTCACTAATTCCTTCTACTGCCTGATATAAGCGATAGTTTTCGCCTTCTTGCTTCGCTGGCCACATCCAGTTTGCACTCAAGGAAACTCCTTGAATTCCTTGTTCAATTGGCGCCCAAATCAGGTTGGTCAATGCCTCTGCTATAGAAGCTTGTGAACCTGCAACAGGATCAATAAGTGCACTGACAGGAGAATGCCCTACAGAGGTTGCAATTCCTTTTTCTCCTCGGTAATCCATGGCCATTACACCAACGTTATTCAACGGAATTTGCAAAGGACCTGCACATTGTTGTTTGGCAACACGTCCGGTAACGCAGCGATCGACTTTATTGGTTAACCAATCTTTACAAGCTACTGCTTCCAATTGCAGCACAGCGTATAGGTATTCTTGTAATTTGTTGCTGTCGTAGGTTAAGTCTGCATAGGTGGCCGTTTTTGAAGTATCTTCCAATATCGTTTTTGGCGAAGACCCGAACATGTGCGCCAAATCCCAATCCATTGGGTTGGTGTTTGTTTTTTTATTCTCAAATACAAAGCGATTGTCGTTGGTAGTTTCTCCAATTACATATATTGGAGCTCTTTCGCGATCGGCAATTTTAGTCAACAACTCAATATCCTTTTCATTGATAACCAACCCCATTCGTTCTTGAGATTCGTTACCAATTATTTCTTTATCAGAAAGCGTTTGATCTCCAACCGGCAATTTGTTTACGTCAATTCTGCCACCAGTTTCTTCCACTAATTCCGAAAGGCAATTCAAGTGACCACCTGCACCATGATCGTGTATGGAAACAATTGGATTTTTATCCAGCTCTGCCATAGCACGAACTGCATTGTAAACACGTTTTTGCATTTCAGGATTGGAGCGTTGAATTGCATTTAATTCTATTCCGCTAGAAAACTCTCCAGTTGCAACAGAAGAAACGGCTCCACCGCCCATTCCAATCCGGTAATTATCGCCTCCCATTACAACAATTTTATCGCCTGTACTAGGGGTATCTTTTAAGGCCTCTTGTTTTTTTCCATAACCAATACCGCCGGCTTGCATAATTACCTTATCAAATCCAAAACGTTTTTCGCCTTCTTGGTGTTCGAAGGTCAAAACAGAACCGTTGATTAGTGGTTGCCCAAATTTGTTTCCGAAATCCGAAGCACCGTTTGAAGCTTTTATCAAAATATCCATTGGTGTTTGATACAACCAAGGACGCTCTAGCATTCCTTTTTCCCAATTTCTATCGTCGGTTAATCGAGAATAGGCAGTCATGTAAACTGCAGTTCCTGCCAATGGCATTGAGCCTTTTCCACCGGCCATTCTATCTCTGATTTCACCTCCACTACCGGTAGCTGCCCCGTTAAAAGGTTCTACCGTGGTAGGAAAGTTATGCGTTTCAGCTTTTAACGAGATAATACTATCGAAGTCTTTCGTCTCAAAAAAGTCGGATTCGTCTTGCCTTTTAGGAGCAAATTGCTCTGCTCTTGGCCCTTCCACAAAAGCTACATTGTCTTTGTAAGCAGAAACTACTCTATTTGGATTATCGGCAGTTGTTTTTTTAATCAGCTTGAATAACGAAGAAGGCATTTCTTTTCCGTCAATAATAAACTGGCCGTTGAATATTTTATGCCGACAATGTTCAGAGTTTACTTGAGAAAATCCGAAAATTTCGCTGTCCGTCAATTTCCGATTCAGTTGAACTGCAACTCCATCTAAATAATCAATTTCTTCATTACTAAGGGCAAGTCCTTCTTTTTGATTGTAAGCCGACACATCATCAATGTAAATTACCTTTTCTGGCTCTTTATCTATGGTAAATAGCTCTTGGCCCAGTACAGTGTACTTTACCTGAAGCATAGGGTCGAAAGTTGGGTTATCAATAGCAAAAGAGAAAAACTCTTCGATTCTAAAAATTCCACCAACACCCATGTTTTGAGTAATCTCCACTGCATTTGTGCTCCAAGGCGTAATCATTTCTTTTCTAGGGCCTACAAAAACTCCAGTTAGCGCATCTTCAGTAAGCAGCTTTGCTCCACTAAACAACCATTCTAATTTTGGTACATCGGCATCAGCAACTTCACCATTAAAACCAACTGCAAAAATTTTGTCTTCACCAGACGAAAAGAACTTTATCATTAGTAACTTTTTAAAGTGTTTTTATTCCAAAAAATAAAATTTATGGAATGTCGCAAAGTTAATAATGGGTTTCTCGAAAGGGTTTCAGAATTGGTTTTTATTATTAACAGAAAAGGCATTTTTATCAAACCAAGAAATCAGACAGAATCAGTTATTATATATAACATTGCTCCCAAGAAAATGCTATTTGATATTTCATACCTAATTAGCTGGTGGATGGTCATTTTATGGATACTTCCAAAAATTTCTATCGTAAAAAACTTAGGCTTTTCCGCAGTGCAAGTCCAAGGCTTATTTTCTCTAAAAGTGGTAGTTGGCATTGGGTTTACACTTTTTTATCACTACTATTATGGTTCTCGCACATCAACAGACGCATTTCGCTTTTACGACGATGCCAATTTACTTTTCGAGGTTTTCAAAAGTGACCCAATCACCTATACTAAAATTGTTTTTGGAATTGATATGCAATCAGCACCGGTTATTGAAGCAACCGATCAGCTGAACAACTGGTACAAAAATCATTTGCACGGAGTCTTTAATGACAACATGACGATTATTCGCTTTAATGCATTGGTTCGACTCTTCAGTTTTAATGTTTATCACATTCATACTTTAATTATTAATCTTCTTGCTTTTCTTGGTCTAGCGGCATTAGTTAATGCAACTAAAAGCCTAGTGGATAACACTAAACTGAGCTTCCTTAGTATTTTGCTTTTTCCAGGAATCATATTTTGGGCATCTGCTGTATTAAAAGAAAGTCTATTGATTTTTGCAATGGGATTTCTTACCTACTATGGCCTTCGAGCAATCTCTTCCTTTTCCCTCAAGAACATTAGTTTTTTCTTGCTATTCCTCCTCTTTGGAATGACCATAAAAAGTTACGTCGCAATTGCTTTGTCCATTGGTTTTGGTCTTCTTTTGGCTTCTAAAATTACCTCTATAAAAACCAGATTATTAGCACCACTTTACCTTGGATTAGGAGCAGGATCGACTGTTCTCTTGAATGCACTTTTAAACTTGAACATACCTGAGCGGTTTTACCAAAAGCAGCACGACTTCCTGAATGAAATAGCCATATCTAAACCAGGTTCAGCATTTGATTTATTTGTACTAGAACCAACGTGGGTAAGCCTCTTTAAAACTGCGCCAAATGCTTTTTCAAATGCATTATTTCGTCCATTTATTTGGGAAGCACATTCAATTATAAGTTTAGTAGCTTCTTTTGAGATTCTACTTTTAATTTCATTGGCAATTATTGCGTTGTGGTTTAAACAACAACTTAATCAACAACAAACCCAGCTTATTGTCGCCTTTTCTATTTCGGCAATTGTTATATTGTTAATTGCTGGCTGGGTCACCCCTGTTTTTGGAGCTTTAGTTCGCTACAAAATTCCGGCGTTAATTCTGATACTAATTATTCTAAACATTTTGGTCGACACCAAAAAAATTCCCTTTATTCAGAAATGGTTAAATTAAAAACATTTATTGCATTTGCCACTGTTGCCTGTATTTCGCTCTCTTGTATAAAGTTCAAAGACGCCGATTTGGTCCTTCATAATGGGACTATTTACACCTGTGATGTTGAGTTCAGCGCTGGACAAGCAATGGCCGTAAAAGACGGGAAAATATTAGAGATTGGGCCCGAACATCAAATCTTAAATAAATACAGTTCGACAGAAAAACTAGACTTAAAGAAGAAGACAGTTGTGCCCGCATTTTTTGATGCGCACAGTTATTTATTAGCAAAAACACTGAAAAGTAATGCGCTTGATTATACTAGTCTTTCAAATGTACAATTTGACAACTCCAACATAAACTACTTGTACAATGTGCCACCAGAAAAGCTAGAGCAAATCAATTATCCCGGCTATCAATTTGTAATTCGGTCGACTTCAGGAAACACAATTTCTATTGACCGCAAAACGTATCAAGCTGTATTTCAAAAATCTTCTGATAAAAAAAGGATCATTCATAGTAAAGATTCTATTGCTGTTGTAATTCAATACCTGGAAAAAAATCAGCTAGCCTCATATTCGACGAATAGAATGTCTGCTGAGCTTTTTAAAAATGGTTATTCGGGGTGCACCAGTTTTGGCGTTAGCTCAAGTACCGCTGATAAAATTATCACAGAAAATAATCCTGCTTTTTACCATCAAATTGTATTGGCCGGCAATACTCGAAATTTCCAATGGCTCACTAAAACAGGGAGAGTCGATTCTGGAACAATTCACTTAAAAGGACTTAGTTATTTTATAGATGGCAGCATTGGGTCCAAAGAAGCCCTCTTAAAACAACCCTATTTATCTGAAGAAACGAATGGCAAACTATTCGCAGATTCTTTTGCGTTATATGAACTACCTGAATTGTGTGCCTCCTTAAAATTTCAATTAGTATTTCATGCGTATGGAGACGCTGCATTTGAATTAGCTGCAAACCAAATGGGTGAAGCGCTTGTATCGGTGAACGATAATCGCTGGAGGATAGAACACAATCAATTGGTGGATACGAGCGATTACGAAAAACTAAGATCCTACAGTATACTGCCGAGCATTCAGCCTACTCAAGCGAATCGGGATAAAAAGGAATTCAATCCATCTCTAGGCGTAAAAAGGAATTGTTCCAGTTACAATTTCGGAGAACTTTTTGCTCAAAATCAATTTATTGCCTCAGGTTCTTTATATCCAATTGGCGGAATGAATCCCTTCAAACAATTTAAAGCATTGCTAAAAACTGAAAAATGCTATTATCCATTAGGTCGAAAAAGCGCATTAAAATCTCTAACTATTTGGCCTGCGATGTTGGCCTTTTTTGATGGCAAGACTGGCAGTTTGGAGATTGGAAAAAACGCTGACTTCGTAGTTTTAAGCATTGATCCGATGAAAGCTCCTATTGAAAAATTGGGAGAAATCAAGGTTCTCCAAACTTTTATTAGAGGTGAATTGAAGTACAGTGAAACTAAATAATCAACCTAGGTTAAACTAATTATTGGACTTTTTAGTCTCGGTAATTCGGCCCCAAAATTTTGGAATTTTATTCTCCAAAACCTTATATCGTTTGAGATGCTGAAATAAATTCGTTATGACAGTGTAATATTATAAACTCCTGTTTATATATTTGAGCAAAACAGACGCTTATGTATGATCATGTAAAACGCCTTTTCGATATACCACGCCACCAACAAAAATCTTATCCTAAAAAAGATGCATTTACGGCTAAATTGAATGGAGAATGGGTACCTACCTCCATTGATACAATGCTAGAAGAAGCAATGAAAGTGAGCAAATCACTTTTAAAATTGGGGATTGTAAAAGGAGATAAAATTGGTCTAATATCAAATAATCGTCCCGAATGGATTTCCATGGACTGTGGAATCTTACAAGTAGGTGCAGTTGATGTTCCAATCTACCCTACTATTTCAGCAGAGGATTACAAATACATTTTTAATGATGCTGAACTAAAATATTGTTTCGTAAGCGATAGAGAATTGTTTGAAAAAGTAAACTCTATAAAAAACGAAGTCCCTAGCTTAAAACACATTTATTCTTTTGAGCAATTGGACGGTGTTGACCATTGGACAAAATTTCTTGCCGAGGGAGAGGGGAAAGAAGATGCTGAAGTGGAAGCGATAATGAAAACTATTGTTGAAGACGATTTAGCCACACTTATTTATACCAGTGGAACAACGGGTGTTCCAAAAGGAGTGATGCTTTCTCATAAAAATTTAGTTAGCAATTCATTATCTTGCATTGAACGACTTCCTGTTGATAGTAATGGAAAGTCATTGAGCTTCCTTCCAATTTGTCATGTCTATGAGCGCATGTTGGTTTATTTATATATGATTACAGGCGTGTCTATTTATTTCGCTGAATCAATGGAAACAATTGGCGATAATTTAAGGGAAGTAAAGCCGGAGGTTTTCACTGCCGTGCCTAGATTACTAGAAAAAGTTTACGATAAAATAGTAGCTAAAGGAAGCGAATTAACGGGTATTAAAAAAACACTTTTCTTTTGGGCACTTGATTTAGGCGAAAAATATGAACCTTATGGAGCAAATGGAGTGTGGTACGAATTCCAACTCAGTATTGCTCGTAAACTAATTTTTAGCAAGTGGAAAGAAGCTCTTGGAGGAAATGTACTAGCAGTTGCTTCAGGATCTGCTGCATTATCGCCTAGATTAGCTCGAGTATTTCTTGCTGCTGGAGTTCCAGTAATGGAAGGTTATGGATTAACAGAAACTTCTCCTGTAGCAACAGTTAATGCCTCGCACAATAAAGGCCTTATGATTGGTACAGTTGGAAGAGTAATAGTTGGTGTGGAAGTGAAAATTGCTGATGATGGTGAAATTCTTATAAAAGGACCAAACGTAATGATAGGCTATTATAAACAGCCAGAAAAAACAAAAGAGGTTCTCGCCGATGACGGCTGGTTTTCGACTGGAGATATTGGAAAGTTTGTTGGCGACGGGTTCTTAAAAATTACGGACCGAAAAAAGGAAATTTTTAAAACTTCCGGCGGTAAATACATCGCTCCTCAAATGATGGAAAACAAATTCAAGGAGTCGCGCTTTATCGAGCAAATAATGGTTATTGGTGAAAGTCAAAAACATCCAGCCGCTTTTGTAGTTCCAAACTTTGAGTTTCTAAAAGATTGGTGCGTCCGTAAAAAGGTTCCATTCAATTCAAATTCTGAGGTAATAAAAAATGAAAAAGTTATTGCAAGGATTAAAAGAGAATTAGATCATTATAATGAAAGTTTTGGAAATTGGGAGCAAGTGAAGAAGTTTGAATTGGTTGACTCAACCTGGTCAGTTGATACAAAAGAACTTACCCCTACCCTTAAACTAAAAAGGAAGTTTATAATGGATAAGTACAAAGACCTTTTTGATAAGATTTATGCTTAAAATAGAACGAAAAAAAGCCCTTTGGGGCTTTTTAGTTTTAGGGATTTCGCTAGGGTTAAAGGCACAGCATTCCAAAACCTATTTTCAACAAACTGTGAATTATGATATTCAAGTTGAGTTGGACGATTCCAATCATTTTTTGAATGGATATGAGGAATTGGAATACATAAACAATAGTCATCACGGAATGGATACGTTATGGTTTCATTTATGGCCAAATGCATATAAAAACAATGAAACCGCCCTTGGGAAACAATTGCTAGAAAACGGTTCGACTACTTTTCAGTTTATAGATAAAGACGGTCGAGGTTATATTGATTCATTGAATTTTAAAGTAAATGATAAACTGGTAAAATGGGTGTATCATCCAGATTATATTGATGTCTGTGCTTTAATCCTGAATAAAAAACTTGCTCCAAAAGAACGTATTACTATTTCTACTCCGTTTAGAGTAAAAATTCCAGCAGCGGGAATAAGCAGACTAGGACACGAAGGAAATTCTTACCAAATTACGCAATGGTATCCAAAACCTGCAGTATTTGATAAAGACGGCTGGCACGCTATGCCCTATTTAAATCAGGGAGAATTTTATTCTGAGTTTGGAACATTTGATGTTCGCATTAGCGTTCCTAAAAACTATGTGATTGGAGCCACGGGAGAATTGAAAACTAAATCTGAAATTGATTTTTTATCAGAACGGGCGAATTACAGTGCTTCCACTCCATTGGATGAAATAACGTTTGATTCTATTTCGAGCAATGAATATAAAACCTTGCATTTTAGACAAGCAAATTTGCACGATTTCGCATGGTTTGGACAAAAAGATTTTATGGTTCTAAAAGATTCTGTTGAACTACCGAATTCAAAACGGAGTGTTAATACATGGGCCTATTTCGACAAAGCCAATTACAAAGAATGGAAAGGAGTACCCCGTTATATCAATCAAGCGGTATATCATTACTCTAAATACAATGGCGATTATCCCTACAAACACTGTTCTGCAGTTGAAGCTAGTTTAGAAGCTGGCGGAGGAATGGAGTATCCGATGATTACCATCATTGATTTTGGAATGACAGGAAAAGTTCTAGAGAATGTTATCGTGCATGAAGTTGGTCACAACTGGTTTTATGGAATGTTAGGATTTAACGAACGAGACATGCCCAGTTTGGATGAAGGTATCAATTCATTCTACGAAATGCGGTATTTCGAGGAGTTGTATGGAGATAGTAGTTTATCAGCCCAAATCACTGGAATTCCAAATTTCCTTAATGCTTGGTTGGCTCTCGATTTAATAACCGTTAGGGGTGAAAAGTATTTTACCTACTTGTTTACGGCAAGAAACAATACCGATCAAAAGCTAACCGCACATGCTGCCGATTATACCTTTCTTAATTATGGCGCAATAGTGTATGCTAAAATGGCAGTGAGTTTGCAAATGCTGCGAGCTGCACTTGGCACTGATGTTTTTGACAAATCGATGCGGCAGTTTTATTCAAAATGGGAATTTAAACACCCGAATTTACAAGACTTAAGGGCTGAATTCGAATTAGTTTCGGGTGAGGATTTGAGCTGGTTTTTTGATCATTATTTGAATTCGACTGAAAAAATTAATATCAAGTTGAAAAAAGTAAAGACGAAAAATGATATTCACTATGTTAAAGTAAAAAACAAATCTTCATTAAATATACCAGTATCTATAAGTGCATTGGATAAGGACGGCGCTGTTTTAAGCAGTCATAAAATAAAGTCGCTCTCGGGAGTAAGCAAAATCGAACTGGCTAATACTGGAGCTAAATCGATAATGGTTGATGCGCACTTGAATACCGTTGAAAAAAACCGAAAAGACAATATCTCGAGGACCAAAGGTATCTTGAAAAAAGTGGAGCCGCTGCAGCTTAAATTTCTTGGTTCTCTTGAAAATTCTAATAAAACGCAACTGTTCTACTTACCTATGATTGGTTGGAATTCGAGCGATCAAACTATGCTTGGTATTGGCTTGCATAATAAGTCAATATTAGAAAAACCTTTTGAGTTTTTTGTAGCTCCAATGTATTCCATTCATAGAAATCAAATAAATGGCATTTACAATGCTGATTATCACTTTTACTTTTCAAGCTTTATTAAGCGACTAACCCTAAACGGAAACTTGCAGCGATTCAGTTACTCGAATCCCACTTTAGGGTTAAATAGTACCCAATTTGAACGCTATAATCCAAAAATAAATTTTGATTTTAAAAATAAAAATGCACGTTCGCCTTGGAGAAACTACCTCTCTATTGGGACTATATACACTACCGAACATACTAATCGCGAAGGGTTAGCAATAGTAAGTGACGATAATTTATATACAATTTTAGACTGGAAATCGACCAGAAATAGGGAATTGAGTCAATCAGAAATAAACTTCACCTCCACCAATTATGAAGATTTTCAACTGATTGAATTGGTAGGAACTCAAAATTGGAAGTATCATAAAGGAAAAGAAAACATTTCGCTTCGAATGTACGCTGGTGTTTTTGCTAATAACCAAAGTGTTTCTCCCCGTTATAATTTGAGAATGGACGGTCAACGTGGTTGGTACGATTATACTTTTAGCAATGTATTTTTAGAAAGAGGAACATCGCACGACTTTTGGCAGCAGCAAATGAACGACAACCAAGGTGGATTTAAAACACCAACGAACGTTGGACAATCCAATAATTGGTTACTTGCTTTTAATTTAAATGCTGACTTACCGTTAGTATTGCCAATTGGTATTTATTCGGACATAGGAACTAGCTCAACAGAGTCATTTATGTTTAATGCCGGAGTTCGAATTACGGTGTTAAGAGATATAGTCGAAGTCTTTTTACCAGCACTTTGGAGTGATTCTATAGAGCAGGCATACTCCGCAAACAATGTTACTTATAACGAACAGATTCGATTTACTTTGCATTTGCATAAACTGAATCCATACAAAGCATTGGACGGAATAGTAAAATGAGTTTGAATAAGAAAATATATTTCGCCTCTGATTTTCATCTAGGAGCACCAAATCCCCAGAAAAGTAAAGAACGGGAGTTAAGAGTTATTCAATGGTTGGATATTATTTCTAAGGATGCTTCTGACATTTTTTTAGTAGGTGATGTTTTTGATTTTTGGTTTGAATACAAACACGCAATTCCCAAGGGGTTTTCGAGACTTCAGGGTAAAATAGCATCGTTAGCGGATAGTGGAATTAATGTCCATTATTTTATTGGCAACCACGATATGTGGGTGTTCAATTATTTTGAGGAAGAACTTGGCGTTAAAATGTATCGCGATAACACCGATTTTGAATTTGGAGGAAAGAAATTTCTAGTTGGTCATGGTGACGGTTATGGACCTGGAGACTATGGCTATAAATTCATTAAAAAAGTATTTGCTAACCCTATTTCTCAGTGGCTCTTCGGATGGATTCACCCGAACTTAGGCATTGGTTTAGCCAACTTTTGGAGCGGAAGAAGTCGTTCGGCAAATAGTGGCTCAGACGAAAAATTTTTAGGAGAAGAGAATGAGTGGCTAGCCATCTATTGCAAGGAGATCCTAGAAAACAAACACTACGACTATTTCATTTTTGGTCACCGGCATCTGCCCTTAGATTTAAAGGTTGGGGAAAACAGCAGGTATCTTAATCTTGGCGAGTGGATCAATTACAATACTTACGGAGTATTTGATGGAAAAAACCTAGAATTAAAAAAATTCGAGAATTAGATTTTTTTCAATAAATCCAACAATCGATTCGAGTACCCGATTTCGTTATCGTACCAACCAACAACTTTCACCATATTTCCAATAACTGATGTTAGTTCAGCATCAAACAAACAAGAATGCGGATTACCAATAATGTCAACCGATACTATTGGGTCTTCTGTATAATCTAAAATTCCTTTAAGCGAGGTTTTGGAAACAGTTTTGAATTTTTCATTTATCAGCTCTACACTTTTAGGGTTTTTCACCACACAAGTAATATCTGTCATAGACCCATTTGGAACTGGAACTCGAATTCCGCAACCACCAATTTTACCATCTAGATGAGGAAATATTCTAGTAATAGCTTTAGCAGCACCTGTGGTAGTAGGAACTATTGAATTTGGAGCAGAACGTGCTCTTCTAAGGTCTTTGTGCGGTGCATCGTGCAATTTCTGATCTGTAGTATAAGAATGAACTGTGGTTATGTAGGCCGTTTGAATTTGACACAATTCATCTACAATTTGAATCATAGGCGCGGCATTGTTGGTTGTGCAAGAAGCATTCGAAATTATGTCATCCTCTTTGGATAGAATATCATTATTCACACCGAGAACAACTGTTTTTATAGATGCATCTGAGGAAGGGGCAGAAAGAATTACCTTTTTGGCTCCTGCTGCTAAATGCTTAGAAGCTAAATCCCTCGTTCTGAAAAATCCGGTGGATTCAATTACGATATCAATATCTAGTTCCTCCCAAGCCAACAGAGCTGGATCCGACTCAGAAAAAGTTCGAATGGTCTTTCCATTAACTGCTATCGAATTATCTGTTGCGGAAATTTCTCCTTTAAAAATACCATGTATCGAATCGTACTTCAGCAGGTGAGCTAATGTTTGGGTATTAGCCAGGTCGTTAATAGCAACTACCTGAACCCCTTGCATTTCATTTTCTCTTCGAACAAATTCTCGCAGAAAATTTCGTCCAATTCTTCCAAATCCATTAATAGCTATTCGCATATCCTTCGTTTAAATCAAATATAGCGCGATTAAAAAAATGAGGATAAAAAAAGCCCTCTCAAGGAGGGCTTTTTTATATGTATTTATATGAACCTTACATTTTAATGAACTTAGCAACTTTCTGAGAGTTACCGTCAATTAAGTTTATAAAGTACGACCCTGAAGGTAAATCGTTCACTGGCACATTTATGCTGTTCTCCCCTTCTAACGCCGAAGGAGTGATAACTTTCATCACATTTCCAGCAATTGAGTATATTTTCATAGAAACCTCATCAGGATTTACAACCGTATATTCTACTTGAATATTAGATTTTGCAGGGTTTGGAAACAATTTAATTTGAGACTCCCAAACTTTAGCAGTAGTTAAATCAGGAGTAATTCCAGTTACTACTGATCCTGATTTCCAAATACCTCTTCCGTGTGTTCCTAAATAGATAATCTCTCTGTTGGTAGCCTCACCATGCGGCAGCGTCTGCTGATCAACATCAATAACAGGGAAGTTTCCAATAGTTTCGTTTTCTTCCGTATATGTAACACTAGACGCCCAAATATCTTCTGTTGCCCAAACTCCCATATCCGTTCCTAAGATAACTCGATCTGGATTCGTTACGTCAAATATTGCATCGTATACGGGGAATGAAGGTAAATCGCCTCCAACATCTTTTACGATTGGGTTAGCTCCCATAGCTCCAGTCACGATATAAACGTGAGAAGCTGTAACACCGTAATTTCCTGTTGTAACAATGAGCGTTTCAGGGTCATTTGGATGAATACTTATTCCTGTTACAGTTCCAGCAAAACCAGAAATTCTAGTTCTAGTAACATTCTCAGCATCTGCCTGAGTGTAGACATCATTTAAACCATTGAGACGATCAATTGATCCCCCAATAGATGCAAACAATTTGTCACCATTATCAGAAAACACCATTCTGTAGCCACTTCCTCCTGGCACATAAAGCCAATTCAATTCTTCTGTTGTGTTAATCGCATTTCTTCCTAACAGAATACCTGATGCTCGACCAGAGCAATTTCGTGAGGCATGCGACTGACCCGACAAGCATTCTCTTGAAGTTGACATAGCTATTATGCTTTGCACTGGATCTTGGATTTTTTCGACATCACCCGGCTCCAAACTCGTACTTAATATATGCTGTATAGGCAATCTTTCCGTCTGACTTTCAATGTTCAACACTGAACCCGCCTTGTAGTTGGAAGTATAATAAGCATTCACTTTTGCATTTAACTGAGGTGGAGTATCGAAGGTAACTGAAAACTCCATTGTGGTTTCATCAAAAGTTCCTTTACCCGCACCTGAGAATCCACCTTTACCATCATAAACAAGTCTATCGTCAATTGTGCCAATTTCAATAGAAGAAATGATAACTTCTGCAGCACTCTGCACCGGTTCGATTTTACCACTAAATGTTTTACGTATTCCTGTACCTAAATCTATTGCATCTGCTACAGTATCCACTTCAAAATCTATGAAAAACTTACTCGTTGGATCGTTTTTTGTCTCCCACAATGCCAACTTTGTGTAGAAATGTCCTTGATCATCGCAGTACTGACCACAAGCTGCTCCACCTTTAACATCTACAATTAACCCTCTACCCACATTATTGTATTGAGCAGACGTATATTTAACATTGGCAATATTTGAAACTACACAATCGAATCCATCCCCATTCGTAATGTTTTCATTGAAAACTACTGCACCAAAATCACTATCACCAGGGCGCAAAGGAGATACTATAATACAGCCATTATCTTGAGTACCGCCAATAACGTAGTCGAAATTCCCGATATCTATACTATAGAACTGAGACGTCATATAACCTTTATTGACGTCAAAAAACTCATAACCCCCATCTAAGGATTTAAATACTCCTCCATCATTACCAAAATAAAGTTCACTAGGGTTGCTTTTGTTGTAAGCCATAATGTGATGATCCACATGCACGAAAAACGGGTTGTGTCCACCATTTGCTCTTCCTCCAACAGCAGCTTGCGTCCAGTTACCATCGTATCTCCACAAGTCAACTCCACCAATCCACATATTTTCTCTTGTAGCGTCTGAAGGATGAGGAACCACCTTGAACAATAAATCATACCACGCTTGCCCACTACCGAAAAGGTCAAAATTTGGATTACTGTAAGGGACATTAGGGTTGATACTATTAAATGTTTTTCCACCATCAACTGACTCAACTATATCGATCAAAACATCTCCTGCGTCTGTTAACGCAACATACACTTTCAAGGGATCAATAACAGAAGCACTAAGCTTCATTCGTCTTGAACCAGCTACCCAACCGTCATCAGTCAATGCCTGAACAAAACCACAAGAATTAGTTGCTGAAACGTTATTCAAATAAAAGAATCGACCATCATCAGAACCAACCCAAAGCTTCTTTCCATCCAAGCTAAATTCTAAAGAATTAATGTCTCCGGTAAAAGGATTGGCTGAACCTGTGTTACAAATTAAATCATCTACCCAAGTAACACCAGCATCAAATGACATCTGCAAACCTCTTGAGGTTGCAACAGCAATAATATCAGGGTCAATAGGACTTATTTTTATTTCATTAATTGTTCTAAAACGTTGATCGGTATCCACCACTTCAGTACTTTTTAAAAACGTCCATGTTAAGCCTTGATTTATTGACTTCATGATTCCTTTTCCTGGCTCTTTAGGAGTAGAATTGCCATTTTCTGAAGTTCCAGCTAACTCGAAAGAAGATGCTCCAGTTGCAAGGTATAAAGTACCATCAGAAGCTTGAGTCAACCAGCTAGTTGTAAGTATTTTTTCTTTACCAAAACTTGTTGTCCAAGTGTTTCCACCATTAAGGCTTCTAAAAAAACCACCTGTTACACTTGCTGCATAAATAATTTCTGGATTGTTGATATCAACTACTAACCCTCTTGTTCTTCCTCCAATATTCGTTGGCCCGATAGGTTCAAATTCTAAACCAATACCACCTGCTCTATTTGCACGTTTGTTTTGAACTTGTTGCAATACTTTATTGTAGTCCTCATCATTTATTGTCCCATTTTCAACAGAACCTCTGATTGAACTCCAATATTCTGCAGTACCTTTTGCAGAAGCATTGTTAGTTTCAGTTTCTCTTGCCTCATAAGACACTTTTGAAACTTCTTCTTGATTATTTTTTATACCACTATAAATGAGCGCAGTAAGCCCAGTCAAGACGGCAACGGAAAGTATTTTGATCTTCATATTGTAAAAATTTTTGTATTCAACAAAATCGAGTGCAATTTAATTCATTTTCTTATACTAAATCCATCAAATATTTTAATGAA
>Ga0209505_1001514_pt1 | contig 15846 bp, 14 predicted proteins | sample COGITO_mtgs_1103_2_FD_184794 | JGI IMG/M metagenome (GOLD analysis project Ga0209505, IMG submission 184794) | Pelagic marine microbial communities from North Sea - COGITO_mtgs_110331 (SPAdes) (version 2) | ecosystem: Environmental > Aquatic > Marine > Epipelagic ... | reverse complement strand
GGGATACCACTGGTCATTAAACCCGAATTTTAAGGGCTGGCTTACGGCAGTATTGATCACGAACAGGCTAGCGATTGCGATCAACCGCAGTAAAGAATGTTGCGTCATACCGAGCGCGCCATTAAATTCTCGACAAATTGATGCAAGTCTTCTTGGCTAAAGGGCTTACTCAGACACTGATGGGCTGCAAGGCTTGTGCCTTGCCTGTTCAGGCTGGGCACATAACCACTGATCACGCCGAGTTTTAAGTTTGGGTAAGTTTCACGGCAAAAGTCGATTAAACCCAACCCGTCATTGAGGTCGGGCAACGCTAAGTCGGTCAAGACGAGCTGAATGCTCACGTCGTCGCTGCGAATCCAGGCCATTGCATCGTCTGGATTCGCAGCTTCGAAGACTTGATGACCCGCTAGCTCAAGGTATGTTTTTGCAATAAACCGAATGTCAGCATGATCATCGACCAATAAGATGTGTATTCCATCGGTTTCCGTCTTGCCCAATCTGTTTATCGTTTCGTCATTACGCTGTGAGGCTTGCCGGGTAGCATCGCGTAAATTTGCTGGCGGCTTGGCGGCGCCCGACAGACTTTGAACATCATCTGTGATGGCCTCTTCCGTGGTTGGCAGGTAAATATAGAAGGTTGTCCCCTCCCCTAGCTGACTACTCACTCGAATATGACCGCCGCATTGAACAACGAAGCCAAACACCATCGCCAACCCCATGCCGGTGCCTTCCGACGCACCTTTTGTCGTATAAAAGGGCTCAAAAATCCGTTCAGACACGGCAGGGCTCATGCCCGTACCGGTGTCACTAATCGATAGGCAAATGAGTTCTTGGCGGCGTAGCGCTTTGGGTAAATGCTGCACACGATCTTCATCGGATAAATCCGTTAAAGCGAGGAAAAGTCGTCCGCCATCGGGCATCGCGTGACGGGCATTAACGACCAAATTAAGCAGGGCGTTATTCAAAGCGTTCACGTCTAATTTTACATTTGCTTGACCCGATTCTGCCGAGAAACCGATTGAGATTGCCCTGCCGGAGGCCTGTTGTAAAAGCGGGAGGTTCTTATTAATCTCAACTGCCAAATCGACAACCATTGGATCTAGGATTTGCTTCCTCGAAAAGGCCAGCAACTGACGAATAAGATCGCTGCCTCGGCTCGACGCTTCCAGGGCGATTGTGAGACTCTTCTTGACGTCGGGGTTCGCTGAAACTTCGCCTGATTGTGCGGACTGGATGACGTCAAGCGACCCTTGGATTAGCTGTAGCAGGTTATTGAAGTCATGCGCGACGCCACCGGTCAGCTCTCCAAGAGCGGTCAGTTTCTGGGCATGAGCAAGATTGGTTTCTAAACGTTTGCGACTCCGCATATCTCGCATAAAAGAAAGCAGCAATGCTCTTCCGTTGAGACTAATGGTGGACGATGTGCTTTCCACTGGGATTTGATCCCCACTCTTTGCCAGCAACGTGCCTTCGCGTTGATGCGAGCGATTAGCTGTGACGATCCTGACCCGCTCATTCCACTCGATGGCGTCCAGAGAAGGCGATATATCGAAGATATGCTTATTGAGCAGCTCTGATTCAGAAAAGTCTAGCAAGTGAAAGGCAGCCTGATTGGCATAAACAATCTCGCCATCGATGAGGTCGAACAAAAGGCAGGCATCGCCCGCGCCGTCGAGAATCAACTTAAGGCGCTGCTCATTTTCTGCAATTTGTTCTAGCTGATCTTTTTGTCGTTCAATGCTGGCGTTCACTTCGGAGACCAGCACCCCAATTTCATCTTGCTCGTGACGCTTAGGTTTTTGGATTGTTAAACCGAGCGCAGACAAACTCTGAATGTCTGAAATAACGTGTTGAAGTGGGGAAATTATTTGTCGCCTTAATATGAAGATTAAAACAACGACCAGTAGCATGATTCTGAGAATTGCAATCCAGAGAAATTGCCGGTTGCGTTCAGAAAAGCCCTGCATACCACGACGAGGCTCAATCGAGAGATGAAGTGTGCCATAAAGCCCGGAGCTGTCTGCTGACGCGTCGATCGGGTCCTTGAACAGCGGAATAGCCTCCCGTGTTATGCTTTTATCGATTAAAAGTGAGACCAGCGGCATCCTTTCATCCAAGGGTGGATTACTGCCAGAAGCTAATACTGCGCCCGAATCGTCTTCGAGTCTCACTGCATCAATAATCTCATTCATTAAGAGACCGTTGATCAGTTGTTGCGCCAGCACCGAATCAAGTTGGTAAGCCGCGTTCACAAGTGCCGGTTTACTGGCGGTAACTGCGCGTGATAGGGCCAGGCGGTCGGCCTTAAGCTCGTCTTGGAATTCAAGATAAACTTGGGCAACGCTGAAGACCATGCTAACCAAGATAACGGCAATGAGCGCCGAAAAAACAGCCCGAATCGCGAGTGAGTCTGCCCGCTTAACGCCGATCATTGACACGTCACAGTTCGCTCTTGCAAAAGGGCCTGTTCTTCTGGGACCCTTTCCAGCCCAGTTCAGCGTGATGCTTAGCCACTTGGTTTGACGTCAACCAAGGATTCGAGCACTGATGGAAAAGCGGCATCGGCGATGGCGCGCATCTCATCTTCCGTCCGATCTTGAATCGGATGCTCAACATAGAGCCGGAATGGATGAAAACCGAGTGCATTGCCCTGCGCTTCAGCGGCTTGTTCAAATTCTACCGTTGCAACAAACGCGCCTGGTAGCCCGCGTCGGTCTAGATCTAGAATGTCATGCAAACTGCACGACGTGCAAGATCCTCAGTCAGCCAAGGCTTCTAATACGGCGTCACAGGACCCTGCAATTTCTTGTCGCAGTGCATCGGGTGCAACCCGCGTAAATGTGGGTTTCCGAAAACGTTTTGTGATGGCGCCTTGTTCATTGAGCAGCGCCTCAATGCGGTCCAAAAAGACGTTACCCTTCGGTTTCGAGATATCAAGTAAACCGATCACTGCGCCGTCGATTTGGCTCAGTCTTGGCAACGGTTGTCGCCCTTCTGGCATTGCTTCCGAAGTTGGATCTAATAATTCCATAGTTTGATCTCCTACTAAGATTGAATCTGCCGGGTTACGGGAACACTGCCGGTGCTACCACTGGCGCCCCATCCTGCAATAATGGCAGAAAAAAGTCCCGCTCGTCCGCCCGCTCTGACGATATTTAATCCGCCTTCTCGAAACTTGCACAAAACGGCGCTTCTGAGCTTTTCAGGGAGGCCCTCAGCGATGCCGCCAGCGCCCTGAATCAGTTCTTCGCCCGGGATCATCAGCAAATCCAAAAGACGGTCTTTGACTTGTTGCTTGTTCCACTGCGCGTCGCGAAATATCCGCTCATGCTCAGGTGACACGACGAGAAATGCATCAGAGCCTTGAACCATCTTGGGGTGACCAATAACGCGTAACCCTGCTGCAAAGGATCGACAGAGTGACTCAGGGTCTCGAGATTTTTGGTCAACCAAGCCTTGCATCCCGTCGGCCGCAAAGACCGTAACGGTTGATTCTTCAGACGAAAACCCTTTCTCTACCGCGAGTGACTCCCAGCAGGAATTGGTTTCATCTTCGGAAAAGCAAAAAGTGTATTTTCCCGGGTTGCCGAGTGCTGAGCGGTCAACCCCGCCTGGCCTGCCGCCGCCCACATTGCGAATAATGAGTTGTAGTGCGCGACCAATGGTTGCGTTAGCGCGATTACCCTGGCCGAGGGCATTTCCACCGGAGTTCATTCCAATTGCTCTTGAGATTGGGCCGTTCACAATCACCATTGGACCGGAAAAATAGGTCGTAGCTAATAAACCATGCATACAAAACTGATCTTCTAAAACGGCTTCAACGGCGGCAATTACAACCGGGAGGTATTCGGGACGACAACCCGCTAAGACCGCATTGATCGCAATTTTTTCAATGCTGCAGGGGGCAAAGTCCGGTGGCACAATGCCAATGATTTCATCGGGTTGCCGCCGCGTTCCTGCAAGCATTCGCATGACACGCTCGGCCGTGGGCGGCACCACAGGTAGCCCATCAGACCAACCTTGGTCATAACCGATTTCAATGTCATCAACGTTTTCAAAATTTAGACGCCGTGCAGAGAGCATGTGGCCAGAGAATTGGGCAGCCAGGCGTTCTTGCATCCCTGGATCATGGGTCTTTGAACCGCACCCCGGTCTAAATTTCGGCAGATCACTTTTGAATTGAATGCCGAGAAGCGCCTCCCATGCGGCGACGTCCCAGCCAAAGATTCTTGAGGTCTCAATACCATCTTTTTGGATAATGAGGGTGGGCACGACTTCTATTCGCAATCGGTAAGATTGCTCGAGCGACGCATCAAACTCGACCGGAAGACCCGTCGGAAAGTCTTGAGTATCCTGACAGATGACCCGGAGATTAAAGTGCTCAGCGATCTGCCGAATAATAGGCTCGATTAAAGTGCAAGTTTCACAACTTTGTTTCACAACCAAAGTGATTTCTGTCATGGCAGGTTACCCTCTTTAAAATGTTGACGAACCTGCTTTAAATCTTCCGCCGTATCCACGCCAGGTGGCACAGGCCTTATGGCCTTTTCAACTAAGATTTCTGCGCCATGAGCGAGCGCTCGCAATTGTTCTAGCTTTTCGAGTCGCTCAAGCCTTGTGGTCGGCCATTGAACAAATTGGTTTAGAAACCCGACGCGGTAAGCATACAACCCAATATGTCTTAAGTGGTCGTCCGCCTCGATCGGGTCCTGATCTCTGTTAAACGGAATCGCGGCTCGGCTAAAGTAAAGTGCTCGATTTGTAAGGCTTGTAACAACCTTGACACAATTGGGGTCCGATAACTGTTCAACGTGATCAAACCTGCAAGCCAGGGTCGCCATTTCGGTCTGCGCCCGCGCAATGCCCTGAGCAACCTGATCTAAGCATTCCGGGGGCATTAAGGGCTCATCGCCCTGTAGATTGACCACGATGGTGTCATCACTCAAGTCAAGGCTTGCCGCTGCTGCAGCCAGCCGGTCCGTGCCAGACGGTAGGTCCGCCTGAGTCATGACGACATCACATTGGCTACCCTTCAGGGCGAGCTTAATATCTTGATGGTCTGTTGCCACGATCACCCGGCTCGCGCCGCTCAACATCGCTTGCGTCACGACCCGCTGAATCATGGTTTGCCCCTCGATGTCACACAAGGGCTTACCCGGCAAACGGGTGCTTTGCCAGCGGGCTGGGATGATGATGACAAAAGGTGTTGTCACGAGGTCGGCGCCGCCTCGTCTTCGTGGCTGAGCGTATCACTCAAACGCCTTGCTTGGTTGGGTAACATGACCGGAATGTCATCGCGTATCGGGTAAGCTAATTGATCAACCGAGCAAACTAACTCTCCCAAATTCGAGTCAAGGGTGAGCATCCCCTTACACACCGGGCAAACTAAAATTTCTAATAATCGATGATTGATCGCCATAAAGCCTACCTTAAGTTACTTGCCTTAGATTTAACCACACGGGTCCAGCAACGTCTGCGTTCACAACCAATTTGTGACCCGGGTCTTTAACTATTCGTTCGATTGTAACGTCCGCCGGATTTGTTCTTTGAGGGCATTGGGTAGGTCCAATCGAACAACGAGAACGAACACGGGCGCCTTAATCATCTCAAAGTCTAGCGCGCGACATCTACTGTAATCTTTCTCGGTTATCACCACCGGCCAGTCGTCATGAAAGTTAAGATCTTCTTCGCTAAAGGGCGCATGGTCCGGCCAAGGATGCTCGATGACGGCACAGCCTAAATTCGAAAGGGTCTGGAAGAATCGTTGCGGATGCCCAATGCCGGCCACGCCATGCACCGATTTTCGCTGGATCACATCTAAGGAGATTTTTTGAGTGGTTTTAGCATCAAGTAGGTGGTCCACCTCAACGGCAATTGGGAGGGCGCTTGTGGGCGCAACCTTAAACTGATCGGGCCCATTGACTAAAATACAATCGACTTCTTGGAGTCGTGAAGGTTTTTCTCTCAGTGGCCCTGCTGGGAGCAATCGTCCATTGCCAAAGCCGCGCAAGCCATCGATCACAACAATCTCAAAATGCCTTGGCAGCGAATAGTGCTGTAAGCCATCATCACTAATGATCACGTTGCAGTCGGTGGTTTCATTTAATTGGGCGGCTGCTTGAACTCGATCCCGGCAACAGATTGTGGGCACGCCCGTCGATGCCTCGATCATGAGCGGCTCGTCACCAACCAATGCTGGATCGGATCCCGCAGTGACGCGAATGGCCTGCTTCGTAGACCCACCGAAACCTCGGGAAATCACGCCAGGCTTATAGCCTTCTTCGATTAACCAATTGGCAAGGGCAATGACAACAGGCGTTTTACCGGTGCCTCCAGCGGTAATATTGCCCACAACAATGATAGGGATTGGGCTCTGGTAACGTGCTTGGTGGGTCTCTGAGCGACGCCGTTTGCGACCCGCGAGCTGCTGGAACAGCCAACTGACCGGTGACAGCAAACTCAGCCATCGATCTCGCCGATACCAAGCCTTGGGTAACCATAGTCCCAAGGCAAAGCCCTGCCGCTGATCGCTTGACAAGCCAATTGTTGCCGCCGCAATTGCGGCTTGCGGTGGAGGCTCAAGCGCTGCCTCTGTGTCATTCACTTGATAGAATTGCGCGTAGCGCTCGCCAAGCTGCAGCAGCTCTTGATGGGTGCCTTGCTCCTTAATTTCGCCGTTGTCTAAAACCAGGATCCGATCCGCTTTTTCGATCGTGCTCAGGCGATGAGCAATCACGATGGTCGTGCGCCCTTTAACAACCTGCTCCAGCGCGGTTTGGATGGCCCGTTCTGATTCAGTGTCTAGCGCGGAGGTCGCTTCGTCGAGAATTAGGACGGGGGCATTCTTCAATAGCGCTCGGGCAATTGCCAAACGCTGACGTTGCCCGCCAGAGAGCAAGACGCCGTTGTCACCCACTTCCGTTGCCAAGCCCTGATCAAATTCTTGGATAAAATCCCAGGCTTGGGCATCGCGCGTCGCTTGCTCTACGTCGGACGCCGTTTTGTCCGACAAAGCGCCATAGGCAATATTGCGCTCAATTGTGTCATTAAACAGCGTAATCGTTTGGCTAACGATCGCCATATGACTTCTCAGGCTCTTGCGCGTCATCGAAGCAATCGGATGACCGTCTAACAAAATATCACCAGAGGTGGGCTCGTAAAACCGCGGTATTAATGAGGCCAGAGTTGACTTGCCGCCACCGCTTGGCCCAACGAGAGCGATTGTTTCACCCGCCAAGGCTGTGAAAGAGATATTCCTAAGCACTTCGCCGTCCGCACGCGGGTAGCTAAACGATACATTGCGGAATTCAATCGAGCCTTTGACCGCTTCTAAGACTAAATCGCCATCATCAGGCTCGACCGCTTCGTCTAAGACGTCAAACAGGTCGGCGGACGCCGCAATCCCCTTTTGGACAATGGCTATGATTTCGGTTAACTGACGGATGGGTTTTGCTAGGAGCCCACCCGTTGTGATGAAGGCCACGACATCACCTGTTGACATCATGCCGCGAATGCTGGGGTCCAATAGCAACCAGACTAACCCCGCTAAGACCAAGGATACGATCAATTGAATTACGGGCGTTGCGATGGCAGAGGTAATGACCATTTTCATCGACTGATTGCGATTAAAGGCGCTGACTCGCTCAAACCGTTTTCGTTCATAGTCTTCGCCGCCAAAGGTACGAACCTCGCGATAACCTTGAACGGCTTCAGAGGCCACTTGTGTGACGTCCCCCATCGAGTCTTGAATGCGTTCGCTGATTCGCCTAAAGCGGCGTCCAGCAATTCGAGCGAGCAAGCCAATAATGGGTGCTGCGATTAGAAACAATAGGGTTAGGCGCCAATTAAGATAGATTAAGAAGCTTAGATAGCCGACGACAGTTAAGCCTTCGCGAAACAGGATCTTAACAGCGTCGGTTGCCGCCCCCGTGACCTGGGTTACGTGATAGGTGAGTTTGGCGACTAGGTGACCGAAAGGATGATTGTCAAAGTAGCTACTTGGCAGGTTTAGAAATCGATCGAACAGCTCGACACGCAATGAATAGATCATGGAATTTGCAGCAAAATGGATAAAATAGTTGCCGATAAAGGTCCCGAGCCCACGGATTAGAACAATGACGACAATTGCGGTCGGGACAAATTGTTGGTTGTCGATCGCATTCACCGTTAGCCAAGCCTGCAGGTTTTCCATGACCCAGCCTGCCGTATCGGCTGGGCCGTCCTGGAGTGAGTCCACTAAGTAGGCAACCAGTTGTACGACGCTCACATTGGCGATGGAATACAACGAAAATCCGATCAGGCTCATGAAGAACGCCGTCCACGGCGTATAACTGAGTAGCCGCTTGTAGATCACACTGTCCGTTGTTTTTGAGGTCATGGCGTTATCAGTTGGGGGCTTCTGAATTCGACTGGGTTTTAATTTGCACTCGGCTGATGCCGGCTTGGGTCAAAATATCAAGTAGGGTTACGACATTTTGATGACTGGCGCGTGCATCTGCCATCAGGACAACGTGCTCTGGCTTTAGTGTGTCGATAGTCGATTGAATGGCTATTGTGAGCGCTGCAGAGCCTTGGCTCAAAACGACGGCATCATTGATCGCATATTCCCCGCGACTCGAAACACTCACGACCATTACATCTTTGGTTGGTTCTGATTGACCGTCGGCCGTCGGTAATTCCAAATCGATCTGCGTTTCTAATTTAAACGACGTCGAAACCATAAAAAAAATAAGCAGCAAGAAGACGACATCGATCAAGGGCGTTAAATTGACCTCAAGAGGGTCTGTTCTTCGACGAACAAAGTTCATCCTTTTGGCCGCTCTGCTAAAAAGGGCACCTGTCGCGCGGTGATGTGATCAACAAGGCTCTGCGCATCTTGTTGCATGTCGATTGCAAGTTCGTCGATTTTTCGAACCAGAAAACGATGGCAAAACAGTGCCGGAATGGCCACGCTTAGCCCAGCGGCGGTGGTAATCAGTGCTTCGGAAATACCGCCCGCTAAGGCTGGCGCATTGCCGATACCTGCCAATTGAATGGCGCTAAAGACTTTAATCATGCCGATGACGGTGCCCAACAAGCCCAGTAAGGGCGCGATCGCCGCGACGCTGCCCAAGGTCGACAAATAACGCTCCAAGTCATGTACCACTTGAATGCCGGTGGCTTCAATGCTTCGAAGCATTGGATCTCGCCCAAACGGGTTTTGCTGTATTCCCGCAGCCAGCACTTGCCCTAATGGCGAGCTGAGCTGCAATTGATTGAGGGCCTCTGGCGTGAGCGCGCCCGCCTCTATCTGGACCAGCACATCGGCCAAAAGGTGTCTCGGCGCAACCGTTTGACGTCGTAGCGTCCAGGCACGCTCGATTGCAATGCCCGCGGCAACAATAGAGCAGGCAATGATCGGAATCATCAACCAGCCCCCTGACTTTAGGAGTTCAAGCACGCCACATCCCACGTTGAGCAAATCGTTACTTTAGCACAAGGACTTGGGTTCGCCTCGGCCCTATCAGCGCCTGTATTATCGAACATCAAGCCACAATTTTGTTGTCAAATAACGTTGCTATCTGGTGGGCACTGAGGCCCAAGTCTTGGGCTAGGATCTCTTCACTGTGCTCTCCAAGGCTCGGCGCGCGAAGCGCAGGCAGGTTGGTGCTTGCGCCAAAGCGAATCGGATTCGCTGGCGCAAGGTAGGTTCCAATGCCGGGCTGTTCTAGCAAATTAAACAGTGGATTGTCTTCCGAGCAATCCGGATCCAGTGCAAGGAGTTCTTGGAACGTATGATACGGCCCAAAGCAAACACCCGCCTCACTCAGCCTTTGACTCACTTCCTGGCCCGTATGCGCTTTAAACCAAGGATTGATGAGCTCTGTAATTAATACGCGGTGCTCAAATCGTTGACTTTGGGTCTCAAAATAAATTGATTGATGCATCGCTAGTTGGGCGATTTTCTCAGCGATGCCGGTTGCTTGGATGATTGCCTGCCATTGTTTGGGTGTAAGCCCAACCAACATAAAACGCTTGCCATCCTGACTCACAAAATCTTTCCCGAAGGCGCCGTAGAGGTAATTGCCATAGCGGGGCCTGTCGGCTTGGTTTATTGCGGCTTCTGCTAGGTTGCCTAGGTGACCGGCGGTTGCAAGTGCGACATCTTTCAAAGCAATTTCGACCAACTGGCCTGCGCCTGACGTTCGGCGATGACGTTCGGCGGCCAGCAGCGCAGTTGCCGCCATCTGACCTGTAATAGTGTCCCAGGCTGGTAACACATGGTTTGTGGGCGCTGGGTCCATCGGATCGCCCGTTACCGCGGCAAAACCACTGGCCGGGTTAACCGTATAATCTACTTCGGACCCCCCTTTTCTATTCCCAAGTATATTGATGTAAATCAAATCATTACGTGCTTTTTTTAAACTATCATAAGACAACCATCCACGCGCCGGGAAGTTGGTTAAGAAAAGTCCGGCGTCATCGCCAGGCCGAGCCAAGAGCGCGGCAATCAGCTCTTGCGCCTCAGGGCGTCGAATATCGAGCTGAATCGATCGCTTGCCTTTATTCATACCGGCCCAGAATAAGCTGTCGCCAGCGCTGGTTACGGGCCAGCGTTGGTAGTCTAAGCCGCCGCCAATCGGGTCAAAGCGAATGACATCAGCGCCCAACTGCGCCAAGGTCATACCGCCTAGGGGCGCTGCGACAAAAGCGCTGCCCTCGACGACCCGCATTCCCGCCAAAATTCCCTGCATGCTCGCTCCTCATCGTCATTATCGTGTACCGGGCGGTGACCGATCATTGGTTCTTCAACCAGCCGTTTCAAGTGTCACTAGGGTAGTAACGCAGCCAACGACCAATCCAGGACCTTGGCGTCAGGTAAGTCGCTCGGCGCCTCGGGCCCGCGCTTTGCGAAGACCTCAACCGAAAGCTTTGCAACTGTTGCGTCTTGAACCTTATGGGTATCCTTAATCGTGATCTGCGAGGAAAGGATATCCCCTTCAAAAACAGGACCAACATGATCACAACGATACCAGGCCAGGATTTGTAAGATATGCGGTAAGCCCATCGCCAACTGTTTGCTGGCAATCGATATGGTGTGCCCGCCATAAACGAGCCGTTTACCATAAACGCTGCGAGTGGCATCCGTATGCGTCATGGCAAGGTTGAGCGTCATTCGGACGAGTTCTGGCGCGCAAGTGACCGTATCAGCGGCTTCGACTAGCAGCGTTTGTCCGACCATCAATGGCTCGGATGCGCTGGGATACCGGGCTCGATAAGCCGCAAAGTGCCAATCCGGAACATGCGCCAGCAACTGCTCGTCAGTAATTTCTGCTGGCATGATGCCAAAATCATCGTCGTGACCCGTCTTGGCATCGGGATCTCGACAAGGGATCATTGGGCAACGCCAAAAATGTAGGACGGTCTCCCCTTTTTGGTTTTCGACTTTGATTTCCAACGCGACCATTCCTGATGCGGCTCGTCCGGGCTTGATCGTGTTTTGTTTTAGCCCGACAACCTGCGTTCGCGTGGTCAGGGTGTCCTGGATAAATACCGGCGCCAGCAGTTGAAGTCCTCGATAAAAGAGATTGCCCAGAACGCGTTGGCTTGGAATGGTGCTTTGACCGATCGCCAAATTGCAGACCAGTGCTGGGTTGACAAGCATCCTCGGTTCACGGGTCACAGACTGACATAGGGGTTGATCTAGCGTTAGACGGTTGCGGTCACCAAACAGGCCTTGGTGCAAAGCTGCCATCCCCTCAGTCACGGTAACAGACGGGACATCAGAGAAATCTTGACCGATGAAAAAATCTTCAAAGTATGGGACAAGCATCATTGTGAGCAACCTCGCGTCGAAATGGGCCAAAGCTCCTGTACGTATCCGTCTCGAACCACATAATAATAGTCATGCAGGTTAACGGTTGGGTCACAATGCGGCGTTAGCAACTCCAATTTATCGCCTAATTGTAGTGTCCTAGACGGGTTGTCCAAAGCAACAATGCCATGCTCATCGCCGCCCCAATAGTAATTGAGCCCATCGACGTCTTTGAATTGGGGCGGCATCTTGTCAGAGGCGAGGGATTTAAACCCAGCATCAACGGTCACGGTCCGCGGCTTAGGTTGGCTAATCAAAGTGACCAAAACGGTTAGGGCCACCGAGAAGTCCTCAAAGGTGGGACCATTGTTACTTTCAATATCTCGATACTCAATGTCCATAAACGCGTAGGAGCCGGCTTGTAACTCGCTCAAGATGCCCAGGTCTGCTTCAAAGTCGATCGAACCTGTTCCGCCGCCAGACATCAACTGCACCGAGTATCCTGCGCGCTCCACGACGTTTCTCGCCTCAGCGCCTGTTGCCAGCGCCCGCTGATACTTGCTTTTTCGCTTGTCAAATTCAGGGATGTGCATGCAATGCCCCGCATAGGTTTGCAGCCCCAAAAACACCAAATGTGGGCAGTCGCGGTCAATCATTTGCAGGAGTGCAAGCAACGCCTCGTTCGGCGCAATGCCGGTTCGGCCAAGGCCTGGATCGATATCAATCAAAATTTTCAAGGTTGCTTGCCTTTGAGCAAGCGCGGCTTCAAGCCGCATCACCGCCTCAGGGTGATCAACTACCACAATTAACTGTGCATTTTTTCGCGCCAGTTCGGAAACGCGCGTAATCGTTCGCTCATCGACAACAGGTGAGGTAATCAAGATCGATTCAATGCCTGCACGTTGCATAACTTCCGCCTCAGACACTTTCGCGCAGCAAATACCTGCTGCACCCAAAGCTAATTGTCGGTGCGCAATGACAGGGCATTTATGCATCTTACTGTGTGGCCGCAGCGCAATGCCGGTGGTTTTTGACCACTGCGCCATCCGAGCGAGGTTTGCTTCAAACCGAGCCTCATCCAGCAATAATGCCGGTGTTGGCAAATCCGAAACGGGTACCGGTTCGGCAAGCCGAATTGGGTCAATCGGTCGAGCGTTCAATTGGGCGTTAAACCACTGATCAAATTCCATTGGCTTCCTCGAAGTGACAATCCTGAGTTTGGCAATTATCACCCTGCTCAACTTGCAGCGTGACATGATGAATCGAAAACTGTTGTGCAAGCGCGCGGCTAACGGTTTGATAGCCGTTGGGTTGTGCCCACAGGGGATGCTCTGGCATCACCAAATGCGCGGTCAAACAGGTTTCCTGCGTACTCATGGCCCAGATGTGTAAGTCGTGGACCGCGGTAACCCCGCTAATATTCCTTAAAAATTGAGCAACCGCTTCCGGGTCGATATTGGGCGGCACTGCGTCGAGGATGAGGCTGAGTGCATCGCCCAGCATGCGCCAGGTTAGGTATAAAATGACCGAAACGATGGCCAAGGCCACGACAGGATCTATCCAGTAGGCATCGGTGTAAAGCATGACAATGCCCGCAACGACAACCCCTGCTGAGACCAAGGCGTCGAATGCTAGATGCAGAAAGGCACCTTTAATATTGAGGTCATGATGACTCTGCTTCATGAAAAGCAAGGCCGCCCCGCCGTTGATGACAATGCCGATTGCGGCGACATAAATGACAATTTCCGTCTGCACAGTGGTTGTGGACGATAGTTTTTCAAGCGCGCCGAACGCGATGTAAATCGATGCAAACAGTAAGGTGATGGCATTTGCGAGGGCTGCTAAAATTGTGGTTCGACGATAACCGTAACTGAAACGAGCGCCCGCTTTCTTGGTTGCAAGGTAGCTGGCGATCCAGGCCAAAACAAGACCCAAGACATCGCTTAAATTATGTCCGGCGTCGGCCAGAAGACCCATAGAGTCTGCTTCTAGCGCCAAGGCCGCTTCAACAATCGTAAAGGAAAGGTTGGCAAAGACAGCGAGTCCAAAGCTTAAATTGATCTTCCCGGAAAACGACGGTGCGTGATGGCTGTGATGGCCATGATGATCATGCATAAAAGCGTCCTATTCGCTTAGATTTCCCCAAGCCACTTCACGACTTGCAGGTTCAGTCTATCCCAAGCTGGAGCGCGCCAAAACCGCTAGATGCTTTGCGTTTTTTGCGCAACCAGTCTCGCGATCGCAAGTGAAGCCGTCAGTCCTGGAGACTCTATTCCAAACAGATTGACCAAATGAGGAAACCCGAGTTCAGACTCTTCCCGAATCAGAAAGTCTGCAGCCGGCTCGCCCGGCGCCTGAATCTTGGGTCGTATGCCGGCATAGCTGGGGTTCAAACTGCCGGACTTAAGTCCTGGAAAATATCGCCGAATCGCGCGGTAATACGCCGGCAACGCGCCCGCGTTAACCTCAAAATTAGCGTCAGCCACATATTCAACATCGGGTCCAAATTTGACCTGGCCGCCCAAATCGATCGTTGCATGAATGCCAAGTCCTGCGCCATTCGAGGGCGGTGCCGGATAAATTAGATGGTTGAAGGGATTTTTACCCGTCATTGCAAAATAATTGCCCTTACAATAATACAGCTTCGGCACAGCGCTCGATGGAAACCCGTCAATTCCACTTGCAACAGCTTGTGCGCCAAGACCTGCCGCGTTGATTACACAAGCAGCGGTGATTTCAAATTCAGATTGGTCCGCTTGCATGCTGACCTTGAGTCTAAAGCCACGGGCATGTCGCGATATCTGAGAGACTGCAGACTGAGTACTCAATAGTCCGCCATTGGCCTCGAAATCTCCGAGCAGCGCATTCATGTAATCCTGCGCACTTAAGATTCCGGTAGAAGGCGATAACAACGCCCCGAGGGCCTGCACATTGGGCTCTAGCACGGTAACTTCAGACTGTGTGAGCTCGATCAGGTCGGTCACGCCGTTGCGATAGGCTGAGTCAGCAATACCCGTAAGTTGATCAAGTTCTGACGTATTGGTCGCAACAATTAATTTACCGCAGCGTTTAAAGGGCACTGAATATTGCATGCAGAAGTCGTACAACAGGGCTTTGCCTTCCAAGCAGAGGTTGGCCTTATTGGAGCCCTTTGGATAATAGATACCAGCATGAATGACTTCACTATTGCGGCTGCTAACACCCTGTCCGATTTTGGGTGTGCTTTCTAGGATTAGACATTCTTGACCGGCTCGAGCAAGTTCACGGCCGATCGCTAAGCCGACAGCACCGGCCCCGATAACAATGGTTTGAATATGATCTGACATAGCAAGGCGGGCTTAGAGCGTTCGGTCGACATTATTGCAGCTATCGGAAAGCAGGTCGATTAACCGCAATCGCCGCCAATTGCGGAATGCCTTCTAAAAAAGGCGCATTCGCGTCCAACAGGACACCTCGTTACATGGGGAGTGGGTACTGCCGGTTTTCAATTGATTGGGTTCCGACTGGTCGTTGCGGCAGCGCCTCCGGAAATTGTGCTGCAGTTAATAAAGACCTGAGGTGAAGGCAGACTAAACGACCCGTCCGAAGCTTGTCTTTGCTGGATTTCATGCGTTTCGCGGCTTGCATCGCTAATCGAGAATGATCCTTGTCATTTGTCGCAACGCACACTTTATCGGATCGTGATGGCAAGGCCGTCATCGACAGCGAGCTGCTGTTTAATTGACCGCTCTCTCTTTGACCGAGCTCTCTTGGGCCGAGCTCTCTTGGGCCGAGCTTTCGCTTGCCGACCTTTGATTTGTTTACCGACCTAGGCCGAATTCGACCTGGGACGCACGCAAAGGATTGGTTTTCAATTTTAGCCTCTAATATTTTAGCCTCAAACATTTTTGCCTCTAACATTTTAGTCTCTAACATCGTTGAGCCCTCCTTATCATCATCACCTTCATCAGCGTCATCCAAAAAAAATCTATTGAGGTTTCGCCGTTTCACCAAGCTCGGAGGCCGTTATCTAGCTATCCCGACGCTTTACGCGCGTGATCGTTGACCGCCTG
>Ga0209505_1001504_pt1 | contig 15950 bp, 9 predicted proteins | sample COGITO_mtgs_1103_2_FD_184794 | JGI IMG/M metagenome (GOLD analysis project Ga0209505, IMG submission 184794) | Pelagic marine microbial communities from North Sea - COGITO_mtgs_110331 (SPAdes) (version 2) | ecosystem: Environmental > Aquatic > Marine > Epipelagic ... | reverse complement strand
TGGCGTCAGAACAGCACTATTTAATTTTGTATATTCAAAACAACAAAAAGGTAAGTTTTTAATTCGGATTGAGGATACAGACGCCGAACGATCCACTCGCGAATTTGAAGATAATATTCTTAAAGGGTTAGCAGATATGGGGATCATCCCAGACGAACCGCCAGTGAGGCAGTCAGAAAGAGCCGATCTTTACCAGCAAGCCATTACCACCATTATTGATTCTGGCAATGCATACTTCTGCAATTGTAGTAAAGAGCGTTTAGAGGAAATGAGGTCAGCTCAACAAGCCAATGGTGCTAAACCTCAATATGATGGTCGGTGCAGGAATTTAAATTTAACTCACAGTGATCAAACAGTTTTAAGGTTAAAAACTCCTCAAGAGGGAGAGATAATTTTTCATGACTTGGTGAGAGGAGAGGTGGTATTTCAAAATTCAGAATTAGATGATCTAATTTTAGTGAGAAGCGATGGAGCTCCGACCTATCATTTATGCAATGTGATAGACGATCATGACCAGGGTGTAACCACTGTTATCAGAGGTGAAGATCACCTCAGTAACACTCCCAGACAAATACATATTCAGCAAGCTTTAGGCTTTCCATCTCTTGAGTATGCTCACTTACCAATGGTTCTGGGGCAAGATAAAAAAAGATTATCTAAAAGGAATGCTGTGACTAGTCTTCAAGATTATTTTGATCAAGGCTACCTTCAATCTTCAATGATTAACATGTTAGCTCGTTTAGGTTGGTCAAAAGGCGATAAAGAGATTTTCTACCTGACAGACTTGATCACTGATTTTAGAATCCAGGAAGTGCAAAAAGCGGGAGCAATCTTTGACCCCGCAAAGTTAGACTGGATTAACACCAATCATCTGGCTGCTTTATCATTTAAAGATTTCACATTACAACTTCTCCCTTTTCTGTTAGATCACGGAATTGATGTTGCTGCTAAAGAGAACAGCAATGAAATTATAGAGGCCATGAGAACTAGCAAACCCACTTTAGCTGGCATTGCTTTAGATTTAAAACCATATTTTTTTGATATCGATGCTTACAACGAAAAAGCAGTTCAGAAATTCCTTATAGGATCAAAATCTTCTCTAGAGTATATTCAGAGAAAATTACAAGGTCTTGAGGTATGGGATGAGAGGTCTATTGACGAGGCTTTAGCTAGCGCTCAGGCCGCATTAAATTTACCTACCCCCAAAGTAAACCAGCCTATTAGAATTGCAATGACTGGTTCTACCAACTCACCATCCTTGGGTTTAACTCTCTGTCTTTTTGGTAAAGAAGAATCAAATCTAAGGATCTCAAATGCGATAAAATATATAGAGGAAATCTCTAATTAAAGGCGCTGGTTAGAATTAAATCTGGAAGGTCATTGGCTACTCTTTCAAGGTCTCCCAGTGAGAAGTCTCTGCTCACCCCATATTCAGGAATACCAACTATTTCTTGATGATGCTTAATCAGGTTATCTGAGATTTTTTGAATGCCTGCCATACCATCAAGTGCGCTAAGTTCATTTTTCTCTCTAGCTATATAAAAAATCTTACGTTTAAAGTCCTTTTTAGAATCTTCAATGGAATCAGTAAAAACATAAAAGTTTAATGAGACAGCCATAAAATTTAACTCATCTTTTCTTAGAATATCTCCTGGGGTAGAAGCCATTTGCTCAGCCAATATGCTCAGTGATTTTTCAGATGCATACTTAAAAATACTAATTGAGCCAAGCTTATGATCTGAGTCATACATACATGATTCAACATAGTTCCTTTCATATGATTCAAAGGTGAGTAATGATTTGGCCAGAGGGGCATGCTGTTTTTCATAATAACTTTGAAAGCTCTCTTGAGACAGCGAGTTTTTTTTATGAATAAATGCTAAAGCCTTAATCAACTTGAATCGCCACTCCAGCATTGGGCCTTCTTAGATCTGCATAACCTTCTCGGCCCTGAGGCGATACGAGGATGCTTTGAGTGGAGCCCATAGTTTTAGATACCTCAAGCTCATGACCTAAGTCGGCTAAGATTTGCGCTGTATCAGAGCTAATATTTTTCTCTAACCTTAGAGATTTGTATGGCCAATCCTTGTGAACCCTTGGCAGCATAGTTGCCTCTCCAAGATTCAGGTTAAAATCTATAATACCCGTGATCACTCGCAGGACAGCAGCAGGTATTAAAGAGCCTCCAGGAGAGCCTGTGATTAGATTTAAGGCATTATTATGATCGAATACCATAACTGGCGTCATGGTGCTCATAGGCCTCTTGCCGGGCTCAAATCGATTGCCTTCACTGGCCGATCTATTGATCACTCCTTCTTCACCATATTGGTAAGCAAAATTATTCATTTGGTTGTCTAGTAAAATCCCTGTTCCTGGAATAGTAACCCCAGAGCCAAAAGAATACCCCAGGGTATAAGTGTTAGATACGGCATTTCCATCTTTATCTATAATCGAATAATGGGTCGTATTTTCGCCCTCTTTAAATAAGGAATCTGGATTCAAATTTTCAGGAGGCGTGACGCTTGCTTTATCAATTCCTTGGGCCAGAGTTTTGGCCCGTCTTTTTGAAATAATTTTTTGAATTGGAACGTCATAAAATTCTGGATCCCCCATAAACCTTGATCTATCCATGTGGCCTCTTTGCAGAGCTTCGGCGAATAGATGTAAAAATTCTCCAGAATTAGGGCCCATGCCTTCTAATAAAAAATTCTCTAAAATATTTAATGACTCTAGTACCACAGCCGCTCCGCCAGCTGGAGGAGGGTGGGCTAGCACCGTGAATCCCCTGTAACTTGTTTGAATGGGCGTTGAGAATCTAGGCTTATAGTCTTTGAGATCTTGAGCAGACATATAACCACCATTTTTTTCCATGGCTTGAATAATCTTCTTGGCAATAGCGCCTTCGTAAAAAGCTTGCTGGCCCTTATTAGCTATCTCATTGATCGTCCAAGCAAGATGCTTACGGGTCATCAAAGAGTGCTCTATGAGAGGGCTGCCATCTTCAAGGTAAATATCAGAAGACTCAGGGTCAAGATTGATTTGGTTTGCACTGCCAATGGCTTGGCTTAAGTCATAGCTCACCTTGATGCCTCGCCTTGCTTGGTCAATGACTGGTTTTAATATTTTTCTCAGAGGCAGTTTTCCATATTTAGTGTGAGTTTCAATTAATCCAGCAACTGTGCCTGGAACCCCAGAAGCTTTATACCCAAAGCGTCTTTGGTCATAATTATTTTTTAAAAATAAAAAATCATCCTGCAAAATACCTTTCGGTGCTGCAGTCCTAAAATCAACTGCAATGGTTTTTTGTTCCTCTTGAAGGTAGACAAGCATAAAACCTCCACCACCTAGGTTCCCGGCTCTAGGTAAAGTGATGGCCAATGAAAACCCAACAGCAACAGCAGCATCTACAGCATTCCCACCCATATCTAAAACTTGAATGCCGATATCTGATGAGGCTTGGTTCTGAGATACAACCATCCCTGATTGCCCGATGGTCGGATGAAAAGGTGAGAGGTAGTCGATGTAGCTGACCTGAGCAGCAGAATTGATTGAGAGGAAGAGTAAAATTAAAAATAATTTTTTCATATTGAGCATGCTTAAAAGATCATTGGCGCAAGATAAAACGCAAAGATTGTGACTAAGAAAATTCCAATAATATTTAAAGCAAAACCTGCTTTCATCATATCGGGAATGGTGAGTTTTCCTGAACCAAAGACAATGGCATTTGGTGGCGTGGCAACGGGTAGCATAAACGCGCAACTTGCAGCAAGAACCACAGGGATTGTAAGAGCAACAGGCGCAATGCCTAGAGCTACTGCCACAGCCCCCACAACCGGAAGGAATGTTGAAGTGGTTGCAACATTTGAAGTGATCTCTGTTAAGAAAATAATTAAAGTTGCCACCGCCAAGATCAATACAATGGGTGGGACGCTTTCTAGAACGGTTAAGCCTTGACCGATCCAATTTCCTAGGCCGGATGCTCCAATAGAGGAAGCCAATGATAAGCCGCCACCAAACAAGACCAACAATCCCCAGGGAAGCTTGTTTGCTTGATCCCAGGTCAGCAAATCAGTTTTATTATTTTCTGAGGGGATAAAGAAAAAACTGAGGGCAGCTAAGATAGCAATGCCTGCATCAGTTAAGCCAGACAAAGGAACAAAGTTATCAAGGAGGGTTCTAAACATCCAGGCTCCAGCAGCGAGAGAAAAGATAATCAGAACTTTTTTTTCATCTCTTCCGAGTGGGCCCAGGTCAGTCAACATATGTCCAAGTTGAAGCTTGGTCTCCATGCTGGCCACAAAATTAACTGGGTAGACAAACCTTGTAATGACAAACCATGAGGCAACTAGCATGATCGATGCAATAGGCACTCCCAGTTTCATCCAATCAATAAACGAAATTTCAATCCCGTAGGTTTCTTGCATAAAGCCTACAAATATAATATTGGGAGCTGTCCCGACCAACGTAGACATCCCTCCAATAGAGGCCGCATAAGCTATGCCCAGCAACAATGAGGTTTCAAAATTCTTACGCTCTTTGGCTGAAAAATTAGGAATGGTCTCGGCAACACTGGCGCATACTGCCAAGCCTATTGGAAGCAGCATTAAGGTGGTTGAGGTATTCATCACCCACATACTAATGAGCGCAGAGACCAACATAAATCCCCCAACAAGCTTGGCTCCACTATTGCCTATGGCAATTAGCATTTTGAGCGCAAGGCGTTTATGCAATCCCGATGATTCAATTCCTAGCGCTAAGATAAAACCACCCATAAATAAGTAAATATTAGGATTGGCATAGGGCAGAGCTGCAGTTTTAAAATCTGTAACCTGTAGCAATGGGAATAAGGCAAGCGGCAAGAGGGCGGTAACAGCCACTGGAACAGCCTCGGTTGCCCACCAAATTGCCATTAATAAAGTCACGGCTGCAACTGCCCAACCCACAGGTGAGAGCGATTCGGGGCTTGGGGTCAGCATCACGAACAAAAAGACGCCTAGACCAATCCAAAAACCTCGTTTTTTGTATGCTTGCATTATCTTAGCCTCGCATAGAACATTTCAGCAGCGTAGGGCACCATTTGCTCAGTGTTGCTATGTCCCTTGGTGGTGGGGACTTCGACCATGCCCCATTTAAAAAATTCATCTAATTCTTTTGATTTGGCAACGGCTGATTTAAAAAAGTTCCTGCCTCGCGCCAGTCTGTGCTCACCTTGCAATTTAATAATATCAAAATGTTCTGCCACATAAGGGGTATTGGGTTGAGTTGAGGTATCAGCTCTTCCTAGCATCAACAAAAAATACTTGCTAAATGCTTGTTTTAATTGCAGATCATCAATGCCAGAGTCTCTGAGCCCAAAAGGCCATGCTTGATCAGTCATGGATAAGTACCATCCAAGATTGGCTGCAATAGCAAGAGTGTATGAAGCGTCAGGTCGATGCAAAGCGTATCGATGAACAAAATGTGCCCCTGCGCCATGCCCATAAATGCCCCAGTGATCTGATTTTAATTTAAATTTTTTAATGGCTTCCTCAGCCATAGGCTCAATTGCCGAGAATGCTTGAAGGCTTTCTGGGATGGGTACCAAATCTTCTGTTTTAATATTCCCGTAATTAAATCCCCAAACTTGAGGAAAATTCTTTTCGCTAAACTCAGGGACAATGACCAATAAATTAAGATCTTCTGCTGCCTCTTGCCATTGATTGCGGTACTCCTCAGCATTTCTCTTTCTTCCATGCATCACCACAACAAGTCTTGTTGCTTTATTAATCTTTGATGGGCTGGCATAGAAAACAGGAAGCTCTGAGCCTGACCAGCCAGAGAAGCTGTATTCTTGATCAGCGGCAATAGCAGAAGGGCTAACTAAGAAGAGAAGCGCTAAAAGAAAAAAATGTTGATAAAATTTAATCATAAAAAAGAGAGTCTAAGTTCCCTTTAATTTTAGCTTATTTCCATCAATGAAACCTTTAAATCAAGCTAATAATTTCTTCCAAAACCTTGGGGGAAGGCCTCAGAAATAATGAACTATAAAAAAAGGGAGCATCAAGCTCCCTTTTTAATTGCTAAATTAGATTTAGAAATCAACCCTCAAATCTAAGTAGAAGTATCTACCCATATCTGAGTGCGCATCTGACATAAATCCATTGTATCCATCTGCAAGCGGCGCTCTTTCGTCCGCAATATTTTTCACTGTTAATTTAGCTCTCGCTTTATTGCCACCAATATCAAATGACTTGCTTAATGAAAAATCTGCAGTTGTCATTGACGGTATAGGCCAAGGGAAGCCTGCAGACGTTTCTCCAGAGTCAACAAAGCTACCAATTCTTAGAGCTGTTAATGAAGATCTCCAATCGCCTCTTCTGAAACTAACTTGGAGCCTATCTTTTCTTTCAATCGCACCCAATTCAGTGCCTAAGATATCACCAAAACCGGTAACAGCTGCAAAGGCAGGAAGCTCTCCGCTGGCCTGAGCCACTGCAAGAGCTGTATAGTCGCCTGTGGGCTCTTGATAAAATTTATCAGTTAATGAGGTGATCAGCGTGATTTCAAATTCACCAACGCTAGTTTCAAAATCGTAATACACAGCTATATCGGTACCCTCAAGCTCTCTGGTTGCTAAATTCTGGTAGTTGTCGTTGGCTACTTCTATTTTACCCACAGGGCAAAGGCCTAAGTTGGTGAATAAAGCTTGCTCATCAGCATCTAGAGTGTCAGCAGACAGCCTTTGAACTGCAGGATCTCCAGCAGAGCAATCAGCGCCGCCTCGAATTCTAGCCAATAAATCAGCAGCAGAAAGATTGTTTCTTCCAAACAGGGCGATGGTGTTTTCTTTTTCAATCGACCAGGCATCCACGGTGATTGTTAGACCTTCTATCTGGGTTGGTGTTAAAACAAAGCCGATAGAATGATTGGTTGATTCTTCTGGTTTTAAACCGACGGCGCCTTCAGCATATCTGAGAGCCGTGAAATTACCGTCCATGTCGCCTGAAGTAAGAACAGAGAGACCATTTTCTATGCGCACATACTGCATGAGCCAATCGTTTACCGCCCCAGTTCTTGCAACTTCTTTTTGATTTACTTGCACTAAGTTAGGCGCTCTAAAAGCAGTAGAAGTCGAGGCCCTGAGTTTTAACCAGTCATTTACATCGTAACCAACGGCAAGTTTACCAACGGTAGCTGAGTCTGAATCAGAAAAAGCTTCATGACGCAGCGCTACTTGGGCATTGATGCTATCAGTTACAGGTGCCTGCATTTCAACAAATACAGATTTAACACTTTTTGAACCAGAGGTATCGTTGGTCGCACTGGATCCCATGACATTAGATCTGTATGGGAAGGTGTTGGTTGCAGATGATGATGTTCCTGGTCCTGCTAGCACCACTGTGCCATCTAAATATTTATCACGATCATCTCTATATTTCTCTTCTCTGTACTCAGCACCGAATAAGACGGCAACAGGTCCCGCAGGCAATTGGAACACTTCTGGGTTGCTGGCTTTATAGTCAATGGACCAGAGCGAAGAAGTGTCGCTTCTTCTCACAGTGTCTGAAATAGAAGCAAAGTTATTTGTTAAAGGATTAAGATCAAATATATTATATGCAGCAGCCGAATTATCATTTACAGATTCTACAAACTTGTTGTATACCACTCTTCCAGATGTCGCATCTTCGGACTTAGCTTTGGTGGTCAGATAAGCTGACTCCCATGACCAATTTGAATCTGTCACACCTCTAAGACCTATAAGATAGCGATAATCTTCTTTATCTACTTTAGTGTTTCTAGGATGGTTGATCGGTCTCCACCCATCAATACGGACTGCTTTGCCATTGGCAATACCTTGTGCCGCTGATGGCAATTGGCTGAACCAGTAATAATCTGCAGGCAGACTTACAATTCCCGCTGTAAAACTACCGTTGTTATCAAACTTGCTGCTATTAGATCGATATTGACCAATTTCAGCAAAGAGCTCGTTGCCATTTTCTAGCTCATGATTGATAAACACAAACAAGTTATCTCTTTGCATGTCTCCTCTGTACTGACGTCCTGCATCTGAAGGGTTGTAATAATAGTTAGTATCAGGAACTAAACATGAACCAAAGCCTGTGGCGATGGCGCCAGAGTTTGAGCACTCTGGACGAGAGCTTGGGAATAATTGCGTCTCACCAGCACTATCTGAGAAAGAAAACTTGCCAGTTGAATCAAGCTGCATCATGCCGTAGGTGTATTGGTTTCTAAATGAAGCATCATTAGCCCATACTGAGCCAGCCGGTATCAATCTTCTGTAATCCATGTCTGCCCATTTTTCATCTTCAAGCAATGAAATGCTTTCTCTGTCTCTGTGGGAGAAAGAAACATTGACATTGGTTCTTCCTTCATTAAAAAACTTACCCCACTTAACTTTAAAGTCGGTATCTTGGGCTTTAAAGTGATCATAGCCAGTGATTTTTGCATTTACTCTGAGGCCTTCATAATTTGTTTGCAATACATTGTTAACAACACCAGCAACCGCGTCTGCACCATAAATAGCAGAAGCGCCATCTTTTAAGACTTCCAGTCTATCAAGGGCATTGGTCGGGATTAAATTGGAGTTAACAGTCATAGTGGGAACATAGTCACCGCCAATTAATTCAGTTTGGTAACCAGCATTGTTCACCAATCTTCTGCCGTTTAAAAGCACCAAGGTATTTCCAACGCCTAAGCCACGCAGGTTATAAGCTCCAACATCACCCCTTGCAGCATTAACACCGCCAGAAATTTCTTCCTGCTCATTAAAGAAGTTCATGCCTTGCTCAGTCAGATTGTTAACAAGCTCATCCCCATCAAGAGCACCGATTGCATCGATGTCATCAGCAGATAGAACCGTTACAGGAAGAGCGCCAGTGATCTTTGCCCCTTTAATTTGAGAGCCGACGACGACAACCTCTTCAACATCTTGTGTTTGCTCCTGAGCAGACACACCAAAAATTATAAACAGTGAAGCCAACAATAATTTTCTAGATAATATAAACATAACCTTTCCCTATGATGAAATAACTAATAGTTATAGTATCGTATAGAAGATACTCCTCGATCTCAAGAAATATTTTTTAGTCTTTTCTGGGGTTAGTTTCTGTAATCTAGAGGCGGATCTCTATCTCCAAGCAATGGCACATATTCGAAATTCTCTCCGACTCTTTCATTATATTCTGCATGAGCAGCCTGAATGATTGAGGGATCTTTAAATATATCTTGAGCAGTATCTGCTAAAACCTGTGCCGCTAGTTTAGTACCTTTCATGCCGATAGAGGTTCCGCCTGCTGCAACTCCTTGCCATGAATGACCGGCCGTTCCTGGCACCCAGGTTGCAGTTCTTAATCCTGCTTGCGGCACTACCCAGCTGACATCGCCCACATCTGTTGAGCCGTAGGTATGCGATGTTTTATAAGGAGCTACCTTTTCTTGATCTCCTATTTTTGCACTCGGTTGCACCATAGTTTGGTAGATCGTTTCAGCATATGCCTGTTCTTCTGGCGTGTATTTAATGCCACCGCGTTTAACAAGATTTTTATGCATCACTTTCTGTAAGACATCATTGGCTAGCTTGGAGTAATTGCCATGCATAACCTCGTGGGTCACAGTCGTCTCAGTGCCAACTGCGGCCCCCTCTGAGGCCTTGACTACCCAGTCAAAAATTTCTTGTACTTTTTCTCTGCGAGGATGCCTCACATAATAATAAACCTCGGCAACATCAGGCACGACGTTCGGTGCTAGACCTCCTTTGGTGATCACATAATGTATTCTTGATTCTTGCGGAATGTGTTCTCGCATCATGTTAACCATCATGTTCATGGCTTCAACGCCATCCAAAGCAGATCGTCCTTTATGAGGCGAGCCCGCTGCGTGAGCAGAAATACCAGAGAATTTAAATTTTGCTGATTTATTGGAATTAGATGATTCTGCGTTGGCACCATTAGAGCTACTAGGATGCCAATGCAGCACAGCATCAACATCGCTAAACAGTCCAGCTCGAACCATATAGACTTTTCCTGAGCCACCTTCTTCCGCAGGTGTACCATAAAACCTTATCGTTCCAGGAGTGTTTGTTTTAACCAACCAGTCCTTTACTGCAACAGCAGCCCATGCAGAGGCCGCGCCAAACATGTGATGCCCACAAGCATGACCAGCGATCACATCATCTCTTTCTTCTTTAAAGGGGGAGGTCGTTTGCATTAACCCTGGCAATGCATCATATTCGCCCAGAATACCAATGACAGGACCACCATTCGAATATTCAGCAATAAATGCTGTGGGAATATCAGCTATGCCGGTAGTAATTTTAAAGCCATGAGCCGCTAGCTCAGATTGCAGTAACTCAGAACTTTTGTATTCTTGGTAGCCAACCTCAGCAAAATCCCAGATTTTAAGTGCTACCTCTTGAAATGTATCTTGATTTTTATTGATGCTTGCATTGAGGGTTGAGTCAGCAAGACTGGAGATAGAAAATACTAATGCTATTAAGAAACCTGATTGCTTTTGAAACGAACTTTTTTTCCTATCCATTCTTCCTCTCCTAAATGATTAATAACTTCTTTATCAGTTGATGTTAGTACTTTTCTCTTCTCTTGAGAATCCTCAATATAAAAAACACTTTTTATTGGCTCGTGATTTTCAAAGAGGGTCGTACAGCCTAAGACTGTTCCTTCGCCATTCTGCTCTTGAGACATTGCAACTGGAGCTTCGATAGCAGAAGCTTCATTTGTTACATCCTTCGATTGAAAATCCATCAAAGGCTCTTTACCCCATATGGCAAAAGCCTGCTTGGTCATTAACCCAGATACACCCGTAATTAATCCAATTTCAGCGGGCTTGCTTCTAATTTTTTCTAGCATTTGAGCCGTTGCATGCAACATATAATTATTCAAAGGTCCACCTGCAAAGGGCATGCCGCCAGTCACAGTCTTGTCTACGTTATCTGGAACATTTAATGCTTCAGCAAACAATTGAACGGCCACAGGGAAGCAGCTATAGAGTTCAAAGAGAGACGGTTTTATTTGATGCGAATAAGCTGTCTCCATGAGATAGTCTGCCGCTAAATACAGGCCAGCAGGTCTTGCAAGATTAGGTCGCTGAGCTAGAGCAATCATGTGGTTTGTTTCACTAGACACAAGGGGGTAAATCCTTTTGCTTGTTGGCACATTCAGCTTATCTGCAATATCCTCGCTGCATAAAATTAGTGCCGAAGCTTGATTCACATTCCAGCTAGAATTATGAAGTTTGTTATAAGGGTAGGCTATTCTTTTATTTTTTTCTGATGGCGTGCAAATCTCTTCAGCACTATATTTCTGTTGATTCCAGGCGTGAGGGTTTTGCTCAGCAACCTCTGAGAATCTTTGATAATAGTTTCCCAAGAAGTTTTCATGTTCTTGCGGTGTCCTGCCATGCCTGAAACGCAAAGCGCTTTCAATTATTGCATAGTAACCAACTGCCATCATTCCTAGGGCTTCGACTTCCTCGGGGATATAAAGATCTTCTTTGGCTTGAATATACTGATCAGGATTTACAGTTAATTCAGTTTCTGCAAATTCTAAGCCCTCCTTTAAAGCTTGAATTTTTTTGTATCGAGCCTCCCCACCAACAATCAAACTGGCACGAATCTCACCATTCAGAATTTTGGTGCAGGCTGAATTAATGAGGCTTTGCTGCAAAATACCAATTTTAGTGAGGCTGGTATGAGCATGAGAGAAACCATGTTTTTCTGCAATCCACTTGCCTGGATCTTTATATGTCCAGTCTCCCTTGGGGATTTGAATATCATCAATGTAGTTAACAATGGATGGGTTTTCGGTATCGGCAATAGCAGCTAGGGTTGCTTTCTCCATTAAGACCAAGGCTTCATCGAGATCATCAAATGATCCTTTTTGTTGAAGGGAACCTATTCCAATTAAGACGGGTCTATTTATCATGCTTACTCCTGTAAAGGGTCTCCAGCTACGGTAATTCTATGCAGCAGTCTTTCATAACCATCATAGCCACCTTCTGCCATATGCATAACACTTCGGTTATCCCACATGATCAACATATCAGGCTCCCATTGGTGACGGTATACATATTTTTCTTGGCCCATGTGAGAGTAGAGTTCAAAGAGCAATAAGTCTGATTCTGCTTTTGACAGGCCCTCAATTTCTGCTGTGTAGACTGGATTAATAAAAAGGGCTTGGCGACCAGTTTCTCTGTGGGTTTTAACTATAGGGTGAGACATTTTTTTGTTGGCTTCGTCAGAGGTATGAATCTTCATAGTTCTTTCTTTGCCCTCTGTGGCATAGACCCCATCTTTGGCATAAGGCAATTTAGCTGTATGAATGGCTCGCAAATCACCTAGGCGCGCTTTGAGCTGATCAGATAAGTCATCATATGCATCTGCTGTATTTGCAAACAGAGTATCTCCCCCGTGAGGCGGAATAATTTCCGAGTACAACATGGTAGCTGAGGGTGGTTGGAGCTGAAAAGACCAATCAGAATGCCAGGCTCCTCCAAAAGGGGCAGCCTCTTCATGCGCCTTGCGATGAACCTGAACTACATGTGGGTGGCTTTGCATAGGAATTAAAAATGGTTCTTCACCAAAAGGACCCAAGCGCTGACTGAATCTTTCGTACTGCTCAAGAGTCAAGGATTGTTTAGGGAAAATTGCCACACCGTAAGCAACCCACTGATCTCGGATATTTTTTATTTCAGCATCGGAAAGATTGGTGCCAAGATCTATATCTTCGATTGCGACACCTAGATGAGATGGTGAGTTAGAAGGTAAAAATTTCATCACCCTTAATATACCAAAAAATTAACTCTCCACATATTCGTGATATATAATTCATTTTTTTGGGGCTATAGCTCAGCTGGGAGAGCGCTTGCGTGGCACGCAAGAGGTCGGCGGTTCGATCCCGCCTAGCTCCACCATTCTATTTTTTGACATACGTTTATTGCTCATAAGCCTATAAGGCAAGCTATATTGGGCGGTTCCAATTCCTCCATCTACTACTTTTAAGTTACCCTCAAAGATTAAATCAAATATCATTCTTTTTTTGTTGAAATTAGCATCCTGCCAAGCTTTGTGAGGTTGTTTTAAAATATCTAATCCTTGTAATTTAAATAGCTTTAGATCATCAGAGGGGACTTCATACTCCTGCAAAGCTAGTATTTGAGCATCTATAGAGTTAATTTCTTTTTCAAGAACATTTATAACACTAGGATTTGATGCGCCTATGACCTTATCTAATTGCTTGGTTTTTAAGGACTTCAATTCCTTTATCTTGATATCGTTATGGTGCTTTATTCCCCTTAGGTGAGTGCTATTTTTATTAAACGTATCTTCAATAATCCTATCTGCCAGACTTAACACTTCTTTTTTGATCTTTGCTTTTTTTAAAAGTTTTATAAAATCATCATGAATTACATCTCTGCTAATACTTTTTGGAGATAGATTACATCCTTCTTTGCTATCACATCTATAGTAGGGGTACTGCTTGGTTCTGCCTTTTGAATAATTAAATCTGAGGACTTGAGAGCAAGACCCACACTCCAGATTACCTTTCAACGGAAAATCATTTTGGTTAATGACTGAGTATGCTCTTTTAGGTTTGTTATTTATTCTAGACTGAACCACTTGAAACAAATGCATATCAATGAAAGCTTTATTCGGGGAATCAACTTCTTGTATATCCCAGCGGTTATATTCCATAACACCTGTATACAGTTTATTGGTTAACATTTTCTTCATAAAAGAGTTGCCAAGTTGGTACGGATTATTTGTTTTTAGGTTTTTTAATAAACGCGCCTCTTTAGATTTTTTAACTGCCGCATAACTTGAATATTTACCATTTCCAAAGTCTTCATATATTTTTTTAATGAGAGGGGAGTTGATATTGTCTGGGATTAGAATTTTATCTTCAAATAGCATCCCCACAGGGGGCCTAAATACCCAGTATCCAGCTCTAACTCTTTCTCTCATCATTGAATTGACTCTTATATTACTTGAAAGCCTTTCAAATTCAGCTAATCCTATTTTTATCTGCTCTAAAAAAATATTTGCGGGATCTTTGTTAGTAAAATCATGATTTGGAGAACTTAAGATGCCTCCTTTAGCAGCTAAATCATCCTTAAAATACTGATAGTTTTTGGCGCTTCTTGAATACCTGTTAATGTCATATGCAATAACATAAATCTCCCTAGTTCTTGAATCTAAAAAATTATATAGCTCTTCAATTCCAGGCCTTTCTGAGGATTTTCCTGAATAGCCTGGGTCAACAATAGTTTTAATAACATTGATATTATTTTCCACTGCATATCTGAGACATGCGCTATATTGGCCCTCTAATCCATTGCCATCATTTGCCTGCTTATTGGTTGATACTCTTGTGTAAATCACCCCTTCTTTATTTATAGTATTCATCAAACAGCCTCTCACTTAGTTGTATTAGTTCATTAATTATTAAAAGTTTATCAGAGCTAGATAGCTCCAGATTTTCTAGATATTTTAAATAGGCTTCCACGGCAATACATCTCCTTTAGAAGCAGATTGATGTATATCAAATTGAAGCTTAATGCGTCTGCATTAACTGCGGTTATTTAACTTAATGTTACTGAATTTTTTAGCACTTTGCTATCATTTTTTGATATGGTAAGTTAAATAGTGGCTATAAAAAAAACATTTTTAACTGTCTTAGTAGCAATGCTAATATCAGGATGTGGCGGTGGTGGTGGTGGCGGCGGCGATTCAACACCAACAACTCCAGCTCCTGTTGTTAGTCTTTCAGCAAGCCCCATATCAGTTCTTTTAACTGAAACCTCTACCCTTACTTGGTCTTCTTCTAACGCTACTTCTTGTTCTGCTTCTGGCTCTTGGTCTGGCACTAAAACTACCTCAGGAACTGAAGCAGTAACAATTTCAACAGCAGGCAATAACACCTTTACACTGGCTTGCACTGGAATTGGCGGGAATGGCTCTAGATCTGTTACGGTTGAAGGCTATAGAAATACAGATGGGGTGGTGGTTGATGGCTATATCTCTGGCGCTGAAGTATGTATAGATAAAAATGATAATTGGACTTGTGATACAAGTGAATCTTCCACCATCTCAGATAATGATGGAAAATTTACAATTAAGTATGCCAACGGTAACTTAGTTTCTATTGGTGGCACGGATTTAGACTCCCAAACCCTGTTAGATAATCTTTTAATTACTCACAAACTAACTGGATACTCAGACTTTAAAGCCATCACCCCTGTGACGTCTCTTGCAGCTTTTATGACCGATGCAGCCAACATCAATGCAGCTCTTGGAATTGATTCAACCATTGATATTTATACCTTTGACCCGGTGGCTAACAAAGGCGATGGCGGCATTTATGATTACCTCTATGAGAAGGGTAATCAGTTAACAGTGCTTGCTTTTGCCATGCAAAATATCACCAACAATCTAAATACAACATCAGACACCACCCAGGATTATTTTAAAGCCATCACCGAAGAAATAGAAAAAGAATACACAGAAACCTCCTCCAAAGTAGACATTGAAACTGAAGCTTTTGTAACCAAAGCGCTTGATAATGTTATCGCCGCTAAAAGTGCTTCTTTGAGTGATACGGCTAAAACCAATGTCACCAAAGCCCTTGCAAATGTTTTATCTATTATTGAGGTTAAAGCCTCTGATAAAACAACAACAGCAGTTATAAGATTTGCCCTTACAACCTTGCAAACTGACATTCAAGCCATCGCCAATGACACAGCATCGGCTGAAACAATTAGTGCTTACATTGAATTCGCCGATATCTTGATAGCCACCGATCAAAACATAGACGTGGATGATTTGAGGGAAACCAATGTGCCAACAAATTCATCCCCAATCATCACCTCTGCGGCCACATTCACAGCAGCAGAAAATCAATTGGTGGCAGCCACGATCACAGCCACGGATGTGGATG